>Ga0131853_10006166_pt1 | contig 21657 bp, 21 predicted proteins | sample TergutLab28metaG_FD_92764 | JGI IMG/M metagenome (GOLD analysis project Ga0131853, IMG submission 92764) | Labiotermes labralis P1 segment gut microbial communities from Petit-Saut dam, French Guiana - Lab288 P1 (version 2) (version 2) | ecosystem: Host-associated > Arthropoda: Insects >... | reverse complement strand
GTTCATCTTGTCGGGACGGTTGATGGTGATCCATGCCGCGCCGTTGCGCACTTCGTAGAGGATGTCTTCGTAGTTCATGATCGATGCCTTTGAGGTGTCGTCGATGTGCAGAAGCGGTGGGCGCGTCAGCCCGCCATGGTGAGGCCGCCCGATACGCTCAGGACCTGGCCCGTGATGAAGCGCGCGTCGTCGCTGGCGAAGAACACGATGGCGCCCGGCAGGTCGTCGGGCTGGCCGATGCGGCCTAGCGGAATCGAACGCTGAAACGCTTCCATGAGTTTTTCGGGGTTGCCGGCGCCTTCCTTGTATTCGGCGAACAGCGCCGTGTCGGTCGGACCGGGGCACACCACGTTGACGGTGATGCCGTGGCGTGCGTGCTCGCGCGCGATGGTCTTCGAGAACGACACCAGTCCGCCCTTGCACGCCGCGTACACGGCCTCGCCCGACGAGCCGACCCGCGCCGCATCCGAAGCGATGTTCACGATCCTGCCGCTCTTGCGCGCCGCCATCCCCGGCAGCACCGCGTGATGCAGATGCAGCGCGCCGGTCAGGTTGATCGCGATGAGCTTGTCCCACTGCGGCGGCTCGGTCTTCACGAACGGACGGAACACGTCCCAGCCCGCGTTGTTGACGAGCACGTCGATCGGGCCGAGCTGGCTTTCGACCTCGGCGACTGCCGCATCGACTTCGGCGCGGTTCGTGATGTCGCAGCGGAATGCCTCTGCCGTACCGCCCGCTTCGCGGATCGCGTCACGTACTTTTTCCGCGGCCGCGAGCGACAGGTCTAGAATCGCAACCTTCGCCCCCTCGGCCGCAAAACGACGGCACGTTGCACCGCCAATACCGCCGCCGCCGCCCGTCACGATGACCGTTTTACCTGCCAGCTTGCCCATGATGTGCCTCCGTGTTCGTCAGGTGGTTCGGGGTATCGATGGTTTTGCACCCCGGGATCGAAATGCGTAAATATATTGACGTATACTAGTGGCTCGTTCGGTGAGACATCAAGGACGAAACCACCAGGGAAAACCCATGGAAAAATCGAAAATATCCGGGAAAAAAGCCAATACGGCGAAGCTCGATCTGGCTAACCGGCTGTTCTTCAGGCTCTATCAATGTAGCAATATGCTGCATAAAACCGGCTCGCGAGCCGTCGAAAGCGAGGGCTTGACCACGCAGCAATGGGCGGTCCTCGGCGCGCTTTCGCGCGAGGAAAGCGCGGCGGGCATGAGCGTGGGCGATCTGGCGCGCTACCTGATGGTGAGCCGGCAGAACCTGTCGGGGCTGGTCAGCCGGATGGAGCGCGACGGACATCTGACGACCGCCGCAGACGAGCGCGACCGCCGCTCGCGGCTGGTGCGGATGAGCGACTCGGGGCGGCAGCTCTGGCTGCACCAGGCGATCCCGAAGATCAATGCGTACTACGACGACGTGCTCACCGACTTCTCGGTCGACGACGTCACGCACGCATTGCACTACCTGCTCAAGCTGCTGGACAACATGAAGCGGATCGATGAAGCAAGCCGTGGAGGGAGTGAGGGAGACGAGGAGTGAAGCGCTGCGGAAGCGCTAGTTGCTGATCTGTTGAATCGAATACTTGATGAGTTGAGCTATGCCCTGCTACGCAATTGACGGCGTGATACCCGTCGTGGACCCGAGCGCCTATGTGCACCCAACAGCCGTGCTGATCGGCGATGTCATCGTCGGACCGAACTGCTACGTGGGACCCTGCGCGAGTTTGCGCGGCGATTTCGGCCGTATCGAATTGCGCCGCGGCGCCAATGTTCAGGATAACTGTGTAGCGCACAGTTTTCCGAACCATGATGTGATCGTCGAAGAGAATGGCCATATTGGCCACGGTGCGATTCTGCATGGTTGCCGAGTCGAGCGTGACGCGCTGGTCGGCATGAACGCGGTGGTGATGGATGGCGCGCAGATCGGTGCGGAGTCGATCGTCGCGGCATGCGCGTTCGTTCCGGCGCGCAGCCGCTTCGAGGCGCGTTCGCTGATCGTGGGGATGCCCGCCAAGGTCGTGCGCAAGCTCGGCGACGATGAGGTCGCACGCAAGCAGGAAGGCACCGCCGCCTATCACGCGCTCACGCAGCGGTCCCTGCGCACGATGACCGAGGTCGAGCCGCTCGCCCAGATGACGGCAGAGCGCAAGGTGCTGGATCTGCCGGATGTGCGGCGGTTGACGAAGAGTAGCGAGTGAGTGGAGAAATATCGGCGACAGCGGATGCTCAGCCGAGTCGCCGTCCGCCGTCGACCACGATCGTCGTGCCGGTGCTGAACTTCAGATGCGTCGCGCACGCCTCGACGGCTTCCGCGATGTCGTCCGGCGTGCCGATGCGCCCGAGCGGCGTCGTGGCCGCCACCTTGTCGTTGAAGTCCGCGCCGCGCCCGGGTACGAAGCTCGTGTCCACCACACCCGGCGAGACGTTCAGCACGCGGATATGCGGCGCCAGCGCGCGGCCCAGCGACGCGGCCATGACGTCGAGCCCCGCCTTTGCGGCACAGTAGGCGATGTTGCTGCCGATGCCGGTCGAAGCCGAGATCGACGACACGTTGACCACGAGCCCGTCGCCGGATGCCTCCAGCAGCGGGCGGAAGGTCCGGATCGCGGCGAACTGCGCACGCCAGTTGACCTTCATGATTTCGTCGATGAGGTCGTCGGTCAGCGCGTCGAGATCGGCGTGTTTGACCGGTTTCGTGAAGCCCGCGGTATTCACGAGGATGTCGACGCGGCCGAACTGGTTGCGAACGTCGGCTTCGAGCGCGGCGAGCGATTGACTGTCCGTGATCACCACCTGCTTCGCGACGTGCCCGTGACCCGGCAGCGCGTCCACTACCTGCTGCGCTTTTTCGAGGCCGCTCCTGCCGCAGACCACCACGGCCGCGCCAGCCGCGGCGAGACGCTTCGCCGTGGCCACGCCTATCCCGCCGGTGCCGCCGAGAATGACGGCGACTTTTCCCTGCAGATCGTTCGGCATCGTGCTGCTCCTTGTATGAGTGACAGGCAGCAGCATATCCCGAAGTGTCGCGCCCTGGATGCGCGCAATTGAGGCCCGGTTGATTGCCCGGTGTCAACGGATGGACTTCCTCTCGGCGGAAAAACCTAACGGCGTTAGGTTAATATCGAAACTGATCTCACTGCCTGGAGGAAATATCATGGCCGTTATCACTGATGCCCAAATCGCCGCCGCGCGTAAAGCTGGCGAGGAGGTCGGCCCTTGTGCAATCGCCGCGTACTATTTCGCGCAGGACCGCTCGCTTGGCGTGGAACTGGACAACGGCGTGAAGCTGCGCGTCCCGGTTAGCCTGATTCAGGGGCTCAGTGAGGCGAGCGACGAAGCGCTCGCGGAGATTGAGGTCTCGCCCGTTGGCTGGGGGCTGCATTTTCCGGCGATCGATGCCGACGTGTATGTCCCGTCGCTTTTTCGCGGCATCTATGGCTCTCGCGTATGGATGCGTGAGCTAGGTCGTCGGACCTCGTCCGCAAAAGCCGCCGCCAGCCGTGAAAACGGCCGCAAGGGTGGGCGTCCACGCAAAAATCCGGCGACATCGGCAAGCTCGCACGCTTAACGGGTAAGTCGCTCACCGGCGCCGTACGCCGCACAACGTCGCCCCCGCGAAAGCGTCCATAATGTAACGCCCCTACCGTCTGGCGCGAGCGGACGGTCCGCCTGACCTGTGATCCCCGCGATCAAGGAGAAAGGAATGCGCGCAATGGACGTAATGACGACCGCCGTGGTGGCGGCCCGGCCGGACATGACGGTTCGGGATGCGGCGGCGCTGCTTGCCGACAACCACATCAGCGGCATGCCCGTGGTCGACGACGAAGGCAAAGTGGTCGGGATGATCACCGAAGGCGACCTGTTCCGGCGTGTGGAAATCGGCACCGAAGTGAAACCGCGCCCGGCGTTGCTGGAGCTGTTCAGGCCGACGCAGGAACTGGCCGGCGAGTATGTGCGGTCGCACGCGCGTTTCGTGAGCGAGATGATGACGGCCGAGGTCGTCAGCGCAACCGAGGACACCTCGCTTGCCGACATCGCCGAGTTGATGGAACGGCATCGCATCAAACGGATTCCGGTACTCAAGGACGGCAAGCTCGCGGGACTGGTCAGCCGCGCCAATCTCATTCGCGTGCTGGCGAGCGTGGACCCGAATGCGCAGCCCGGCGCCTCAACCGACGATGCGGCCATCCGCGAAGCGATTCTGGCCGCCACGCAGAAAACCCGCTGGGCACTGCGGCGCGACAACGTGATCGTCACGCATGGCGTGGTGCATCTGTGGGGCTTGATCGACAGCGAGGACGAGGGCCGCGCGATCCGCATCGCGGTCGAGAACGTGCCCGGCGTGAAAGAGGTGAATAACCATCTCGCCCACGTGACGTTCCCGATGTTCTGAGCGTTGCCCGGAACCGCCGCGCCCTTATCGAAACAGCCGCGGATCGAGCGCGAACGCCACGACGGCAGCCACCTCGACGGCGCGCATGTCCGGATGCCGGGGATTGAGGATGTAGTTGAAGTCGGTCGGACAGACGACCGACGGGACTTTCATCGCGAGCGCATTCGCCCCGGCAATCCATGTCTGGCCGATCTCGATGGTCGATCTCGGCAGCACGCCGCTGCGATTCCAGTCGGGCGGAAGCTCCGGTTCCCAGGCCACGCGGATCAGTTCATCCGGCACTTCGATCGTCACGAGGAACAGATCCTTGAGCGGCAGGATGCCGGTTGCGTGAACGCGGGTCTCGAGCACGGCCGTCGAGGCGTTCGCGCAGGTATAGAGCACGGGCGTGCCGCGCGGGTTCCAGCGCCCGCCCGCCAGGGCCGCGCCGTTGCCGCTCAGGTCGTCCGCGCGATAGCGGCCGGGTTTGTCCTTGGCCAGCCGGTAAACCTTCAAACGCCAACCCCGAACTCGATGCGCATGAGCAGATCGCGGACGCGGTCGAAACCCGACTGCGTGTCGAGCATGGCGAGCGGCGATTCGTCTTCGAGTTCGGTGTGGGGGGATTTCATCCATTCGGCGGCGCTGCCCGCATCCTCGAAAACGTCGCGTGCGTGCGCGAAGGTCATCAGGACGCGTGCCACGCGATCGCCTTCGGACGCGCTCAAGCGCTCCTGCGACGATTTCTTGCGCGCGATGGTGCTGTTGGGCAGGCGCAGGCTTTCGAGCAGGGTCTTGGCCTGCACGTCCAGCAGCTCCTTCGCGATGCGGGTGATGACGATGGGTTCGAACCCTTCCCGGATGACACGGGTCTGCTGCGCCTGATCCATCCCCATGAAAAGCTCGAGGTCGTCTTCATGGCCGCCGATGGAGAGCGCGCCGGCATCCGCGTGAGCGCGGCCGGCGGACGATGCGGATCGATGAGCGGAATGCATGGAGATTTCCAAATGGGAGATAACGTACTCCCATTATAGAAAATCTCATTCGGGAGTCAATGGGGACCCATTTTAACGGGAGATCCCTACGCCGCCATGGGGAGACTCGGCAAACAGCACCAAACTGTCGTACTCTAGTGCCCCACCATGCGGCAATGCAGTCGCCGCGACGCCGGTTTATGCCCGTTCCAACCCAGGAGACACACATGACTAACGCAGGCTATCCGAACACCCAATTGCTCATCGCGGGCGAATGGTCCGACGCGAAAGACGGTCGCACGCTCGATGTGCTGAACCCCGCCACCGGCGAGCCGATCGGCAAAGTCGCGCACGCCTCCATCGTCGATCTGGACCGCGCGCTCGCGGCGGCCCAGCAGGGCTTCGATAAATGGCGCCGGGTGCCGGCCGCCGAACGCGCCGCCGTGATGCGCCGCGCCGCGGGCCTCGTGCGCGAGCGTGCCGAAGCCGTCGCGCGTCTGATGACGATGGAGCAAGGCAAGCCGCTCGTCGAGGCGAAAATCGAGGTGTTGAGCGCCGCCGACATCATCGAATGGTTCGCCGACGAAGGCATGCGCGTCTACGGCCGCGTGGTGCCCGCGCGTAACCCGAATGCGCAGCAGCTCGTGATCAAGGATCCGGTCGGCCCCGTGGCGGCGTTCACGCCCTGGAACTTCCCGGTCAACCAGATCGTGCGCAAGCTGTCGGCCGCGCTCGCGAGCGGCTGCTCGTTCCTCGTGAAGGCCCCGGAGGAAACGCCGGCCTCGCCGGCCGCGCTGCTGCAAGCCTTCGTCGATGCGGGCGTGCCGGCGGGCGTCGTGGGTCTCGTCTACGGCAACCCGGCCGAGATTTCCGACTACCTGATCAAGCACCCGGTGATCCGCAAGGTCACGTTCACGGGCTCGACGCCGGTCGGCAAGCAGCTCGCCGCACTCGCGGGCGCCCACATGAAGCGTTCGACCATGGAACTGGGCGGCCACGCCCCGGTGATCGTCGCGGCCGACGCGGACATCGCACTGGCCGCCAAGATCATCGGCAGCGCGAAGTTCCGCAATGCCGGCCAGGTCTGCATCTCGCCGACGCGCTTCCTCGTGCACAACAGCGTCCGCGAAGAATTCGCGCAGGCGTTCGTGGCCATCGCGGAGAAGCAGAAGGTCGGTGACGGTCTGGAGCAAGGCACGACCCTCGGGCCGCTCGCCAACGCGCGCCGCGTGGCGGCAATGGAGCGGATCGTCGCCAATGCGCGCGAAGCGGGCGCCACGGTTGCGACGGGCGGCGAACGCATCGGCACGCAGGGCAACTTCTTCGCCCCGACCGTGCTGACCGACGTCCCGCTCGAAGCCTCGGTCTTCAACGACGAACCGTTCGGACCGGTCGCGGCGATTCGCGGCTTCGACTCGCTCGACGAGGCGATCGCCGAGGCCAACCGTCTGCCCTACGGGCTCGCCAGCTATGCGTTCACGCGCTCGCTCGCGAACGTGCACCAGCTCACGCAGAACATCCAGGCCGGCATGCTGTTCATCAACCAGGCGGCCGCGGTGCCGGCCGACATGCCGTTCGGCGGCGTCAAGGATTCGGGCTACGGCTCGGAAGGCGGCCCGGAAGCGCTCGAAGCCTATCTGCAGAGCAAATCGGTGACGATCACGATGGTCTGAGTCTGGACCGAGGCACGGCTCCCCGCCTTCGACCGGTTGCGCCGGTCGTCGCGCGAGGAGCCGCGCATTGCATCAATCCTTGCATCAGTCCTTCAACTGGCCCGAACTCGGCACATCCTTGATCTTGTCGAATTCGACGTCGTAAAGCTGGCCGTCGACCTTGGCGATCTTGCGGATGTAGACGTCCTGCGTGAAGTCGCGGCTCTGCGGGTCGAGGGTCACCATGCCGCGCGGGCTTTCGAAGTGCTGTCCCTTCATCGCGGCCAGCAGCGAGTCGCCGCTGTTCGGGTCCTTCGCGGTCTCGAGCGCATCGTAGATCACGTGCATGCCGTCATAGGCGGCCACGCCGAAGAAGTTCGGCCGCATGCCGTTGCTCGTCTTGCCGAAGTCCGCGACGAATTTCTTGTTCATCGCCGACGGGTGCGCCGCGGAATAGAAGTCCGAGCTGATCGTGCCGATGGCCGTGTCGCCGGCCTGGTTCAGGTTGTCGTCGTCGGTCGCCGCGCCCTGGCAGATGATCTGGATGCCCGCTTTGTCCAGACCGCGCGCCGCGGCTTGCCGCAGCATCGCCGCGCCGGGGCCGGACGGCAGCATCACGAACATGGCGTCGGGTTTCAGGTCGAGCACTTTTTGCAGGAACGGCGCGAATTCCGGATTGTCGAGCGGCACGCGGATCTGGCCGATGACCTGGCCGCCCGACTTGACGAACGTATCCTTGAAGGCTTTTTCCGCCTCGTAACCGGGCGCGTAGTCGGACACCAGCGTGACCACCTTCTTGATGCCGTGCTGGGCGGCCCACTGCGCGCCGCCCACGGTCGTCTGCGGAATCGTCCCGCTGGTGCGCACGATATACGGCGAGGCGTTGACGATCGACAGCGTCTCGGCCGCCATGATGACCAGCGGCGTATGCGACTGCGTCGCGACCGGCGCGATGGCCAGCGCCAGCGGCGTGAGGCCGCCGCCGGTCAGCACGTTGACCTTGTCCTTGACCACCATTTCCTGCGCGATGCGCTTGGCGTTCGACGCGACGCCGCCATCGTCGCGGACGATCAGTTCGATGTCGCGGCCGTTCACCTTGTTGCCGTTCAGCGCCATCCACGTGTTGATGCCGGCCACGACCTGCTTGCCTGTGGACGCGAACGGGCCGGACATCGGCTGGATCACGCCGATCTTGAAGGTGCCCTCGTCGGCGCTCGAAATGCCGGCGTGCAGCCCGAATGCAGCGGTGATCAGCGTGGCGAGCGTGGTCCGCAGAAATGCGCGTTTTTGCATTACATGTCTCCTGATGGTTTTTGTGCTTGTCGAACGAGGTGCCGCGCGCGGCGTGCGCCCGTGACAGATATTTGCGCACACAACGATTTATGGCGCACGCAGGGTTATCCATCATTGTGGGGAGAAAATGCGGTTTGGTTGTTTGTTTATCGGGTCCGGGCACAAATTTTGTTCGCTGCGCAGGGGCCTGGGGCTAACCCTGGACAAGGGTATTGTCGGACCAGGCTGGTATGGACAGGCATTTCAGCTACGCGCACGGGCGGGAGAAAACGACTAATCTAGCCATGCATCGGTGTGGTGAGCGCTGCCATGTTTTACGGCGCGGTGTGGAATGGACAACAGCCTAACCAAGGAGAGCACAGCATGTCAGTCGACGCGAAGTACAAGACGAAAGCCACGGCGAGCGGTGGTGGCCGCGATGGAAAGACGCAACTCGAAGACGGCACCATGGCTTTGCAACTGACGATTCCCAAGGAACTCGGCGGTCCTGGCGGCGATGGCGCGAACCCCGAGAAGCTGTTCGCGCTCGGTTATTCGGCGTGCTTCCTCGGCGCCATGCGAGTCGCGTCACAGCAGACGAAAATCAAGGTGCCGGAAGGCACGACGGTCACCGCGGAGATCGGCATCGGTCCGCGCTCGGAAGGCGGCTTCGGCATCACGGCGGCGCTCGACGTGTTTCTGCCCGGCCTGCCCGAAAGCGAGGCCAAAAAACTGGTCGATACCACGCATGGCATTTGCCCGTATTCGAACGCGATCAAGGCGAGCGTCGACGTCAAGACCACGACGCACGGTTAATTAAGGGCGCCGCTTCGAACGATATGACCGCGCCGGTTCGAAGCTTTGCACGATTCATTGTTTCCAGAGGGGCCGGGTGCTGCGTCACCATCAATGGCACCCCCCACTGGAGACATGACATGTCCGAAACGCAGTTCGCCTCTCCTTCGACCTATTCGACGATTGCATCCGCCGCCCGCTTTGCCCCGCTCGATCTGCAGCAGGTGGCGGGCCGTATTGGCGCGGAGATTCGCGGCGTGAAGTTATCGGGCGATCTCGACGCGGCTACGTTCGATGCGATCGAAGCGGCGCTGCTCGCGCATAAGGTGCTGTTCTTTCGCAACCAGCACCATCTCGACGATACGGCGCAGGAGGCGTTCGCGCGCCGCTTCGGCGAGACCGTCGCGCATCCGACGGTACCGGCACGCGACGGCACCCGCCTGCTCGAACTCGATTCGCATCAGGGCGGCCGTGCGAACTCGTGGCACACCGACGTGACGTTCGTCGACGCGTATCCGAAGCTCTCGATCCTGCGCGCGCTGGTGATTCCGCCGTTCGGCGGCGACACGGTCTGGGCCAACACCGCGGCCGCGTACGAGAACCTGCCGCAGCCGCTGCGCGCGCTGGCCGACACGCTTTGGGCCGTGCATACGAACGCCTACGATTACGCGTCCTCGCATGTCGGCGCGAATCCCGAGCAGTTGCGCCGCTACCGCGAAATTTTCACGGCGACGATCTTCGAGACCGAGCATCCGGTCGTGCGCGTGCATCCCGATACGGGCGAACGCACGCTGGTCCTCGGTCATTTCGTGCAGCACCTGAAGGGGTTCTCGGCGCGCGATTCGCAACACCTGCTGCAGGTCTTCCACGAGCACGTGACGCGGCTCGAGAACACCGTGCGCTGGCGCTGGCATGAAGGCGACGTCGCGATCTGGGATAACCGCGCCACTCAGCATTACGCGATCAACGATTACGGCGACGCGCATCGCGTGGTGCGTCGGGCGACCGTGCACGGCGACGTGCCGGTCGGCATCGACGGCCGCCGCAGCGTGCTGCTCAAAGGAGCGCCGGACGGCGCAAAAACCGCCTCGGTGTCGTAACGGTCGCTCACGTAATATGTCGGCTAGACCGATCACAACGGAGACCGTCATGTCCTCAAGCCCGGCATCGTCATTGCAGCCCGCCGCCGATTCTGCCGATTCCGCCGATTCCGCACTCGCCGCGCGCGTCGATGCGGTCCTGTCCCGCGCGCTCGACGCACGGCGTCTCGTCGGCGCTGTCGTGCTGATCGCGCGCGACGGCGAGCTCGTCTATCACCGCGCGGCCGGCTTCGCGGACCGCGAGGCGCGCACGCCGATGCGCGAGAACACGGTGTTCAGACTCGCGTCGGTCACGAAGCCGATCGTCTCCGCGGCCGCGATGGTGCTCGTCGCACGGGGCAAGCTGTCGCTCGAAGACGACGTCACGCGCTGGCTGCCCGATTTCCGCCCTGCTCTGCCCGATGGCCGTGTGCCGAAGATCACGGTGCGGCATCTGCTCACGCATACCGCAGGCCTTCGTTATGGCTTTGCGCAAACCGAGCCGAACGGACCTTATGCGCTTGCTGGCGTATCGGATGGGCTCGATGGCGCGGGGATCACGCTCGGCGAGAACGTGCGCCGCATCGCGAGCGCGCCGCTCGCGTACGAGCCGGGGACGAACTGGGCCTATTCGGTTGCGCTCGATGTGACTGGCGCGGTGATCGAGGCGGTTTGCGGCGTGTCGCTCGGCGAGGCCGTCGATGCGCTCGTGTTGCGTCCACTCGGCATCCACGACACCGCGTTCGTCGCGCATGACCCCGCGCGGCTCGCGACGCCCTACGTCAGCGACACGCCGCAGCCGCATCGTCTCGCCGAGAACGAGACCGTCGCCGCGGTGGCGGGAACGGTCGGCGTGACGTATTCGCCGGCACGCGCACTCGATGCGCGGGCGTTTCCCTCGGGCGGCGCGGGGATGGTGGGCACGGCGGCCGACGTGCTGCGCGTGCTGGACACCCTGCGCGCAGGCGGCGGCGCATTGTTGCCCGCTTCGTTCGTGGACGAGATGGCGCGCGTGCAGACCGGCGATCTGATTTTGCCGGACCGGCCGGGGCTCGGCTTCGGAATCGGGTTTGCAGTGCTGCGCGATCCGCGCGCGGCGGCGTCGCCGGAGTCGCCTGGCACGTGGCGCTGGGGCGGCGTTTATGGCCACACGTGGTTCGTCGACCGCGCATGCGGGCTGAGCGTCGTGTCGCTCTCGAACACGCTTTACGAAGGCATGAACGGTCAATACACGGTCGATCTGCGCAACGCCGTTTACGGCGCGGGATAACCGTTGTACGCACAACCATAATGAAAAACCCCGGAGACCCCCGCGCATCGGGCGGGAGATCCGGGGTCATGGCAACGCTGTGCGCGGCTTACTGCGTCATCAGCGCCTTGACGATCGCATCGCCCATTTCATGGGTCTTGCTCGTGCCGCCGAGGTCGGCCGTCAACGCCGTTTTCTCGCGCATCACCCGGCTCACCGCGGCTTCGATCAGCGCAGCGGCGTGGCTCGCCTGCGGCACATCGTGCTTGCGGCCCAGCCAGTCGAGCAGCATTTTTCCGGACATGACCATCGCGTAGGGATTGGCGATGCCGCGGCCCGCGATATCGGGTGCGGAGCCGTGCGTGGCCTGCGCCATCGCGTGCTTCGGACCCGCGGAGAGTCCCGGCGCGAGACCCAGGCCGCCGACCAGACCGGCCGCCTCGTCGGTCAGGATGTCGCCGAACATATTGGTCGTGACCACCACGTCGTATTTCTGCGGCGTCATCACGAGACGCATCGCGAACGTGTCGACAATGGCTTCGTTCATCGTCACGTCCGGATACTCGGCGGCGATGCGCTTCGCCTCTTCGACGAACATCCCGCAGCCGAGTTTGAACACCGTGTCCTTGTGCACGATGGTGAGCTGTTTGCGGCGCGAGCGCGCGAGCTTGAACGCCTCGTGAATCACCTTCGACGAACCCTGGCGCGTAATCACGCGGACCGAAATCGTCATGTCATGGGTCGGGCGGAACTCGCCGGAACCGGCCACGACGTTGCGGTCGGGCTGAAATCCCTCGTTGTTCTCGCGCACGATGACGAGATCGACGTCCTGATGCAGCGACGGAATGCCCGGATACGACAAGGCCGGACGAATGTTCGCGAAGAGGTCGAAATGCTTGCGCAGGATCGGATGCGGATTGACCGCCTCAGGCACCTTCGGATAAGCCATGTGACCGATCGGCCCGAGCACCCAGCCGTCGAGCGCTTCGAGCTTCTCGAGCGTGCCGGGCGGCAAGGTGTAGCCGAGTGTGTCGTAGGCGCGCTTGCCGATGGGCAGCGGCTGCCAGTCGATCGCAAGGCCGCTGATTTGCGCCGCGGCCCGCATTACTTTCACCGCTTCGGGCACGACTTCGTGCCCGATATCGTCGCCTTCGAGAATGCCAATCTTCATACAGGAAGCTCCAGTTGCAAGGAACAATCAACCATCGATCTCAGGGAGACAGCACTTCCAGCGCGCGCCCATTGGTGCGCGGCCCGAATACGCCGACGCCCACGATGATGGCGACCATCGCGGCGCCGATCATGAAGAACACGCCGGATTGACCGTAGTGCGCCATCAGGTCGCCGACCCAGTAGCCGACGAACACCGAACTCACGCGGCTCCAGCAGAACGTGAAGCCGATGGCGCGCGCGCGGATGCGCGTGGGAAACAGCTCGGCTGCGTAGGGGTGAAAAATCGCGATCATCCAGTTGTTGCCCAAGGCGATCAGCGCCCCCGCCGCGACGATGACGGGCACGTTGGTGCCCTGCGCGAAGATCGTCCCGGCCACGCCGATCAGACAGGCGCAAAACACGAGCTGCCATTTGCGCTCGATGCGTTCCGAGAAATAGCTGCCGACCGCCGCGCCGACGGGCGCCATCAGCACGATCACGAGCGAATAGTTCAGCGAGTGGATGAACGAAAAGCCGTGGTTGATCAGCAGCACCGGCACGAAGGCCGTGAAACCGAACACGGCGATCGTCTGCGCGAACTGGAACACCGAGATGATGATCGTGCGCAGCAGATAGCGGCGTCCGAACATCTCGCTGAAGTTGCCCTTTTCGGGGACCGCGTCGGGCACCGTGAGATCGGGCGCGGCCAGCGCGGTACCCGATTCGCGCTCGACGGCGTGCTCGATGTCGCTCACCACGCGATCGGCTTCCGCCATACGTCCGTGGGTTTCAAGCCAGCGCGGCGATTCCGGCAGCCCGCGCTGCAACATGAACACGAGCAGACCGCTCGTCGCGCCCAGCGCCACCACGATGCGCCAGCCCGCTACGCCGAGCGGATTGAGCGGCACGAGCACCGCGGCCAGCAGCGCGGCGACCGGAATGGCCGAGAGCACGAAGATGTACGAGGTCGTCATGTAACGGCCGCGGCTCGTGCGTGGCGTCAGTTCCGTCACGTAGCAGTCGTTGTTGATCAACTGCATGCCCACCGCGAAGCCGGCTATAAAGCGCGCCCCGTCGATCAGGAGCGGATTCCACAACAGCGCGACCGCGAACTGCGCAACCGAGTAGACCAGCATCGAGTACACGAATACCGAGCGCCGGCCGAAGCGGTCGGACACCGAACCGAACAGCGCAGTACTCAGAAACATGCCCACGAAGAACGAGGCCAGAAAACTGGCAAAGCTGTGGTAATCGAGTAAACCCTGATTCGAGATCGTGTAAATGTGCGAACGCACAAGTCCGAGTGAAATGAAACCCGGCATGAACAGTTCGAAGAATTCGAACCAGCCGCCTGCCGCAATACGCGCAACGATTTTCATCAAGTGGCGAGATCGTGGCAGGCGATCGATTCTCGCGAGAATGGCGTAGTTGGCTTTTAGCGTTATGGGGGCCGTCACGTCCATGTCTGTCTCCGTCCTTCCGATTTTGTTTTCACGTATATCGATACCAGCACCCCACTTTATGAAGGGCGTGACCGCGCGTGCAAATACAGCCTTGGAAAAGCGGCTCGGGCGGCAGATTGGACCGGCCGAACATTCGCATTGTCGATGCGTGAGGGAGTAGCGGCAATACCAAACCGGTTACATCTTTACTAACCGGAGGTAAGTAATGAGCGGCAGCGAAGGCTGCGCGGGGGGAAAGCGCGGGGGTAAACACCCCCGCCCTCAGGCATTATCAGGCGCGACCTGGCGTTACCAGGCGCCCTTGTGCTCGGGAATGCGCGTGACCAGCGGCATGGCCACCACGAAGAGCAGGCCCGTAATCGCGAAGACCAGCGCCTGGGTATGGCCCGGGTCGGATACGCGCGTGAGGATGGCTGTCACGATGGAGACGGTCGTGATCTGCCCGACCTGCAGCGACATCGTGCGTATCGATGCCAGCGTGGACGAGCTTTTCGGCGCAAGCTGCAAGCCCGCGTTGCGCGTGGCGGGATTGAGGCCGCCGCCGCCCGCGCCGATGAGCAGCGCCGCGCCGGCCAGCCACGTGTAGGCCGAGATGCCGCCCGGCGGGTGCATGGCCAGCAACACCACGCCGATGCCCACGACCGTTCCGCCCACGTACACGGGCATACGGTGCCCGGTGCGCCGCAGCGCCAGCGCGCCGATGAGGGACAGCGCGATCGTCGCCACGCCTTGCGCGACCAGCAACGTGCCGGAGGCCAGCGCGTCGATGCCGTAACGGCTCGTGGCATAGAGCGGCAGCAGCGCCACGACGCCCGCGCGCACGCCGCCATATACGATGTTCACCGCATTGACGGCGCCGAAATTCGGCCCGTGGATGAGCTTCGGATCGATGAAAGGCGCCGCGGTGCGATGAATATGGCGGTGGAACAGCCACAGCGACCCAACGGCAATCGCCACGCAGGCCACGAACGACATCGACCAGGGCGACACGCCCGACTCGCCGAGAATGCTCACGGCCAGCATCGCGGTGAACAGACCGACGCCCAGCAGCGCCATGCCGGGCCAGTCCATTTGCGGGCGCTCCCGGCCCGGACGCACGGGCGGATCGACAGGAATGAAACGGCGCGCCAGCCAGATCGACACGATGCCGATCGGCACGTTGACGAAGAAAATGCCGCGCCAGCTCCAGTACGTGACGAAGATGCCGCCAAAAATCGGGCCGATCAGCGCGCCGATGGGGAAGATGCTGCCGAAGAGGCCGACGGCGCGATCGCGGTCGTCGCCGAAGTGATCGATGATGAGCCCCGTGGCGGAGGGCGTGAACCCCGCGCCCCCGGCGGCCTGTACCGCACGCAAGGCCACCAGCACGTAGATGTTATTGGCCAGCCCGCACAGCAGCGAGGCAATCGTGAATGCGGAGACGGAAAAGAGAAAGACCCGGCGCCGCCCGAACTCTTCGCTGAGCTTGCCCGTGACCGGCAAGAGCAGCAGAAAGCCGAACGAATAGGCGGTCATGGTCCAGCCTACCCAGTTGATCGACGCGTTCAGATCGTGCTGGAGGGCATGCAAGGCGGTCGCCACAATGGTGGAATCGATCGCCATCATCATCAGAGCCATCGCGATGATGGAAAAAACCAGTACGCGCCGTATTGGCTGCGTTTCCTGCACGCGCTGCGCTTCCTTTGTGTTCATTGATTTTTTTCAAATACACGAAAACGAAATTCAGAATTGCCATTTTCAAAACAGCTTTGAAATTCACATCGGCGGCCAATGAATCAGTTTGTAAAGGATAGCGGATTGGCGCCAGGCTGTCGGGCTTTCAAAAATTTCATTTCATGCCGATTTTCGTGCAGCGGCTCTGCTTGCGGGGCGGCATCGGCCATTGGGACGTCTCCTGGCGGTGCCGGCGCGCACAACGACATGGCGCCAGCCTGTATGAATTGAGGGGCGTTGCGGCCCCCCAATATATACCCACCGATATGATTTCCCTACGCAACCCGACCGGGATTCAGGAGACTCCCGCGACCGTGATGCTCTCCAGACTGCGCTCGCGCGTTTCGATCATCCAGACGGCACCGACCGCGCCGATCACGGCAACCACGGCGAACGTCGCATACATCAGCTCGATTCCGCTGCCGCTCATGAACAGCCCGACCAGCGCGGGCGCGACCGCCGACGACAACCGCAGCCACGCGGTCGCCACGCTGGTCGCCACGGCGCGAATGCGCGTCGGGTAAATTTCGGGCGTGTAGAGGTACAGCAGATTGTTGATCGAGCCCGTCATGCCGTAGGCCACCACGACGAGACCCACGACCCAGCCGATCGAGGTCGTTCCGCCGAAACCGAGAAAGCCGAACGTCAGGGCCACGACGGCAAGCGCCGCGACCGTCCACCAGCGGCGCCCGAACCGGTCCACGACGAATGCGCAGGCAATAGCCGCGCAAACGTGGCCGACGTTGTTGAGCGAGGCCGCCTTCAACGCATCGGCGAGCGGCAGGTGATACACGGTCTTGTAGATCGTCGGCATCCAGTTGTTGACGCCATTGGCAATGAAGTACGACGTTGCCCACAACAGCCAGACGATCAGCGTGCGGCTGCGATATGCCTTCGACAGGATCACTTTCAACACGCCGCCCTGCTTTTCGCCGACATCGGCCCGGGCATGCCTGACCGGCGCCTCTGCCGCGGGCGCTTGCGACAGACGCACGCTCGTGCTGGCCTCGATGTTTTCGACGACGCGCTCGGCATCGTCGAAGCGGCCCTTCTGGATCAGCCAGCGCGGCGATTCCGCGAGCCGCGAGATCAACACCGCGATGATGAGACCGGGGACCGCGCCGAGCACGAACATGGTCTGCCATCCGAGCCGCGGCACGAGCCAAGCGCCGATCAAACCGGTCGCCATCAGGCCGAGCGGGAAGATCAGCTCGTAGAGCATGAAAAAACGCCCGCGCCCTTTTGCGCGCGAAAGCTCGTTGATGTAGGTGGCCGCGACCGGCACCTCGCCGCCGACGCCCACACCCTGAACGATGCGATAAATCAGGAGTGCCATGAAACTATGTGCGAACGCACAGGCCAGCCCCATCACCGACATCAGCGTGACGGCGTAGGTCGCGCTGCGCACGCGCCCGCGCCGCTCCGCCAGCCATCCGAATCCCAGTGCGCCGACCAGCTGGCCCAGGTAGCCCGAGCCGATCAGGACCCCGACTTCCGCCGGCGTGATATGCCATGCGCCGATCAACGTCGGCAGCACGAATGCGAGCGAGAGCGCGCTGAAAGCGTCGAAGAACGTCGCCGATCCCATGATGATCCGCGCGCGTCGGTGCCACGCGCTGTGCGGCACGCATTCCATTCTCGACAGCAGGGCCGCGCCGGCATGCTGGTTTTCCGATGCGACCGGCGTAATGTCCGGCACATCCGCAGGTGTCGCGCCGGCTTGAATAAGGCTGTCTGACATAACCGTCTGTCTCCCTATGCTTCGCGCGCGAAACGTGGTCTACGTCGCCCGCGAGCGTTTAGTCAAACTATGCGAACTATACGAACGCCTCCTGGTTGGTCTCGGGCGTCACGCCCCAGACCATGAGACACCCCGTTCAGCCATGCGCCAGGTGTCGTGACTTGCAGATTTCGAGCACTTCGTCCGGATCGCGCTTCCACCAGTTCTCCGCCGAAAAGATTTCCACTTCGTGAAAGCCGGTGTAGCCCAGCGATTCGACGAGGCGGCGCCAGCGCGCGATGTCGATCACGCCATCGCCCATCATGCCGCGATCGAGGAGCAGGCTCTGGGTCGGCACGAGCCAGTCGCAGATATGAAACGCCAGCACGCGCGGCACGCCCGCGCGTCGAATCTGCGCTTCGAGTTCGGGATCCCACCACGTGTGATAAAGATCCACGGCGATACCCAGCCCCTCATCGCCGAGTTCGTCGCACAGATCGTTGGCCTGGCGCATCGTGTTCACGCACGCGCGATCGGCTGCATACATCGGATGCAAAGGCTCGATGGCAATCGGCATCCCGCGCGGCCGCGCATAGTCGAGCAATGCCGCGATGCCGTCACGGACCTGCAGGCGCGCGCGATTAAGGTCTTTCGAGCCGCCCGCCAGCCCGCCGACCACGAGCACGAGACACTGCGCGCCCACTTCGAGCGCTTCGTCGACGGCGCGGCGGTTATCGTCCCGTGCCGCGCGCTCGCCGGCTTCGTCGGCATGGGTGAACATGCCGCCGCGGCAGTAGCCCGATACGGCAAGCCCGGCTTCGCGGATGCGTCGGGCGGTTTCCCCCAGGCCGAGGTCGTGGACCTGATCGCGCCACGGAGAAATCGCCCGCACGCCGTGACGTGCACAGCCGTCGATGATCTGCGCGAGATCCCATTTGCCACGCAGGGTGGCCGTGTTGATCGAAAGGCGTTCGGGGTTGGGGGCTTGCATCTGGCCGTTCATTGCGAGACTCCATACACGGTCATGAGGTGGCGCATCTTTGCCGCCGCGGCCTCGGGGTCGTCGAACAGGCCGGCGGCGTCGGCGAGCCGGAACAACTCGCAGAGGTGAGTGGCGCTACGCGTGCTTTGCTGGCCGCCCACCATGGCGAAGTGGTCCTGATGAGCGTTCAGCCACGCGAGAAACACGATGCCGGTTTTATAGAAGCGGGTCGGCGCCGCGAAAATATGGCGCGACAGCGGCACGGTCGGCGCGAGGATGCTTCGAAAGGCGGCAACGTCGCCTTGTGCGAGCGCGGACAGCGCACTCGATGCGGCCGGTGCGATCGCATCGAAAATCCCCAAGAGCGCATGCGAATAGCCCGCCGTATCGCCTTCGATCAACTCCGCATAGTTGAAGTCGTCGCCCGTGTACATCCGCACGTTCGCCGGCAGACGCCGGCGCATGGCGATCTCGCGATCCTTGTCGAGCAGCGAGATCTTGATGCCGTCGATCTTGTCCGCGTTGCGCTCGATCACGCGCAAGCAGACGTCCATCGCCGCATCGAGGTCTCGCGCGCCCCAGTACCCGGCCAATGCCGGATCGAACATGTCGCCGAGCCAGTGAAGAATGACCGGTTGCCGGACCTGCCTGAGGATGGTGTCGTACACGTGCTCGTAGTCGTCGGCCGAGCGCGCGACCGCGGCCAGCGCGCGGCTCGCCATCAGGATCAGGCGCCCGCCCGCCGCTTCGATCGCACCGACCTGTTCCTCGTAGGCGGCGATGACCTGCTTCACGGACAAGCCATCGTAGTGCGTCACGTGATCGGTACCGGCTCCGCACGCGAGCACGGCGCCTGGGTAGTCCTTCGCGACCGCGACGCTGCGCTTGATCAGTTCCAGCGACGTGGCCCAATCGAGGCCCATGCCGCGCTGCGCCGTATCCATGGCCTCGGCGACGCCGAGGCCGAGCGAGAACAGATAGCCCCGATAGGCGAGCGTCGCATCCCAGTCGATGGCGGCGTGGAGCCAGGGATCGTGCGCGCTGCGCGCATCGGCCACCACGTGGGCCGCCGAATAGGCAATGCGGTTGAACGACGGCTTCGCGGGCGGCGCCCACGCGCGCGTACCGGACAACGCAAACCTCTGTGGCGTCCCCGCCCCGTCCAGCAGGTTGACGGATGCCATGCTCAGACCTCCAGCGACGGAATGTCGATCCAGCGGCGCTCGCGCCAGCTCTGCATCCCCAGTTCGACGAGCTGCACGCCTTTGGCTCCTTCGAGCAGGTTCCACTTGAAATCGCCCTCGCCCCATACGTGCTTCAGGAACAGTTCCCACTGCACCTTGAAGGCGTTGTCGTACACCGTCGTGTCCGGCATCAGAGACCAGTCGTCACGGAAGTTATGGGTATTGCGCACGTCCGGATTCCAGACCGGCTTCGGCGTATTGACGCGGGCTTGTGTGTAGCAGTCCGTAAGACCTGCGACCGCCGATCCATGCGTGCCGTCCACCTGGAACGTCACGAGGTCGTCGCGCCGCACGCGCACGCACCAGGAGCTGTTCATCTGGACGATGATGCCGTTCTTGAGTTCGAACGTCGCGTAGGCGCTGTCGTCGGCGGTCGCCTTGTATGCATTGCCCTGTTCGTCCCAGCGCTGCGGAATATGTTTTGCACCGAGACAGGACACGCTCTTGATTTCGCCGAACAGGTTGTCGACGACATAACGCCAGTGACACAGCATGTCCAGGATGATGCCGCCGCCATCTTCCTCGCGATAGTTCCAGGAGGGACGCTGCGCAGGTTGCAGGTCGCCTTCGAAGACCCAGTAGCCGAACTCGCCGCGCACGGACAGCGTGCGGCCGAAGAAGCCCGCCTCGTTGAGCAACTGCAGCTTCCTGAGACCCGGCAACCACAGCTTGTCCTGTACCACGCCGTGTTTGACGCCTGCCCGCTGCGCCTGCGCATAGAGCGAGAGTGCATCGGCGAGATTGGTGCCGACGGGCTTCTCGCAGTAGATGTGCTTGCCGGCCTCGATCGCGCGTTTGAGCAGCGCGGGCCGCGCCTGCGTGGTTGCCGCATCGAAAAACACGGTGTCTTGCGGATTGTCCAGCGCCGCGTCGAGATTGACGGTCCAGCGCTCGATCCCGTGTGCTTTGGCGAGCGCGGCGACCTTGTCGGCATTGCGCCCGACGAGAATCGGGTCGGGCATCAGGCGGTCGCCGTTTTTCAGCAGCACCCCGCCCTGACTGCGAATCGCGGCAATCGAGCGAATCAGGTGCTGATTCGTACCCATGCGTCCGGTGACGCCGTTCATGACAAGTCCGATGCGATGTTGAGCCATCCACGTCTCCTGGCTGGTAACGGATTGAAAGCGCACGGGTCGCGAGCCGCGAGCCGCGCAAGCCGAATCGATCCCGCGGCGATCTGGCCGGCTGGATCAGACGAGGTGGATAGTGGCACACCGCTTTTTTTAATTCACGATATCGTTAACACCTAGCAGCCGTGCAACGAAAATCCCGCAGCATTTCGCATGCATCGGATGGTTTGTGTTACCTTTCCGTTACTTGATCTGCGAGGTTCGGGCGGGGGCCCGGCAGCTACGCATGAGGAACGCCGGGTTATGACAAAGCAGAAGGCCGAACTGACGAAACTGACGAAAGCGGCGTCGTTCGTGGACGAGAAGCCGACACGGAACAAAGACCGCACGCGCGCCCTGATTCTCCAGGCGGCGACGGCCGAATTCGCCGAGCGCGGGCTGGCCGGCGCGCGCATCGAGCATATTGCGGCGCGCGCCGAGACGAACAAGCGGATGGTCTACTACTACTACACGAGCAAGGAGGAACTGTTTTCCGCCGTGCTGGAAGCGGCCTATGCGTCGATCCGGGACGCGGAAAAACAGTTGAATCTGAGCGAACAAAAGCCGGTTGATGCGGTGAGAACGCTGGTCGCGTTCACGTGGAACTACTATCTGGAGAACCCGGAGTTCATCAGGCTGCTCAACATGGAAAATGCGATCGGAGCCAGCCATGTGAGTGTCTCCCCGCATCTGCAGGCGATGAATTCGCCGCTTATCGAGACCCTGCAGCACGTGTTGCTGAAGGGGCAACACGAAGGCGTGTTTCGCAGCGGCGTCGACCCGCTGCAACTCTATATCTCCATTGCGTCGTTAAGCTATTTCTACCTGTCCAATTCGAAAACCCTGACCAACGTGTTCGGACGGGATCTG
>Ga0131853_10006164_pt1 | contig 21659 bp, 8 predicted proteins | sample TergutLab28metaG_FD_92764 | JGI IMG/M metagenome (GOLD analysis project Ga0131853, IMG submission 92764) | Labiotermes labralis P1 segment gut microbial communities from Petit-Saut dam, French Guiana - Lab288 P1 (version 2) (version 2) | ecosystem: Host-associated > Arthropoda: Insects >... | reverse complement strand
GTCCTTCACTCTACATGTTTCGAGCTTCAGGGAGCTCATCATCAGGAGTTCACTTTTTCTTCACTGTACAGACAGTCTCTGGCATACTGTATAATCTTTTGCTGTATTCCACCCGTTCTCCTAAGTGTTCTGTTCCTGACTGGGAACAGAACACGTAGGAGAACGGGTAGAATACAGCAAAAGATTATACATTATGCCAGAGACTGCCTGTACAGTGTAGATAAAGTGAACTCCTGATGATGAGCTCCCTGAAGCTCGAAACATGTAGAGTGAAGGACGTCTAACCGTGAAATAAAGGATAGTCCAAAAGTGTCATCTTGTTGGTGTTTAGTTTGGAACTCCTCTAGGTTTATGCTGATGCTAGTGGTTAGTTTGTCGACAAATATCGGACCGTTTTGATGGCACGCTCTTTTCTGAACTCTTCTTCATTCGAACTGTAAAACGTTTGCTTCTTTTCCTCCCCCTTTTCTTTCAGAAGCGCTCCTCCTGCAACACCACGAAAGCCGATCTTTTATACAGTATTTCAAACAAGTTATTTTTTCCCTCCTATCTCATTTCCTGTTAAATTCCAAAATTATATCTTCTTCGAAAGACGATTTATAAAGTCGGTTGCTAGGCATTATATCGTATACAATTTTCCAGTTACTTCTTTTTTTATCCAATGAAAATCGCATTACCTGTATCCATCAAATACAGCATTGTGCTTGTAATGTGTTTTGTATCCAAAATAATCATGACGATATCAAAAGCAGGACATTTCGTGGAACAAGGTTTTGATATTTACCTGTTTTAATACGTCTGTGAAGCTTATTCTTGTACGATAAAGTAAAAAAAGAAAATCAACATTAATTATGAAATAAACAGTAACGGGAACTTATGGCGCTATATGAGAGACAGCAAACAGTGAGGTGACGTGAATTACACATTGAATAAAACCAATTGGGCACTACGTCAGATATTCTTTGGAGGATGGGTAAAATGGGATTGAAGCATCTGTCAGTTGAGAAATGTCAAGTGCATAAAAAATTTAGTTGGAAAATTTTAAAGAAAGGAACGTCATGAGAGGCTTAAAAATAGAAGAGAAGATAACATTAGAACGGCCCTAAGAGGATGGCACAAGGTTTTTCTTATTTTTTGCTTCTCAGTTTCTCTTTGTATTTCATGTTCAAGGTTACACCATTTTGTGAGATTAATGTACTGGCCTTGTGTCTGATAGTCTTGTTTATATTGACCATGGTTGCTGAAAATATCACGGTTATGAAATTTAATGTTGGAGTATACAGTTCTGTTATTGTCTTGCAGTTTTGGTCTTTGCTTTCAAGAGGTCCCTGTTATGTACGTATACACCGCTCTCGTCTCCCGATCAACACAAATGTCAACTCTAATTCCAATTTAATTTGTGTAAATATTGTCAAAATTAGAATTCAAGGAATTATTCTTATGTACTTATTTTTCTCATTCGCTCTGATTTATTTGTTGTGGACAACTCAACATTTAGTCTGCATCTTATGATGGAAATACTGTATGTACAATATTATTTACATCAAAACACACGGCACCCTGTTTTTACAATATTGTGATACGCCATCTTAAAAAGCACTGTTTGTGTTTTGTAACATAAGTGCATATTTGACACTTAACACGTCTCTGTACAGGCCTGAACATATTTCAGTAGTGAATCTTATGTTTATCGGACCTTGCATCATTGTAATAGTTGAAGAATAAGAGACCAACTTGATGTCACTTGTTATTTTGTTTCACTTCTTATGTACTCAACATGTTTCGGACCTTAATATATCCATCATCAGAAGATTGCGACTGTGCTGTTGAATTACCACATCGGTTGTTTTGTTCTTTAAAGGGGGAGTATTTAGAGTTAGCGTAAGTTTATGATGTGTAGCGGTGTGTGTTTGGTGTGATGTTCTTTGTCACTTTGTTGTAGTTGGTAGGCGTGCGCCTACCAACTACAACAAAGAATGACAAAGAACATCACACCAAACACACACCGCTACACATCATAAACTTACGCTAACTCTAAATACTCCCCCTTTAAAGAACAAAACAACCGATGTGGTAATTCAACAACACAGTTGCAAGCTCCTGATGATGGATATATAAATGTCCGAAACATGTTGAATACATAAAAAGTGAAATAAAATAACAAGTGACATCAATTTGGCCTTTTATTCTTCAACTATTTCAGTAGTATTTGAGGTGGGATATATAAAAAGCGTACATGAGCACACGCGGCCTAAGGAAACTCTAATATCTTAGAAAAATAAATGCAAGAAACGAACCCAGTATTTACTCTCATTATATCCTACAACAGCAATGTATGTACACAGCAGTTAGTAAGCAAAACGTAAAGGCGTAAGCCGATATAATATGTATTTCTATTACCAGCAGCAATTGTCTGGCACAAGAATGGCGCTGCAAACATACAGGCAACAAAAATTCAGAGATTTAATTTCCTCCGGTTGGTAGAGAGAACAGATTAATATCATGGGAGGAAATAAAGCCGCATTCTGCTGACAAATATTAAAAACACACAATGCATTTTACGCATTTTTTTATCTGTGCTTCCTTGGTTCGGACAAGTATTCGGACGCTGTACACGCTGAACGTCACGGTTAGAAACGTAGTCGGTTTGAACGTAGAGCACTCCAACGGAACAGGCTTAGAAAGGCAAAAATCCACTTTGTTCACTTTTCGTAACAGAAGTCCATCAACCATTTATTAAATTAAGACGTCGTTACATGACATATAAAACGGTTGCACTATTACAACTGGTTACATACGGCTACATGTTTCGGCCGTTGCCCGGCCATAATCAGGGCAACAAGGAATATTGTTAATTAAGGTACATTCACTGTAGTGAATTTAGTAGTTAATTAAGGTACATTCACTACAGTGAATGTACCTTAATTAACGATGTTCCTTGTTGGCCTGACGATGGCCGGGCAACGGCCGAAACATGTAGCCGAATGTAACCAGTTGTAATAGTGCAACTGTTTTATATGTTGTGTAACGACGGCTTAATTTAACAAATGGTTATAAGTACACAACGGGATGGCTTCCTTCAAAAGAAGTCCATCAAATTTACGAGAATTCCAGTGGCCACATTTTAATATTTTTCATGAAATGTAAACAAAAGTGGAATAATTATTGTGACACTCTCTTCCTTTATTTGCTTCCTCTTAAAAGAGAGTCTTGTTGAATTTCTGAATTGATGTTTCAGTATTCAAGAGGACTAATGTACGTATTTTAAAAAGTCCCAGACATAAATTTTGTCAGGCGTAAGTTAAGAATTTTTTTGTGTTGCTTTGCTTACGAGATAAATTTCATTCAAGTACATTTCGAAAGCATAAAAGTTACTAATTATTTGTCGTGCTAAGATTGAAAGTGATACTTTTATACAGACACGGTGCTGCGTCTATATCACGGAATAATCGCTTACAAAACTGACCAAGACTATGTGAAAAATTAGGAAATAGAGTAAGTCAATGGTGCATGCGTACATATACTGTGTAAAGTATTTTTTTGCGTCTCAGAATTAGGGTTGGCAATGTCTGTATTGGCGATCCGATCGTCTGATTGACGGAATTCTGTAAAATTCAAATATTAATTGACGTAGCCCTTCCTAAGTCGTTGAATGTTCAGTTTGTTTACTGAGGTCGTTAGGTCTAATCTCAGAAAGGCGATAGGAATTGTCTCGAATGGGTTATTTTCCTTTTCCATGTATCTTCAGTTGAATTCTAGTAGGGTGCTTCGTCTTATGAATTAGCTAGTCAAGTCTTCCTCGCCATTAACACAATCCACAGATTCGTTTTATTGGTAAAGGCCAGCCACTGCGCCTTCATTGCCTATTTCTGTAAGATCCACTGTCGTGTTGCATTTCCAAGTCACATTCGTAACTCATGATGGCATCGGAAATTCATCTAATTTGCCTGAAACTGATTGCTAAGAGATAAACCGCGCAAAAAAATAAAAATTTCTCTTTCTATACAGGGTTATTTACATACAGAGTTGGGAAAGCAAATAATCTTCCAACCACCCGCGGTCTGATGATGGCCCTAAATAGGCCGAAACTAATTACCTTGGAAGCAAAATTGCTTTCTGTATGACGGAATACTGAAAAATATATCCATTGCCTATCTATCTGGGATATTATGATGTCGGTTGACAAAGAAGTGGAACTTTGAAGGATAGCAGTTCCTTTATTATTGGCGACTTGAGACCCAAGAAAATTTTTCATGGATAACGTAACCTGAGTATGGGGGTAATATGATGTAAACGTCGGTAATTATTTACCAGCAAACACGGAATACCACATCAGAAGAGCGTTTATCACTTTTACATTCTTCATTCCGTGTATTTTGATGAACAAGCAACAACATGACGTATTTACATCCCAAAAGATTTCATTATTCAGCAACACCGCTTCGAGAAACTACAATATCGCAATAAATGGATCAGTTGATAAATGCCTTCAAAAACATTATACGTCAATGACAGTGGATGCGTTAGTTGGTTTCAGAGAAGAGCCATACGCAAGGGCAGCTAGCAAATATATTCTTTCCTGTAAGGTTCCATTTAAGATGCTGAGTAAAAGCATTGGATAAAAGAAGACGAACTACAGGCTGGTATCACATAACAAAAGAAGAGAAAGCGACAAATATAAGACATTTCTGGATTTATTTTGTCCCACCTCAGTCCTCCCTTCGGCGCCCGCTTTGTTGTGTATTGGGTGCGAGAGCAGACACAATTACTGTACCAACGTGCGTCAGAGTTGCTGTGTCATGACGTCATACATTCTGCCGTTGACCCTTTCCCCCACACCACCGCGCCACATTAACGTGGTTTGACGCTTAAAAAGCTGTTTGGAACTACTGCACCCTTTAATAGGCGGTATCAGAGGTGAATATTCAAGCTGACGCCACGAACGAGTTTCATATTTCATGGTACAAGCGACTGATATGCATCTCCTAATAGAGAAATGACCTCCCTTAATTCTGTTCGGAACATACAGACCGTTGGTAGATTGAAATACAAAATATTACCGAATATTATTGCCGAGGGTGTAGTGCACCTTGCTTCGTATTCAAGAGAGCACGGGTTCGAATATCAACCCAGCGACAATCCTGATTGACGCTTCTCCTGGTCTTCATCAGCCGCGCCACGTGTCTTTGGTAGCAGTATCCCGGACTAGGTCGTAACGGTATCCTTCCAAATCCTTTCAAATTATTCCAACCATCCTGCTATGCTGTGCAGTATAAATCTAAATTGAAAATGGTATGCATTCAAACACAACTATATCACTTAGGGTGTATTTAATGTCTATACTGGACAACTACATGTTTCGGCCTACATTGGCCATCTTCAGGTTGTCTTAAGAGAACTTAAGGTCCAACTATATACATTGAGCGCGCACGTGGTGCAGAGATCTCTACACACGGACCTTATTGCTTAAAGTAATTCTATATGTGGAGGTGTGCTCTGACTAGAGGCACGGTGCTGCTAGTAGCTGGTGTCAAGTTTTAAAGGTTCTAGAGTTGTATGGAGGCCTGTTCTCCTTCCTTCCTCTTAATTGGGTTGCGTTGCGGGGAGCCCCGAATGGCCTTGGATGCGTGGTCCCTTGTCTATGGGGACAGAGATGTGTGTGAGTAGGGTGGTGAATTGCTCGTCTAGTTACACATTGGAAAATTTGCTGTATTGGGAAATATGAATAGCTTAGTATTTACCTACGATACGGGTGTTAGTGTGTTCACAGCTCGTTCCGGTTTTACCCGGAACGAGCTGGGAACACACTATAGAATTACTTTAAGCAATAAGGCCCGTATGTAGAGATCTCTGCACCACGTGCGCGCTCAATGTATATAGTAGGACCTCAAGTTAAGTTCTCTTAAGACAAACTGAAGATGGCCAGTATAGGCCGAAACATTTAGTTGTCCAGTATAGCCATCAAATACACCTTAATGATATAGTTGTGTTGGACTACATACCATTTCCAATTTTCACACACACGACGGGGATGACACACTTCCTAGAATATAAATCTAATCTTGCCTCCTACACCGTCATTAAATAAACCAAAAATAAACAATAGATAACCAAAGTAGGGAACGTCGTTAATTCATTACAAGATGCACTGTTAATATGGCCTCTTAAAGGTGTGTTTCCTACCTTCCATGAAACATTTTTGTGTGCGTTAAAAGGTTTAATCATTTAATGTTATATAGGGGAAATGACCGGTTTGTTCTGAGAATCAACAAAATCGATTACATTGTCAGGGAAGTGGTGTGTATTCTAATGTTAAAATATATATGGCACTTGATTTACTGCTGAACTGAAAAGACTGAATTATTGCTCTGTCAGAAGCGACTTTGCCTACTTATTAAACAACAGTAAGCATTTCACTATGTTCCATTTTCCTTGCATTAATCAGATCCATAATATATAAATAACCAACAAAATGTACTCCAAATTTATGGTTTATTTTATTCACAGTTTTCTCACAACGTGTTTCGGCCGCATATGCTGCCATCTTCAGGGTGATATTAATATTACAGGAAAACAAAGGTACAAATATGGTTAGTTCTGAATGTGTAATTAGCAGTCTGCGGGCATAGGTTTACTATTTGTAATTTATATAATAGGCCTCCCAGTTACTCTGAGTAATGTCGAATGACTATCGGATAATGAACTGGAAAGGATGCGATAAGAAGCGCTCCAGATCTGAATTAAATTAAGGCACAGTTCTTCTGTGGGGCGGCGTGACTGCGGAAAACTGTCGCAATCCCTGAGAGGGCATAGCAGGATCCCACAGGATGCCAAACCGGATTCGAACCGGACACCTTTTTAGTGCAGCTCACAATGTTTTCATTTGAAGTTGCTCAGCATGTAGAGCTCAACGGCTGGTGGCTCTACAAATATCCATCATCTCTGAAAGCACACGGTGCTGCCATCGAAGCCTCTCGCGGGTGAAATACTTCGGTATCTGTACGTAGCAAAGAGAAAGCTTTTGTGACAAACATAGAAGAAGGAGAAGTAAAGACCACGAGAACCCTGAAAGATCTAGCTGGCCAATCAATCACCAGTCTCACTGTTATCAGTGAGACCGTTAGCTCTCCTTCCGTACCCTCGACCGAAATCTCAGTGCACTCACAGGGACTGGGTGCGCAGGTCTGCAAACTAATAAAGTGGTTCAAGGGCTGCCCAGTCGCAGTTCCATTGCTATGAATGTTTTTGTGCCATTTCTTACCTACCGACGCTATTCGTGACTCAGACTACTACTAATTAACTGACTGCCTAATTAACTACTAATTCCCGCAATAACCAGGATGTAGCCCGTCGACACATATTTATTATAGCAAATCCAAAAGCAGTGACATATTTCGGCCACACAAAGCAGCGTAAATGTACGGTTACAGCTGTATAATTTCGTTATTACATTTTCTCACACATAATTCCTGATTATGCCTGCTGTGTGCAGCCGAAACATGTAGTTGCTATTGGATTTGCTATAATAAAATTTGTGTGTTGACAGACTACGTCCTCCATATTGCGTGTTCTACAAGCACACCGGCGTTGTCACACCTTAATATTAATTCCACGGAGCGGAGCGCTTCTCGAAAAGTTAGCAGTTTCTCAGCTGGTGGAGAAATTCCCTGAATTTAGTGAAATCAGAACGTTTATTTTCGTGTTGACAGGATTACGCCACGTGTCCCTAACCCGAGCCAGATCAGTCCAGTCCGTAATGTCCCAACCTATATCTTTAAGATAAAATCTTAATATTATTCTCCCATCTATGCCGAGTTCTTCCAAACGGTCTCTTTCCCTCAGGTTTCCTCACCAAAATCCAGCAAGCACTCCATACGAGCTAAATATTCCTCCTACTTCATACTTCTTGGGTTTATCAGTATACTTTCGGCCATAGTTACCAAGTAGCTGTCGTTAACCACAAAGGCAGCTGTTACTACAGAAGCAGGTTATATTTGTAATCTGAATTATTGTGGTGACAAGCAGCACAGCTCTTCTTACATTACTTGACCTAAGGTTTGACACTAGGACCCTCCCCCAAATTTCAGTAACTATTGTACATTGAATTGGCGTAATATAGCCGAAGGTGTGGAAGTGCTTTAAAGCAGTCCCGCATCTATGCTTATTGTAAGAGGTTACATATTCGAATGGTCGACTACAGGCAGACGGTTTTTAATCATTAGGTTACTTTTCCCTTATAGGAAAGCGTAAAGGCAAAACAATCCCAGTACGGGCCTGGACAGACCTTGAGGGCTGTACGAGCTTGGGACTCTCAGAATTTATAAAAAATCACGTATTAAAGTGGTAAGGTTGTCAATCCTACGCACCGGTCCTTTCTAACCCCCCAGGAAACGTTGTTGGTACTCATTTTATTGCAGAGTCGAACCCAGGAGTACAGTGCCGCCTTAAAGATTAAGTCAATGAAAAATCCCAATTACTTCATCACGGATGGAACCCGGGACCTTCCTTCTTGAAACGCAGTGCCTCAACCAACTGCACCACCGCATACCCCAAAGGAAAAAATACGGGCTTTTAAAATCACCAGTTTGTCTACATATATGTGTGTCTGTGTGTCTCCCTGTTAAATTTTTGAGGCAGTTGACCATTATTCACGAAATAACTGATGAAAATTATTCCATCTGATGCCTGCCCAAAACCACAGTTTTTTATTTATGAAATCGGTAATAATAAAGTAGCGTACGCGCGAAATCGTACGTAGGGACACGCTAATGTTCCTCGTGTAGAGCCATGGAATGTTGTATAGTGGTAAATCTCAGCAGATATGCTATATTAACTATACACTGTTTTAAAATTGGGTCCTTGTGACGGTGAGTTCAATTTGACTTACTGGTCACTGTAGTGTGAAGTGACACATTGGGACTTAAATTGGCAACGCTTAAACAGTCATCCAGACTTCAAGACGACTGCACTTTTCTGGGAAGTGACACCATGTGCTGAGGTATGAAGTCTGCCTCAACCTACTGCGGCATCACATCAAATATTTAAAAACGACCTCAATATTATACGCGCCAGGAGGGTGCAGACGGCAGCATCCGCACTGAGGTCCACACATGTTACGTGCCGCAACACAATATTTACTCGCAAGGGGCTGTCTGGCACCTGGGATTTGAGCGCTCCTGCTTTCAATGTATCATGTTTACTTCTCACCACTTAATGTCGTCCAATGGCAAATAAGCGTACGACTTTCTGCAACAGTACGGAAATCGACATCCTGCCACACAAAGTATTAATTTCGTATTTGAGACTGTCCATTGTTCAGGCTGAAAGGCCGATGAAGATTCAGAGGCTGGAACTGCTGCCTTCTTCACGTCGAATGGAAAAAAGGAAGAACGTAACTGTAATGAGAACTTTATACTTATGTAGCCTCAGTCTAAGGATTTAGACTAGACCCTATGAGGTCTTAGCTTCAGAAGATGGACATTGTTCAAAATTTCAGTGATGACAGTGACAACATTCCTAATTTAGCATCCTTTAAAACTCTCTGTATTTATGTGTTTCGTGTAATACTGAGTATAAACAGCGACTATTTCGCTGAACAGCATTTGTTGAATTTTATTTCTAGTGAACACGGGCTACGTTTTCTGTAAGGCAAAAAAGAAATAACGTTTAATACTAAAATTAGACGAAGATCATTGTACGAAGGATTAATTAGAACTGTTAATTTCTTACAAAGTATTTCATCCAGCTACAAAAAAATATAATGTTTATGGCATAATGAATTAGAGCCAACAAATCTAAATTTATACCATGTTTGTCACATAAATGCAACCAAATAAACACCTACCACGAGTGTCTGTATTGTTACCTTTTGACATCTGCAACAAGAGATTTTCTGTTGCCGAATTTATGTTCATTTAAATAATCCAGAAGAGCCTTGCATTATATGGGGCTATGGCGATAAACTAAAATTGATACAACCATTAAATTAACTACACAAACACGTGATCTACAGCATACGAACTAAATGATTACACCAATTACTCACTAATTAGTTTAACTACGTAATATATCGTCATTCAGCATCAGTACAGATATAATCAGTGATGTCAATAAAAGAGGTTAACAAACATAAAATAATACGTTTAGCTCGTTAACCCTTTAAAATGGTGATTGCTATAATGTGTCATCTGAACAGCAGCAGGAATCTTTGCATTCTTCCACGCAGTGCATTCAAGTTTGTGCTTTTCATATAAAAATAACAAATAGCTTATCTGTTTCTCGCAACCAACAGCCATCATTTCACTAAACAGCATTAAGTATATATAGCTCCTATAATGGAGTTTCAGGTCGTTTGCTGTGAGGTAGAAACTGAATATTTAAGGCATAATTTTAATAGACTTCATGGTTCGAATTGGTTAAAGTCGAAAGTAGCCGGTCTGTCACCGTGAAGGGCATGGCTCGATCCCTAACCACTCCGGTGGTCGGAATGGCATTGGGGCAGACATCCCTCTGAGCACTTTACTTCCACAGATAGTGAAGTTGCTAAGACTACTGACCTACGTGATGGAACGTACGGATTGGCTCGGCCGCCCGGGAGGTTCACGATTACGTAACGTTCTACGGAAACCTTGCACCATACTTGTTTCATACACACGGTATTTCGGTAGCTGAATCTACTGTAGTCTTTAGATAACTAGTTTTTTTAATTTACTTAGAGACTGCAATGTCCTTTTTTTTTTTAAAGAGTAATGGTGTCGTTTGGGATTTAAACCTCCGCCGGTCGCGCCTAAAATACGAACTTAGTTGGTTGCAAAATCTCTGAGATATATAATAGGTTTGTGCTAATAAAAGGTAAAGAATTTTAAGGATACATCTCTGGTTCATTCAAGAATGTATCCGATTGGGAACTTGAAGCTTCTCTGATTCATCATTAAGCGAATAGTTTTTTTATGTCATTTCTGTCACAGCCCCACAATTCTTCCAGACTCTACTTGTTAGTCCGAAGCGCTCCAGCTGAACAAAGAAGACCGATGGAGGCTTTCATCTCAATTTTGTTTGCGAATTTCGCGTCACTCTGGCGACTGAAGTTAGGTTGGGTGAGAGAAGATATTGATACGTGCGTTGAAAATGTATTTAAAATTTAATCTGTAATGAGGCAGTTCCATATTTCGAAGGGCGGAATAGCTTTCCCTACTTGTCCAATAATCCCAGGTACTTTCTTCAGAATATTTTGCCACCTGTATCGAATCTGTGTAGAACGTTTTACCTTGCCCCACTTCGTCTTTTCCTTTCTAATGAAAACGATTATTAGTAGCGTCCATTTCATTGTTGCAATTATCATCTGACGTAGCGTATTACACGCTCTCCAAGTCACCTCTGGGTTCCACATAACCTCCATCGAATTCCATCCCGTCGTCAATGCTGTCATCATCATTTACATCATCAGACGACATCATTATACGAATACGCTAGGCGTCCTCTGCATTACGTCGATATAAGAGATACACAACGGCCGCCAGAAACTAACTCAGCAACCAGTAACACGGACGGTAGTGCTGTATCTCTCAGATACAGATTGCGAAAAACAGCAAAACGAATTCGATTAGGACCACGAAACCCATTCCACAGGTTTCCAAGGAGAAACACAAAACACAGAATTACATCAGCACACCCTTCTCATATTCAAAGGAACAAGGAATGAATCGTTTAATTCCAAATATCGCCATTATTATCGAAATAAAATATAATCAAACTGTCGACCTAACCACAACCAGTAGTATGAACTTCCGAAATGTCGTATTAAATCAGATATAATCAAGGTATAACTCATAACTTAGGAATTCTCCTTTGGAAACTGCCACGTATCTTTATAGCTTGACGGTTTTCAAATAACTTTGTTACATCGGTATACGTATGGCACAAAAAAAATAAAATACATAAAGCCTCTGTCCACAACACGAAAGCACACAGGGGGGAGAATGGGCACAGCTCTGCTTATTTTAACCCCATTGATAGAAGCAATTTGTTGATCCATATCAAGCCAAGGCCCGCCTTAACCCCATGAAATAACCTCGGTACCCATTCAACAGGACAGTTGCTCGTGCCTGGATTCGACTGCGAAACTGTCCAGTCCGTAGCGCAGTGACTATACTGACTGAGTTACCCCGGATTAATGGCCGAGCTAGGTTACTTCAAATGAACAGCGTATACAGACGTCTAGCCTGGTCAATCACGTCAAACCTTAAAGATATTATCTAATGCTCCAACGACAACTACAGAAATCGCCATCCTGTTTGATATTATTGACGTCATGTATAATAGTAAGTTAAAATGCTTGTATAAATATAGTGCCTCCACGTTCAGGTGGGGGCAAGCAGTGGTGCGGCTTTTTGAGGCACAGCGCCACAAGAAGGAAGGTCTTGGGTTCGATCCCCGATGGAGTCACTGAGAAATTTCATTGACGTAACTCTTCCGGCCTCACTATGGCCCTGAGATCGACTCAGTTTCTAACAGAAATGAGTACCAGGGGTATATCCTGAGGTTAAACGTGGCCAGTGCATAGGACTGACAACCTTACCGCCTTCATGTTATGATCTGATATATTTAACTGCAATTGGATTGACACCCGGTGACAGAGGTACAGTACATATGTACACACAGAGACACAATACACAGAACAACACAATGAAACAGAATACCAACAACGGAACATATATTACAATAAGTACACGCAAACACAACAAAAAGAATACATAACATAACAGTAAGAGTACATCATTTACAGATTAAACAGAAGCATACAAAACATACAACCATATATTCAATGATACGAAATCGAACGAAAAGAATGTGAAAAAAGTGTTAAACAGCTGTTAAGCAGCAAATGTCATATGATATATATATATATATATCTTCTAATAATGATAGACACTTTCTTTATATACATGGGTCGGTGCATCGTGAATCGAATTTAATAGCTGTCCAACAAGATGCGACTTATTCAGTTTATTACTTTTCTGTAGGGAGCTCTACATGTTTCGGGTGTTGACACCCATCATCAGGAGCTCGTAAACTGTAATTACAGCTCCTGGTATTGATTAACCGGATCTACTACCATCCGCTCTCGTTCTTAGATCCTGTTATCAATACCAGAAGCTGTCATTACAGCTGTACGAGCTCCTGATGTTGGGTGTCAACACCCGAAACATGTAGAGCTGCCTACAGAAATGTAATAAACTGAATAAGTCGCATCTTGTTGGACAGTTATTAAATTAAAATGATAGACACCTTTTTACTAAAACCTTCACTCCACTTCACTACACTTCAGTTCTTCCAATTTAAACTTCACCCAACTACACTTCACTACACTTCACTGCCCTCTCATTTGCCTTAACCCCACTTAAATTTCCTACCTCTCCATTTCACCTCACGTCACTACTCTTACCTCACTTCACTTCAGTGCACTTTTAGATGATTTTCGCCAAACTTCTATTCTTTTCGCTTCACCCCGTTTATAATTGCTTTCATAAATCTCTTTCTAAATACTTTAGGTTTACAATTGAAAGTTCCTAACGCTTCAGGAAAGTCCCTAACGCTGAATGTCTAGAAATCTGGACTCATCAACCCCCTAGAACAGTATGGGCCTGTCCAGGCTTCTACACGGATTTTTTTCATCTTTAAATATCTGGAATATAATGCTTTCCTGGTAAAGCGGATTTAATTTGTAAATGCTGGTGAAATATCACAAGCTTTCAGTAGTTAATGTTGTTTGTGTTCGAAGAGTCCTTTCAACAAAATGTCAGTACGAACATTTGCAGTGTAGCTGTAATAATTGCAGTTTTCCGGAATATTTGTTTAATTGTGTCGAAAGGGACAGTTTTAGGTGTTAATAAAATAGCCTAACAATTGTAACACCTGTTTAAATTGTGTTACAAATAATCATTTGAAAGTATGTAGGTATATATTTTGTAATTATCTGAAAAACCAAAAGACTAACGGCAAAAATGTAGTACTAATAAAGTGCGTGTTCCATTTTATACTACAGTGTTTGTGTGAAATCGTTCCCGGTGAGACAATTAATTATCGAGTTTTAGTGGAAATGTGGTCACATATGTAAAAATGTAAGGCAATCCTTTTAGAGGCCTGGGCTGTCCCTGAAGCTTCCAGGAGATTGAGGGTCCCAGATTTTAAGACAATCAACGCCTGAAGGTGGTAAGATTGTGAGCCCTACGCACCGGCCGCCTTTATCCCTCAGAAAACATGCCTGGTACTCATTTCTACAAGATTTGATCAGACCTCAGGGCCATAGCTCGGGTGGAAGTATTAAGTCAATGAAAAATTTTAATGAAACCTTCGGGAGTCGAAACCACGGCCTTCGAGTTGTAGTGCAGTGCCCCAAGAAACGGCTACACATGTATGAAGTTATTCTTGTAACGTGGTCGTTACAGTTGTGCCGATTTGAATAAAATGTAATTGTTTCGACAGGTTATAATAAAGTTCACCAATACTAAAAATTTTGAAATTAGTTCAGCAGTGCTCAAGTAATTTCACGGGTACAGATATGTGGAAAGAGAGACACAAGGAAGGAGAGGTTTCAGTGGCGACCCTGAAAGATTGCGATGGGTCCTACAGCTAAATAAAGGTAGAAAATATCTGGAAATTCAAAGCAATTTTAATGCCTTTTATCAGCTCTTCTCCACTGCTTATTAATTACAAGGAATTCAAGGTTGAATTCATATAACCTTCTTCACCTTTGTATGCAAATTTAGTCCTGATACATGCTAATAATTTGGTTAGTCTTGCAGTTTTAATCTGAATAAATATCTGCCCAAATGCCGACTGATGTCAGTCTGTTGAAAACTAAAGTAAAATTACACATTCTCACCAAAATTGTCGTTGTTGACTAACAAATAGCATGTTATACATAACGTGTAAGTTTGTTAATTCTGTGCTGTACTGTAAACTTTTGCCTGCCTCTAGTACCTGGTATTTTACTGTCTTAAAACTGATAATTGCCTCGAAAGGGCGCGAGGTTTCCATCTTATTACAATATATTATCCCAACTAGTACATGAATTATTGGTCTTTTTCTCAAAAAATATATTACTAACCATTATTTAGTTCCCCTAAATTAATTGTCATCTCCAACTCAAAAGCTCGCGACTTCCTCGTTTCTTTACTACTGCGCGCAGAAATCTATAGGATCTCCGGGTGTTCTCGAAGGGTGTTAAGTTCTTACCAAATTTTGTTGCAATCTATAGAATACTTCTAAATTTAGCTCTGAAACATAGACACGCAGGCAGCATAGCAATTTGACGGAACAATTTCTTTTCTTTCTAGAGAATGGAAGGTAGATTAAAAACAGGTACTAGTTTGCTGTCCTCTGGAGGCCATCTTCAGTAAGAGGAAGTGCCTTTCTATGCCTTTACATTGTGAACTATTGCTGTGTAGCGTAAACAAGCATAAAGTTGCAGCAAATACCCTGACATCACATTAGTCGATGGGTCAAGCTCCCTGGTGTTTTACTTGACGTTTCACGAATTGTGGCCAACATACTTACAGCTGTAGAAATGTGTGGCAAACATAAGTACAGCTGTAGAAATGTGTGGCCAACATACTTACAGCTGTAGAAATGTGTGGCAAACATAAGTACAGCTGTAGAAATGTGTGGCCAACATACGTACAGCTGTAGAAATGTGTGGCCAACATAAGCACAATTGTGGAAATATGTGCCCAACATAAGTACAGCTGTAGAAATGTGTGGCCAACATAAGTACAGCTGTAGAAATATGGGGCCAACATAAGCACAACTGTGGAAATGTGTGGCCAACATACGTACAGCTGTAAAAATGTGTGGCCAACATAGCACAACTGTGGAAATGTGTGACAAACATAAGTACAGCTGTCAAAATGTGTGAGCAACATAGGTACAGCTGTGGAAATGTGTGGCCACCCATTAATAAAGCGGGGTAAGAAATGTAGATAAGATCAGTGAGCTTCTTACATGGTATTTACGTAAACTGAAACAAAGCGTACTGTAGTATACAACCGACTCTACATTGTCTTTTGTTACGTTAATTAATATACAACTTCGTCTGTCGTTACAGAACTGTTGCCAAAATTGTAACTAAGAAATTTCCATTGTAAATCATAAATTCAAATACTAAAAGTAAAGAGAGGATTTCTTCTGTATGTTTATATACAAGACATAACGTTATTCTGTGTTAGATATCTGTTCGTTATATTCCACTGCGGTATTTTGTGGCGTGTAAACAAATTTTTAGGCGCGTTCGCAAAGTTGAAGAGTGACTATTAGCTTCGTCATTTTTGTCTGTCTGTCTGTTATCATGGAACATCTGAACTCCCACAACACGAAATTTCTTGAAAGATTATATTTGATTATTTTTCGAAAATGTACCGAGAAATTTCAAGTTTCAATAAAACACGACTAGAATAACGGGCACCGTACATGAAGACCAATATTATATATTTTTGACAATATCTCGGTCAATTGTTAGAATAAGAAATGCTTCAGACAAATGTTGCAGAGAAAATCCGAGCACGCATTTTATGTCCAGTAACTATTTTTGCCGATAATCGTGCTTTTATGAGATAATGTGCAAAAATATGGTACAGCCGGACAGGCCACAAATAAAAATAGGGAGCATGTACATTGTATCATGAATACTTCAGGCTACAAACACACACTCTCACAGTATATAATAAAAATAATTGATTTTCCTCTGCAACAATGGTTGCATTAACCTGTCTCAGTGTTACGTGTTACGTGTATAGCCTGTCTTGTTACATTTGGAATGAATACCCCAGATCTCTGTGCAACTGTCAGTGCCAAGTCTTAAGTATTGTAATCGCTGTCACTACAAGCCACTAAAAGCTTCTTTATGTATTATTCTATTTACCATTTTTGGACACGGTCTGTACTCTTTCTGTGTTTCAATTCGTAACGTGTCTGTTATCGGTTTGTGCTTTTGTACCACCTTAATTTACTCAACCTCTAATATTGTAATATTTTATCTTGTTTTAGGTGAGTACGAAACGGGTGGTACTTGAGGATGTGGCGTGTCTTTTTTGTGTAAGTAGAGAGGCGATGTTACATTCACCTTATTTTCATAAATCACTGTTTTGAAATGGATTTTTTGTTGTTTTATGGTTATCATGCATTACGTTAGTTTGTTGCAGTAGTATAAAAACCTAACAACCTAAGCACTTTATGTAGTAATTCAGGCAGAGTTTAATCCTTATCTCTACTTTGAGGCTATAATTTTGTGACGAGTATTCAAATAATTAATCTCTATACAGCAGTTTTTACTAAATGGTCCAAGGAAAAATAATGCCCCGATGGTCCGATTATTGAAGTAATTTTGAGTGTTTGCACAGCGAATGTAACGGGAAAAATTGCGTAATGTGACACATTCAATAAAACTAGCATACTTGTGAACGTAAAATGCTTCATATTTTGAAAGCTCTCGCAAGGAAAGCCGGATTAAAGAAACTAATTTTCATGGATTTTTACAGAATGGATCTTGCTTAGCCCCATAAAAGAGCTTTACCTTCCATCATCCGTCTCTTTAACTCGCATATTTTTTTCATCGGCATGTGGCAGCGCGCAAGTAAATGCAGGATTTTTCTTCCCATTTTTGCTTTATTTTATTTTTATCCTTTTAGTATTTCATCCCAGTTTTTGAAATAATCAGAGTTTAACGTGTTTGTTTACTGTTTTGAAAGTGTCCAGAAGATGTTCATTGTAACTAAATAAAAATGAAGCAGTAAGTTGGATAGTGGCTGAGCTTGAAGGGCCGGAATGTATTAAGGAAATTAAATTACATTAAATTGACGGTTGCAATATACACCGTAGGAAGATCAACAAACCTCCATGTTACAGAGCTAATTAAAAGACAAAAGACTTGCGGAATTCAAAAACCTTCTTTTCGGAATTTAATGTTTTACAAGCAGAGAGATGAAACGCATACGTTTTATCTGGCTGTGTGTCTAACCCGTATACTTTTGAGAGCTTGCACGAATTCCAAACAATTTGAAAGAAAATTTATTTTCTGCCAAATCGAATTTGTTGGAGCAGGTTTCTGGAATATGTCAAAGAATATAAATTTAAAAACAGATTAGTTGTTATCCGTGATACAGCACTGTACCTGTGGCTTTTATCTCAGTATTTAACCAACTTGATGCACAAAATTTGTTTCACAATAAGTTTTATTTCATGCCTCTACATGTTTCGAGCACATGTGCTCATCATCAGGAGGTCAAAATTGCTTACACAGCCTCTAGTATTATCCTCCTGATGATGAGCACATCGGCTCGAAACATGTAGAGGCATGAAATGAAACTTATTGTGAGACAAATTTTGTGCATCAAGTTGGTTAAATACTGAGATAATTATACTGAGATGCACGGTCAGCAAAACGTCAAAAATCTGTACTTGTGGTTTTTAAACTTATTTATGTTAATGTTGGTGCTTCATTGTGAGTTTCTGCAAGTGCAAAACTGGTGAATTTCGTGGACATATGTTGAATAGGAGAAGAATTCGTACATACGCACAAAGCGTACGTGCGCGCGGACACAAACACACACACACACGCACACACACAAACATAAGCACAGAAAATATTCTCTGGCATCTAAATGACTGGCGCAGTATTGTACTTCTACACTGGAGATGGTGCAGCACCTTCCCCATCCACCATACCAATGACGCATGACATCGAGAAATGTTGTCAACTAAACATTCCACATGTTACAGAACATCCATGCTTTATAACATTTAAGGATTCACTCCATAAACAACAGTTGCTGAAATACTCTATAGAACTTAGTTTATCTTCAATAATTTTAGTGCAAAAGCCAACACAAATTGAAACGGATATCCCAGAAATATCCCCGAGCTTCAGGCGTGACACCACATTATGTGTTTATTGTGCAACATGTTACGGAGACTCATATAATATCTACAGAACTTGTCTAGTAAAGAACACCACAGTCCACAAAGCGACCTTATGGGGAAGTGTTGGCTAATTAACAGATGAACAGGAGAATGATCCTGGACAACTAGAAGTATGTGGGATTGACGAAGCAAAGATAATTTATATGGTAATGGCGACGCTGTTAACACTAGTTGCTTTGCCCTTGGAAATGTGGCCCGTTTATGGAATGGTTCGTCGATAAGCTTTCCCTTCAGCCCTGCCGGTAAACGTAGAGTCGTTTTCAGGCGCGTTCGCAGAGTTGCGAGAAGTGACTATTAGCTTCGCCATATCCGTCCGCCCGTCCGTACGAATGTAACAGATCTGTTCTCACTGGACGGATTTTCATCATGTTTGATATTTGAGCATTTTTCGAAAATCGGTCGAAAAATGTCAAGTTGCATTAACATCTGATGATAATAACGGGTACTTTACATGAATACCAATGTACGCTTTTGATCATATCTCGCTCAGATCTTCTTAGAATGAGATATGTTTCGCAGAGTGTTGTAGAGAACATCAAAACACACATTTTATGTGTATTTTTTTTGACGTTTTGTTGACCGTGCATCTCAGTATATTTATCTCAGTAATTAACTAACTTGATGCACAAAATTTTTGTTTTACAATAAGTTTATTTCGAGCACATGTGCTCGAAACATGTAGATGCATGAAATAAACTTATTGTAAAACAAAAATTTTGTGCGTCAAGTTGGTTAATTACTGAGATAAAAACACACATTTTACGATCAAAAATATTTTTATTTCGAAAAACGTTAATATTTATGAAATATTTAGAAGCATATTGTACAGCCGGACAGACCACATGTGACAGCATGTAATACTTATGTCTTGTCAACTAGAACATTGTTTGCTCCAACGCAACTCAATGTTACTTTATACTTATATTGCCTGTCTTTTTGTACTCCTACTTACCACCGGCTGCAATATTAAAGGTCTCTGTTCTGTCACACACTGCTAAGACACTCTGTTGCATTTTGTTATCAGAATAATTACTTATGTTTCCGTAAGAAGGTTTGAAACTATTGTTTTTGGCAATAAGCCATAGTATGTTCTGTGCGAGATATTTAGACAGGTGTAGGATTTTTCGCGTGGAAATGAAAACCGAGCGGCGGCACTGATAGAGACGACTCTCTTTTGGATGTAATGGCGTGTGGTTTGTATAAGAGGTACCAATGTTTCGGAGCAAGAGGCTCCTTATAACTTCATGGAAGAGTTTATCGTACCCTGATGAATGTGGGAATGGGTTAGTGCGGAACATCTGTATCTGTGCCCCAAAATACACGGCGTCACATACCAGGAGACATTAATTTTCACAACCATCGTCGTAAAATTCTCAAAACTCACGTTCGCACTTATATTTGAAATTTGCTGTCGCTGCATTTTATGGGTGGCGGCAGGTTGAATATTCAACGTATGACAATGGGAGCAAGAATGCTTGTCAGGCGATATTCTCGAAGCGATCAGAAGGTAGAAACTGGGTAATGGAGGCTTTTGTTAGGAATAATTTGCCTGGAGATGTTGGGAGAAACTCGGGGGAAAAAAAAGCCGATATGGTCGATACGGTCCGTCATTGAAACAAAGAGCCACCAGAATTTCAGATATACCGAAGTCATTGTGTTTTCGCATTAGGAAATCTCCCTGTACTGAATTAAGCAGTATGCCATGAAGGCATATGAACTAGTGGATATAGGACTTCGTGTATACGTAAGATCCGTGCTATACTGAAAAGAGTGGTTAGCTTCAGACTTATGCCGCTATGTCCCCAAGGAAAGGTCTCCAATTACTTATTAGATATACGGCCGGGAGGGGCATGGAACCTGCCAGAATGAGTTGAGTATGAGGAAAACCTTGCTTACTGCCGGAAGTTTAAAAAATATTCCACGTCAGTCTATCCTGTCATAATAATAATAATAATAATTAATAATCGGTACTGCAACTCATAAAGAATCTTGGCCGAATATACCTGGTTTCATAACAATACTTTTTTACTGTGAAGATTGTTAGGCATAGGACAAACCCCGTTTCTAGAAGGATATGAATGTGATTTCAGATCTTACTCCCACAGGGCATTTACTTCACTACTCCCAGATAGTCCCACCAACCCTGAGTTTTGGACTACTGCTACTTCACCTGACCCCTGTCCGTCGACCTGTCTAGCTTGGTTGGATTTACCACGAGTTTAAACTTCCACCAGCATACCTCTCCGAGTCACAACAGGGCATGCAAAGCTATTCACCACGATAAGGTTTCAGTCCTCGAGGAGAGGGTCCAGCCTGTAGGGTAGTTATGACTCCAGTTGAGATTTCTGGGTGTCATTCGTATTGGAATGACGCAATAAATGAATACTTGAAACACGACTTGCTGTAAGCAGGTCTTGCAAGGGAAATAAGTACTTATACGGCATTCCAAAAATGTGGTCTGTGGTGTCAGATATTGTGGATACACCCTCAGAAGACAACGTGTGCTCTATTAAGGTAGGTCAATGTTAATCCCGTCCAGTTGACAGATAAAGCAGCGTAAGTCCTCCAAACAGCAAAAAAAAAAAAAAAAAAATTCAAAACCACTTTGCCTTTTAGGGACTCGTAAAGAATAACAAAAAAATGCCTAATTTTTTCTTTTTTTTTTTATTTTTAATATTTTTAAG
>Ga0131853_10006163_pt1 | contig 21660 bp, 21 predicted proteins | sample TergutLab28metaG_FD_92764 | JGI IMG/M metagenome (GOLD analysis project Ga0131853, IMG submission 92764) | Labiotermes labralis P1 segment gut microbial communities from Petit-Saut dam, French Guiana - Lab288 P1 (version 2) (version 2) | ecosystem: Host-associated > Arthropoda: Insects >... | reverse complement strand
TTTTTTCTTTTTCCCCCCCCTTTCTTCTTTTTTATTTCTTTCCCTTTTCTCCCTAAATTTTCCCCGGGGTCCCTCCGTTCCCGGTTCCCCCCCCAAACCCCCCCCAAACTCCCCCCCCCCCCCCCACACCTGACGTGTTCCGGCCATCCGATTTTCACTTATCGTAAACACTCCTAAACATTACGTACAAAATATGCTACAAATATGGATACGATGCGAAACTCTGAGGTTATGGCTGACAAATTTGCGTTTCACAAAATGCATGCGTAGAATACAAGTTCGTTAGAAAGTAAAATAAACTAATAATAATAATAATAATACAAAAGTAACCGCTGTGTAGGGCTGAGATGAAGCTGCCTCGTATCACGCCTTTCTTCCACTTTCAGGTAGAAGCGACACGTGACCCTTGACGTAACATGCTGCACATACTCATTGCTTGCCTATTGTCAATTGTGGCGTGTACTCCATCGGCCACGCCACCGACACAAACACCGGTACCGGACGCAGCTCTGCGCAATGACACTACCTCCACGTCGACCGTCACCACCACCTCCGCCGCCGCCCAGCAACAGGCCAGAAAATCTGCCCGCAACTTCCAGCCGTCCTTATCCACCTCCACCACGTCACATCCGTTTGACACCGCCAAAAAGAAGCTAAGCTACTCACCGCCAGACCTGCACAACATGTACAGCGGCAACCACGCCTTTGTCTACAACACCTTCACCGACAAAGGGAAGTACTCCGTCTACGCACCGCCAGCTGCTGCACCGGCAGACGGCGTCAGCAAGCCGGGGAAGCTGAGTTCCAAGTACTCCTCGCTGACAGGCGGTCTGCCTACGACAACCAAGATTGACAGGAGTCAGGAGGACCGCGAAGGAGTCTTGCACGATTACTACACGCACAGTGCAGGCAGCGCCGCGACCAACTCGAGACACAGCTACGGACATTACGACGAACACGGCGATTACGGGGCTCTCAGCGAAGACGACGAATACGACGGCGCGCATCACTTTGGGCCGGAACTCTACTCGCATCACCATCACCACGGTCATCACCACCATCCCATCCACTACCCGCCTCCCGCAATATACTACCCCGCCCACACACACGAAAAGGAAGAGTATTCCAAACTGGGAGTACTGGCCATCGTCAAGATCGTCCTGGCAAAGCTGAAAGCCCTGGGGATATTCAAAGTCATCCTTCTATTGCTTGCAAAAATACCGCTGATCTTTCTTAAAATAGCCATAAAATTCTTCTTCCTTTTCAAAGCCGTAAAGCTATTCAAACTTCTGACATTCTCTGCGTTATTTCCATTCCTTCTGATACCCCTCATACCTCTCCTGCTCTTGCCTTTACTCTTACTGCCCCTCGCACCACTACTTCTTATTCCTCTGCTGCTTCCGCTGCTTCTCCCCCTTCTGCTTCTGATACCTATTCCTGTACTGGGACCGGCGCAGGGGGCAGTCAGAGAAAAAACGACGTCACGACGCCGCAAAAGGAACATCGACGCTACGACCGGAACAGTGTGGAAGGAACTGGACGCAAGTCACGACTTTCTGGCGCTCACTCAGCGAGTGCTCGAATCTCAGCAGTGCTTGGAGAGACTGGCTTGCAAGATGGCCGCCAAGCACGACTCCACAACGTATACCAACGTCATTTTATGGTGAGTTGCTTCTTCTATGAAGCGATCCTCTGGATGACCGATACAAGAGATGTGCAGTAACGTTCTCAAGGTCATTACAATGTAAACTGCAGCTCATTTACTGCATTGAAGTGTCGTTATTGTTCAGCATAATTCCTGAGCACAGCGACGCATTTGTCACGCTTTGGCATATTCCACTGTCTTGTATTCGTGAATGGTTACGAATACAAGAGCCCGATTTATAACAAGGCGGAATTTTTAACCTGATGCCAAGATCGGACAAATGCATCACTGTGTGCGAGCAATGTGCTGAAAAATAACGACACTGCAGTTAAAACTGGAATGACTTTTCGTATGACTGTAATGATCTAGGGAACACGTAGCCACGTAAGGCTATCCCGTCACACCAGGTCGTCACCGCTGTCCACATGCAACTGGACGAAATACCGCAAGTTGCAAGTACAGCAAGCATACGTTCATAAAACGCGGTGTTCGAGATTTCGACAGTTCGTGACCACCCACTGCCACACCACCGTTTCCACCTTCACGATTAGTCCTGACGAATCGAGATGAGAGTAGGCTTAGCCCATTTTGCTGCTACTGCGCAGATCACACTCAGCTCAGTACTTCATTAAGGCTGATTGTTGTGGTGTCCCTGAACTTCGCCGTACAAGTACCGTTTTGCATTATCATTATCATCATCATCATCATCATCAACTCGCGGTTTTTAAGCTTTCTGAGGTTATCTATTACCGTTACTATTATTGTTACTGTTACCGTCATTTCATACCTCCTCTGAACCAAACACGCGATTTAGTTTGAAAATGGATTCCGATATTCGTGACTATTTTATCGATCCAAATTAATACCGAATATTGGGACTACCGTCAATGTTGCAACCTCCCGGCTGCCGTTCCTTGGAGAAGTCTATGGTGCGGGCGTGTATATGCAGACAGGGGCCATGCTGCCTACAGTGCTGGGATACCGGTATGCCAAGTTGTCAGCTATCCTCAGGCTTGCATTGTGGCCTGCAACATCGTGCTGGCAGCAGCGGGTCACCGCGTTTATACATTGAGAACTGTAAGGTTGTGGTCACAGTGTGCAGTAATTTCGGTCCCAGACACAGCACACCACACACCTGTTTCGATCCCAGACACAGCACACCACACACACAAATATGCGTCTGAGACAACACCACACACCAATTTGCGTCCAAGACACAGCACACCACACACCAATTTTGGTCCGAGACACGGCACACCACACACTAATTTTGGTCCGAGACACGGCACACCACACACCACTTTCGGTCCGAGACACGGCACACCACACACCACTTTCGGTCCGAGACACTGCACACCACACACCAGTTTCGGTCCGAGACACGGCACACCAATCAATTACTTTCTCCACAATGCAATGATTCCTTATAGTTTCCAATCACCCACAAATGTGTGTTTTCTGAGTCCATCAACCACTGGATCAAACCACGTTCACCTGTACACCAAGTGTCATCCAGAACCACAGCACTAATATCACCTGATCAAACCAAGCACAAAAATGCGTGTATCTCCTTACACACCAGAAAGAACCACCAACAGTGACATGGAGCTCTTTACACTCATTGACAGCTGTTTGCCACCAGCATTAAAATACCGTCCATTGAGAACAGTTCAGAATGTGACACAGCAGCCATTGCTACCAGCTCTGTTCTACTCATAAACAGATTGGTTCCCACCCTATGTCATCAAATTCTAAATATGGCATTTTTATCAAGCTGATGTGCCCTAAATTGTATGAATTTGTGGCTCCTGAGTAACCCCATTTGGCAGTAGGTGTGAACCTGCAGTACATATTCCCACCACCAGAATGAAATGCAGAAACATGGCACCGCAGATACACAGTTCTGCTCATTCCTAACCTTGGCTGTAGAGGCAGCTGTGTGATCAGTTTCATGCCCCAACTGCTTTACCCCCATGGAAAGAAATCCTGGCACCCACTAAATCACAGACTGTGCACCCCAGAGCCAGTTTAGACATTTTAGAAGGGAAAGAAAAAGTGTTGCCCCTGCCAGGAAGCATCATTCATCCCACAATTATCCCTGCTCCTGTTTGGTGCCAGTAGCAGTTCAAAACCAGTGCTCTGAGACTAGAGGCCCAACCTTAAGTCATATTTCAAGCCATCTGCCTTAATCAAGTACCCACTGTAGTGAAGGTGTTCTGTTACTGCTCACACATTGTGCATCTGGGGAACTAAAACATGTCAAGTGGCTCTGCGGATGTTATTCAATTACAATGTCAACTGTTGACATCATACCATGGGTGACACATGAAATGATACTAACAGGGTAAACCTAATAATTCAGAAAAAATCTGTCCCAATGCCACTGTGTCCACCACAAATCCCACATGAAATGGCCTAGGATTAAAGCCAGGCCTCTGCAGTGAGAGGTTGGCAGCTAAATGCACCAACTTGCCCCAGAACAAGTTCAAAAAGTTTCATGTCAGTGCACACCTCAGTTTCTCAGTGTCATCACATCATGAACATAGCATTCAGATACAGTAAGAAGTAGAACACAAATAAATTAAGGTGAGTTAGTTCATGTAAATATGTGCCTCAAACACACAACACAATGACTTCAAAACTTACAAGCCAAATTTCAATATGAAATGCAGCATTAACTTCAGATCCACACAGAAGATTTGGAACTTTTCCAACATACTGCAGCAAGTAAAGGTGCTCCTTGTTAGAACCACATTCAAAAAGCACAACTTCACTTACATGCAGCCAACTAATTTTGACACACCGAGACAGATGAGCAGTAAAGTCATGCAGTAAGTTGAATCACATTTTCCCATAACAGTAATGTTACAAGTAACCCTTTTGTGTTTAATTTAGCATGATTTATAAGAAAATGACTTCATGGGTTTCTAAGTAAAGTTGCATTAAAATACTTTTAACGTGTTCTAGTGACAAGCCGTTACTTGCCAAACACATTTTTACCTTAGTCACCCATAAAGTGAAAAAGAAATGCCTCTCATCAAATTACACAAATTCACCTTACACTAACTGTTTTTAGAATGTACCTATGGCACAAATCAAGGAGGACTCACACTGCACTGGAGAATAATACAAGTGTTATGTATTGCAGGTTACTTGAGAAGTTCCGTGCGCTGGCACCATCAAGGATTCGAGACAGACTGGGATCCTACATTGAAGCCTATAAATCAGGTGCAAAGAGGCCCAAAACATGCAAGGAGAAATACACATGTGACAAACCCAAGTTTATGATGGCACATGCTGACACAAACTATAATTTACTCTGACAACTGCAGAAATACGTGAAAAATGTCACATATTTGTGGTAAAGATGTCCCATACAGTTGCTCAAACTAAATTAAAATTAGGTCACAAGTGCAGAATGAAATGTCCCATTTTGATTAGGTCCTTTTGTTATGGTGTCACTGAGCACAGCAGCTGTCACCATACAGCCTGCATCCACCATGACAGACACCGGGCCCAGGACAACAAAAGAACTGAACTGGAAGTCCAGTGTTCTGTCTGACACAGGAGACAAATTTGCAACATTTTCAGGCTCTCACAGCAGCTATTTATCCAGTACAGTCCCACAGGGTTTGACACCATGCAGGACCACAGGTTGACAATTACACTGCAGAGGAAGTGATGGAACTATGGCCAGGTAGAAGCAGAAGTGATTCAGATCCCACCAAACCAACCAACCACCAACCAAAAAGCTGCATGCCAATATCTCATCATCAGGTCAGCCATTTCTGTGCATGTAAGACATCACCATGCCATGACATGGAAACCACTGAACTACAAACTAACTGACTTATCATCTTGGCTGATCAACTTCACTCGGTCATACTGCCTTAAAATGGAAGCATGTCATTTTGAAATTTTGGATGGATGGAGTTTGAATCCAGAGCGGTTCAGTTAGGTAGGATGAAGGCCTTTGCCACCTGTGAGGACATTGCTGTGGCTAAAGGCCTGTGATTGGAAGGGGGAGGTAGCTGTACAGTGTAACTAGACCATCACACATCTGCAGAAAACAGTGACTCAAAGAAGGAAGCAGACTGGAAGGAATGTGGCGGATGAAAACCATGGAAAGGGGAGTGGGGATAGGTCTTCATCTGAAGAACTATAAAACAGTAAGGTAAGGTAACGTTCACCCTATAACAGGTCACAAAGGCCCAGAGGTGGAGTATAGGTATAGCTCTACTCTTTCTTTAAACTCGGCGCTAGATGGGGTGGGTGGTCAACGCCACACCCCGGCCGCTTTACCCCTGGGAAAGACCCGGTACCCATTGTGTAGAAGGCTGGGTTGGCCCCAGGGCTGGTCTGAACAGGTGCAGAAAATCTCACCCCCCAGTGGGATTTGATCCCCCGACTGTCCAGCCTGTAGCGAGTCACTATACTGACTGAGCTACCCCAGCCGACTCTATGAAATAGTAGTAAAAAGAAAACTGGAATAATGAACTCCAGTATCCTTAACAGGAAATTTAAGCACATGGACCAGCTCATTACAAAAGCAGTGCCACCACAGCACTAACCAGGAGGGTGGGTTCTCCCTAAGCAGTGCTAGCCTCTCTCATCCAGTCCTTACATTGTCCAAAGATAGAAGAGCTAACACTACTTTCATGAAGTCAGGTTGCCTGCTTTCATGCTGTATTACTTTCTCAACTTTACTGGTACAAAGCTTCTATTACCTCAGCATAATCTGTACCTTCTCCCCTTTCTGCGGTTGTGATCAGCCACAATCCTCACAACCAACCCACATCATCAGTCATTTCCTTCCTCCCTCTATCTACTTGGACGTAATTCCATCACCCTCAAGACGGACACAGCACATTCCTCCAAACAAGGGTGCCAAATTGCAAACCTATAGTGTCAAAAACCACCTCACCATGACATTATCTTTGGACTGTGCAGAGTGGTAGATAAATACAGCATCCTTGGGAAAAATAAAAAAATACAACATCCTCAGGGAAAATCAAACATGACGAATAGCAAGGAATATTCAGATGTCTGTGTAACAAAAATGGCTTCCTTTTCTTATCTGCTTTAGTACTGCTCTCATATCTTTCCCTTTTAAGTATAATACCACAATTATTTGAAGCACAGAATTTAACATAAGCAGTTCATGGTACTGGCATTGTGACAAACATTTATTGAAATTATTTCATTTTCTTTCAAAGCACGTCCCACACCTGAACATGATTTCAGTTCACACAGCCACAGCGGACAAAACATTTATTTATTTATTTCCGCAACACTACTCTAGCTGATTTCCCTAAACATTAGGTGGTAATATGGAATTCTTTCCAGAGGACAAACAAATTTGTACCTGCCACTGTCATCCCTGCACATTCTGCTTCATGCTTCAGATTATGTTCTGGTTCTTAAATGATCACATTTTACTGTATTTATATACACAACATATCTTGTATCAGTATGTCTTACTACACAGTGCATAAGAACCATGTTATGTTATCTATGTTGTACTGTCTACAGCGATTTTTTTTTTTACTTCTTGTAGGGGGGACAACTTCAAGGTCACACAGAGAATATTAAGATGTTTTTGTTTCCTGTGATCAATTTTAGTGGGGAGCCAGGATAGTTAGCATAGTTACTACGGCAACTTCGGCTTCTAACCCAAGCGAGTCGAGACATTTTTTATTCTCCACACTGCTTCATAGCAGCTTTGGGGCCCAACCAGCCTCCTGTACAATGGGTACTGGGGCTCGTTCCAGGGATTATAGCAGCTGGGGCAAGGCATTGATCACCCACCCCCATCTAGCCCCAGGATTAAGAATGAGCCGAGCTGTACCTCTAATCTCCGTTCCTTTGTCGCATGTTATGGTGTCACCTTTACCTTTACCTTCTATGCACTGTATAATTACACGTGATACTTTATATACTTGCACGATTCTGAAATTGACAATAAATCTGTCAATAATGACAGCCATAAATTTGTCTTATATATATATATGGCTTTAACTTAATTTCTTGCACTAATTGTAGGTTCATGTCACAGCCCTTGAATCTTTAGTGGTAACTATGTAAACCACCTGATTTGACCCGAAGGAATTTCATATTTTGCCCACAATGTGCATCTGTGGGCTCTGCATGTTCCCCTAAATTACATTAACTGGTTCATCTTCATCATGGACACTGTGTTTACTGTCAGGTAGAAAATTAGTGTTTATATATTATTCACATTAATTTTAATCTGTCAGTGGTTTAGTTCTGTTCAGTTACCTACAATATTCGCCACCAACGCACATTAACAACCAACCACAGTCTTTACAGCCGTGTGAATACAAACTCAGTGTACTGTATCACCAGGATGTGACACTGTGTTGGCAGGTGAACAGTAGCCAGCATTCTGAATGCACTACCTACTCACCCAGTAACACAGAGCCATATCCCAGATGGCAGCACTGCCACGAGAGCCTCAAATCTTGCAGCATGATTCCTTATATTTCCAAACTGAACCACTTGAGCAAGTGTCACACTGCCACCCCTGGCTGTTGTAGCCACAGTGGTCAGTTTGTTATCATATCAACATATTTACAATCCTAATTACTATCATTAAGCTTATTTAATGTCCTTTACATTTATCATATAAATAAACGTACCATATGGCATCATAGTGCACATTTTCTGTCTGTTTGTCATTTGTTACAATCCCATCCAAGTCCTACACAGAATATATTCTTCATGCTGCAATTCCAGTATACAACTGACAGTGCCACGTTTGTCACAAACAGACACTCAACATCCACATCCACGTGGTTTAAACAGCGTAATTTCTAACAGCAACAGAAATGTGATGTACATACTACCACCACCATCACCACCACTTCAAGCACCTACATCCAGTGACAAGCACCATATTTACTGTGAAGAGTGCAGAAGGACCTAAATTAAATGTTTAGTCAGACTGCTTCAACGCTACTTTTAAAATCTATGACTATCTCATCTTTAAAATATGATCTATTTCTGTATAAATAATGGGTAGAAGCACTTGGACTAGATTCACATGTCTCAGGACAGGAACAAGACAAAGGATCTTCTGAACATGGTGGCAAATCTCTGGATTCCATTAAATACAGGGAACATCTAGCATAACTGTATAACTAGTAGCTTTTATAGAAGCACATGACTCCATGGCATTACTTCTTCTGCATAAATTGGCAAAATTCTTAAGAGTCTCTTTACTGTATTCTGTCTCTGCAAGGGAGAAATGCAGTTTCATGCAGTGTGTGATATTCAGTAACACTGTCAATTGCCAAGATCAAACAGCACTGTTCATACGTGAATGAATGAGTATGGAACGTCCGTGGAATGTTACTGACAGGGTAAACAGAGGTACTGTGAGAAACCCCATCCAAGTGCCACTTTTTCCTCCACAAATCCCACATCCAGGATCAAACACAGGCCTTCACAATGACCAGCCAGCTACCATTTACCTGACCCATTGCACAGTCAATAATTTTATTTAGAAGATTCTAAACAATGTGTTAATTGTGCTGCAAGGCCTCATTAGCATTGCACAGCGTACGTTTCAGTTCCAGTAATAATACCCATATATTTAATGAAGTGCTATGAGCACCTTGGTTCAAACAATTAACACTTCAGGAGGTGTCTGGTTCAAACACCTGCAGGAGAGACTATCCTGACAGGTTCAAACAGTTAACACTTCAGGAGGTGCCTGGTTCAAATCTGATGCATGTGCCTGGCAGAGGAGTTAAATGCCCATAATTTCATACACCAATAATATGTGTGGTTGTTGTTACACTGGGAATAAGTTGGTGCAATAACTAAGCTAAGGGCTGAACAATCAGCGATTTGATTCCTGACAAGAGGAAGTTTATTTGCCTCCTCTGAAATGTAAAAACTAGCACTGAAGCAGATGACTCACCTCCCATTCAATGAGTACCATGGTTTCTTTCCTCATGGTCATAGCAGCTGAAAGCATGGAACTGGTGACTCACCTTCAATTAGTGCTGAAGTTAAGAATAAGTGGAGCTACACCTCTGCTCTCCTCCTTATAAGTCTTCATGGTGAGAAAAGAGACAACTTTACCTTCACCTTTAAATTATGGTGGGTAAAAGGCACTGGATCAAATTGGATTAGGTTAGATTTCACTGGCTCTTGTAGGTGGCACACAGATGAGGTTTAATGTACAATGCAAGTGATTCATAAACCTGTCACTTTATCGAAAACTCCATTATACAATGCATTTGAAGCCAAACAAAACATAGTTTAGTTCCAATTGTTTGAACCGCCCCAGTCGGAGGCAGCAGGAACAGTTGTAGTATTTGTTCCCCAGTCATCCTGCACCTGCAACAAAACAAACAAGTGGCAATGGTGCCTATAGGAACAAGCAACCTCAGTTCCTCCTCCTTTCTGCAGGCCAGCAACACCAGCACCTCACAACTACTCAACCTACCATATCACACAAGTTTCTTTGCGATATGCCATTCTGTATATGCAAGCTGACACGGTTGCAAGTACATGACGAAGGCAACATTTAAGGTTGCAGCCCTCAAACAATTCTAATTACCACATAACAGCCCTAGGTGCCACCTTCTGTTCTGAAAGTCATACACAGCACCTCATGACTAAGCACTTTACTTCAAGCACAGGAAATGCAAATCAGTTATGTGAGGTGAATCAGGGGTATGTTATTGGTACTGCGATGTGATGCAGTCACATACATTCACTCAGACATGCCATGACTCATGGACATAAACTGTCAGTGCAAGCTAGAAATGCATTCTGTTGAACAGTGTTCATCTGCAATGCTTTTACAAGGAACATCAAGTTAAAAATGCCACTCAAAATTTTGTACAAAACTCCCACACCAACAGTGCCACATAACAAGAAACTATACAGAATAGTGGAAAAATCACATCACAAGTTCAGTGCTGGACCACAATAAAATATAAAAACTAGCCTTTTTTTGATAATGCATAGTTTATACTATGTTGTAACATGACACCCAAAATCACAGTTGATTGATTACATCACAAAAAAATCCCCATGCAGTTCATCAAGTTTCCTTCACACTGCCTGAAAGTACATACAGCTCAAAATCACAGTCTGTGTAGGTACAATACAAGGGGGTGCTGATAAGTCTTTAGCCCGACCTACTTCTCGATGTCGTAGGATGGAATCAATAGTGTCGTTGGAACGAGGGGTATGTCCATGTGCCGAATTGCAAGTCTGTTCTTGTTACAAAGGCTGAAAAGAAGCATGTCAGGCAATGCGCGCGATTTGGTGGAGACGCAAGCTGTCATCAAGTCCCCCCCCCCACAAGGCAAGGCGCCAAAGGAAATTCATGCCATTCTAACAGAAACATTAGGGTAACATGTACCATCGTATGCCACCGTCAAAAATTGGGTGGCCCAGTTTAAACGTGATTTTTCCACCTGTGATACGCCTCGTCCTGGACGACCCAAAACAGTGACCACCCCAGAGATTACTGATCAAATTCACAAGCTAATCTTGGAAGACTGCCAGATTTCGGCTAAATCAATAGCTGAACAACTGGGCATCTCACATGAGCGGGTTGGGTCCATCATTCATGAGGATTTGGACATGCAGAAGCTCTCCGCAAAGTGGGTCCAGAAATGCCTGAATGCGGATCAAAAACGTCAACGGCGCCAGTCGTCTGAGCAACATTTGGAAATTTTCCAGCGTGATCCAAATGATTTCCTGTCATGATACGTGAACACAGAAGAAACCAAGGGGGTCTTGTTCTTGCACGACAATGCCCCGGCTCACCAGGTACTTGCAACCCAGAAGAAACTGGCCTACCTGGGCTTCCAATGTCTTGATCACCCACCCTATTCTCCGGATCTGGCCCCATCGGACTACCGCCTGTTCCCTGGACTGAAAAAACAATTGAAAGCTCGCCATTTTTCGTCCAACATGGAGGTCATTGCTGCCGCAGAGACCTGGTTGGCCAGACAACCTTCTGAATTTTTTTTTGAGTGGCTTGCATAAGTTAGGCCAACGGGCTAAGAAGTGCATTGAGCGTAGTGGGGAGTATGTATCCTGAGTTTGGTCACTGTAGCTTGTTTCCTTCCTGGTCAGGCTAAGGACTTATCAAGATCCCCCTCGTACATAAATTCCAACTCTATGCTAAATTTGTGGTGCAAAAATCCTGGGCACCAGATTGCCATTGTGACTAAGTTCCATACAATGGCACCTAATATTTGTAGGTCCTCAATACAGAACTTGCCTAATGTCAGCCTAAACATTTGAGGCAGCTTCTAGATTTTTGGTAAATTTGTTAAATTAAATTAAATTAATCCTGACACCACTATGCGGGGAGTTAACAGAGTGCAAATGTAAGAAAATCCATTTTACTTGGAACAAATGAGAGATAATATTTGAAGAAAAGTTACCAGTAGGGTGTCAACAAATATTTTCGAAAGGTGCAAGGCATGCATGGTAGCTGTAAGAGAACACTTAAAACTCTTCTATACAACAGGCTGAATTACAGAGGAAAAATTGACAATAAATTCTAAGTGGATGCCAGCTTTGTATGCAACGACGTTCCTGCAGCAGATGTAGGGGTGCCAACAAATACTGCTCAGCTTGTAACCAATGAAATCATTCAATTGAACAAACTACCTACCTGTGCAGCCCAGTCATCTGACGTGTTGTAAGGAACAGTCTGAGCAGTGCCCCCTGACACAGGCGGAGGTGCAGGCACATCCTCAGCCCAGCTGTGACTCACAGGTTCTGCAACCATCTCATTACCCCAAACTTCAGCTGGTTGTGAGGTAAATTCACTCTCAGTCTTCAGTGGGGCTGTCACCACCTCCTTCGTGGCCTGCTCTTCCTTCTCAGCCTGTTACCAACATGACCAAGTTCAAAGTCTGAAAATTTAGGAACTGGTACTGATAACGCACCAAAAATCCTCTGCACATCGTCTCCAGCTTGTGACACATATAAATCAACAACGAAGAATTCTAACATCATGCAGCCAAGCCCTCTTTAAGAAATTAACAATCTGTCTGGTAGTCAAGAAATTTCCCCTCATTTTATAAAACTCAAAAGGTTCACTATCACATTATCAACAGAAATCCTCTTGTCCCTATCTTGAGCTAGATTAATACAGTCTATGTCCTCCCCTCCTATTCTTTAAGACCCATCTTAAAACTACCCTCCCATCTACACCTAGGTTTTCCAAAGGGCCTCATTCAGGTTTCCTGAACACAACCCTGCATTTCTCCTCCCCCTCATACATGCCACATGCCCTGCCCACCTCATCTTCCATGCTTTCATCAACCAAATTTTGTGGGGAGTACAAATCATGAAGCTCCTCATTACGCAATTTTCTCCCGTCTCCTGTTACATTCTTCCACATCAACATATCTTCCTCAGTACCCTATTCTGACAAGACAAATCCAATCTGTAAAACAAAACAGAAACCCAGTAATCCTAAACAAAACAGTTCATTCCATTATATGTAAATTCGTACTATTTACACAGTAGCTCTTTTCTATTAACCTCTCAATAACCTATTGCATCTTCATTATTCACAGGCCCCCCTATCCTCCCACCAGGAGCTCATCCTTCAACACATTAAACTTAAGCACATACCATAATTTATGTAACTGGTTAACTACAATTAAACCATTCATCAAATCACTCATATGTAAATACAATGTACAGTTTCTTTAGACTCACAAGAAAGACATGTCTTCCTAGAAAATAAAGACAGACATATGTTTGGTTACTACTGCTGTATAAAGTGGGGTTGTGTTGCCAGCACACTGGCTATGCTATGGGCTGTACAACTGAAAGCCTTAAGCCTGACTTCTGACAGGGGCAAGGGATTCTTCTCTTGTCCAAAAATCCACACCAACTCTGGGACACACTCAGTCTCCTGTTCAACCAAGAGTGGGGAACTTTCCCAGGGGCAAAATGGTCACAGCATGAAGATGACCACTCACCTCTGTTCAGTTCCCCGGTTATGAAGGAGTTGAAGTACACATCCACTCCTCCTACATGCATTAATGGTGTACACAGGGACAGCTTAGCCTTTACCTTTGTCAGTAATGCACTGGGGTGCTGTTAAGTCCTTAGCTCGACCAGGAAGGAAACAAGCTAAGAAGCACGTCAGGGACATGCGCGATTTCAACATCATCAAGACACAAGCTGTCACCAAGTTTTTTTTTTCCTGCAAGGTAAGGTGCCGAAGGAAATTCATGCCATTCTGACAGAAACATTAGCTTGTTTACTTCCTGGTCGAGCTAAGGACTTATCAGCACCCCTGTAGAAGTGTGGTTTTCATTACATACACTCTCACTTCATCACTTGGATATGACACCAACTGCCAACAAAAGAATGTGCCCCAACAAGGAGCACACTTCACCAAGTTTGCTAAGTTTCTGATACATGTCATTAGAATATGGTATACTGCCTGCAACAAGCTTTAAATGCCCCAGATGTCAGCCTGTGACAAGCTGATAATCTCTGACTTTACAAAAAATCCACTAACAAAAACTGAACTCATCTCTGTGCAAAGAGGCTGTCAAAACTGATATTATAGTGAAGAAAAAAATGTGTCAACTGTGTCACAATTGTGCCAATTTTGTCACCTCGAGCATGGTCAGTTAATGAAACACAACAGAATGGCCTCTATTAATGACAGATTACTTGGTCTCATTGCAGTTTCTACTGGTACTGTTGCCTGCTATTTGAAAGCATACCTCTGAACTTCATGCTCTTCACAGCATTCCTGTATTCAGAAGACAGTAAAATATTTTATAAAATCCAGCAGCAGTGTTTTGCAAGTTACAGTTATTAACCTCAAAGCTAAACACAGTGACACACGGCTTCCACATGCATTAATCTACTCTTTGAGTCCACACATATTGTTATCAGACCCACCAAATCTTCTATGAGAACAGTGAACTGTCCTGTGCTTTCTACCCAGTTTCCCAATTACAGGTTTAAATAGAGCATAAACTGGCCTGCTGTTGTCATTTTAGTAACTTTCAATTGAAAATCAGAAAAATAAATTGAACTTCAATCACAATGTCATTCTCCTCTACTGTCATGTACTGCCTGCACCAGCAAACAGAACGAGCTGTCTGGGCATACAGAAATTTGGCACATAAAAGACATCTGCTGTTATACTACAGTTGCATAGTGTACTTATTTCCATATAGATGGCAGTAGTAAAGTCACCCAATCACAGAGTACTTACACAAAATTTTTTGCCTAACACATGTAACGTATTTTAATGACTGGGTTCCAGCCTTGGAATGCACCAACACAGTATTTTTTTGTATGTGTTTCCATGGCAACATAAATATGGCACACTACATTTCAGGAGCTTCATAAATTTACATACCATTGATTTTACATTCATTTTGAACAGACTCTTCAGAAATGTTTGACTGTATATGTAATGTGTGGCCACGTTATCACTCCGTGTTCCAAGAGAGCATTTTAACTTCATTTACAGACAAACTTATTGCATTAATGTCATTGCAACCTCAGAAGTTTGCATGACTACTAACTTGTTCATATCAGTTATCACACACATAACAACACTTAGCAACAATTCTGAGGGAAGGGAAATGTGGCCAGTTGAAGTCTTCACATCACAATCTGTATTCATGAAGACAGCTTGGACATATGTCTCTGACGGCAAATAGACACTTAGAGTATGTTAAAAAGATTTCATAGCATGTGCTCTGTGACACAAAACACGGACCTTACCAAGTATGTTCCTTCCTTTCTAAATGTCAAACAGTTTCCTGGTATAGGTGTAAATGCAATTTCATTACCTCCCTTAACCCTTATAACAGTTTGTATTCTGACAGAGGTACTTTTCCAACCACTCTAATTCTCCTCTCTCTTTATATTCAGGTTGCTTCTTAACAGAAACAGCTGCACAAATATGTCATATTTTTTCTACCATAGTTCTTCCTCCACATAAAATACCACAGAAAAAATTGACACATTTAAAAATGGTGTGTCAGAATAAAATATATGTAAAAGACACCGAGGGGTTAAGAAAAGCACGGCCTTCCCTGTGCCAATTTTCATGAAGCTCACCCACATTCAACAGAATTCAAGCATATCTCTTATACCAATTTTCACCCAAATCAATACACAAATGTGGAAAGTATTGGCAGAAATTCATTTGTGCCCCTTTGTAAAGTATGAGTTTCAGTGGCAGACTTTTCATGAAACAATTATTAAACCAAATCTTATGATCACCTCCTGCACGGATTTTTTTTCCAAATCAGAAGAAAATGTAGAAAATATGCAAATTTTATTTACACCTTGAATTCTAAGTATGGCTTTCACTACCCCAACTTTTACAAAACTCACTACTGCTCAACAGCATTATATGGTGACCTCCTGTACTGCATTTTAATCAAAATGATCAAAAAAAGCTTGCTTGATGTTCTAAAAAAACTCTCCTCTACCAAATTTCATAATCTTCAGCAAATTGTTTGATTGATGCTAACAAGTCACAGACAGACAGACATGATCTCCACATAAGTTATTCTGTAAACCTTGTCAAGTATACCTAAAAGTCAACTTTGCAATTCTATGCTTACTGGACACTGCTAATTGCCTGCACACAGGAATTACCTCTTCAGGATCTCTGTAAAAGAAGAGGTCCACAACAACATCCCACTTGCCATCACGAGGAATTGAGCCACGGAAACGCAGAACTTCACGTGCCAGCAGCCACCACATCAGGCCAATAGAATGTGCCGACTGGAAGTGAACATACGTAACACTGTTATACAAAAATGTCACTAATGATAGGTCAACCAACTTAACAAAAAGAGCACTAACATACATAATTCAAATAATATTACTATAAGCATATCTCACTAGCACGACTGTAAAATCAGAATCATCAAACACCATACAGTTGCATACTTTCGATATTTCGATATATTTGTTAACTGCAATTGAGCTGACACCCAATGGCAGTAGTACAGTACAGTACACATTTATGGAAACAAATTTTCTTGCTTATGAAATTAAAATTATTTCTTCCTGCATATTCAGAGAAATGCTCTTTTATCTGGTGAAATTTTCCTTTAGTAATATTCCTCTGTCTCTCATTCAGTGCTTTACTTTGGCATTGTTATGTATGCCACTATTCTCCGACACACCCACTATGATTATGTCTCATTTAAAATTCATTATCACATGCAGTTCATTAGTGAAAATGGATAAATCTGACCCCTTTGGTTCCATGTGATCTCTCAAGACTGAATTAGACAGTTTACAATACAGCTGTATACACATAATGACTATAAACACATACAAATTATACTTTCAGAACAATTACATATGAACATTCAGTAATAACATACTACACACACACACACACATACTGGACGCTCACGTGCGGACACACTAAACAACTTCCAGTGTACCTCAAAACACAAGACACGACACTGTATTTACCCCCAGATGTACGGGCAGCTGGGACAGTCATTCCTACAACAGAACTTCTCAAATTGTGCCAAGATGGGGAAAATACACCATGTGCTCTGTGACTACAATGACAAATAATTACAATGTAGCGAAATATATGAGCTATATTTAATGCTGTAATGACTTCTCATTTAGGAGCCAGGATAGCTCAGTCAGTAAATGGACCAGGCTATATGGGCTGGAAAATTAGCAGTTTGAATCCTGGTGGGATAAGGATAAGAGATTTTTGTCTTCTCCAAAACACCCAGTGACTCTCAGGCCCACCCAGCTTCCTATTAAATGCTACTGGGATTCTGTTCTGGAGTAGAGTGCCCAGGGCATGAAACTGAACCATTTAGTGCCAAGTTTGCGAGTAAGTGGAAGCAGAGCTCTACTCCCCTACACACACAGCAAATCGTTTTCCGAGTCCAGCACCTAAGATGACAGCACTGCTATCCTTCCAAAAGTCTGGAACCACTCACCCAATGACAAGCATCACATTCCAGAAGAAATGAAACATCAGTGACACCATTGCATGAACCTCAAAACTTGCATTTTTGGCCATAATTATTCAGTTAACTTTTCACTCTTTCCCTTCACATCTAGAAACAGTCATGCATGCGCATCTCTCACCCTTAAAGAGCACAAACTTTCGTGATATCCTGCATGTGCTGCAGGCCTATTCAATGTGTTAAACACACAGATAGACAAAAACACAGAATCAATCAGACCAATACCTTCTGAACATAATGTTACCATAAAACACTACAACTTACTTTTCTTTTCATTGTGTAGCTGTGCAATACAATATCAATACTTGTTTAAAATTTGTTGGTTTTAAACAAGTATCACTACAACTTACTTTTGTGTTGCATGGGATTGCAATATCCACAAAGCGTAGAGGAGAATCAGTATTGCAAAACGCGATAACAGGAATGTTAACATACGAAGCTTCAGTGATTGGCTGGTGATCATGGGCCGGATCTGTCACAATCAGAAGACGGGGTTCACGGAAAGCTGCTTGAATCTGATTTGTGAATGCGCCAGGTGTGAACCGCCCAGCAATGGGGGTTGCTCCAGTGTGAGCAGCAAATTTCAGAACTGCCCGCTGACCATAATTACGTGAGGATATCACAAACACTTCAGATGGATGTTCGATGGCAACAACAGCACGAGCAGCAAGCAGCACTTTCTCCCAGGTACGACGCAGGTTAATTATATGATTGCCTGGGAAAATTTAAGGATAACATCATCATCATCATCATCATCATCATCATCAAGAACTTCAAACTTTTCAGATCTCCCCCCTCCATAAGAGACAACCATGATGAAAACATAAGCAAAATACACAATGTGGCCTATCTGGAAATGAATTCTGACAGGCACAGCGATTTATTTTTCTCTTCATGCCTTCTAACTGCAGTTTTAAGCAACTCTCAGATCATTGTTTAATATTTTATTTCATTCTTACCTCACACCTTTTAATCTTAACTCACAAAAGGTTACTTTACTGCAATTTTATTTCTACTCAGTTCACTTACTTTGCAGCAGACATCACTGTCATCAGTGTGCCAAAGATACACCAGATGAAAGCAGATTAAAAACTTAAGGTATCACATAATGTGTGAAGATTCAAGTCTTCTGGTATGCAACACCATGTCACTTGGTGACAAGTTCTCCACATTTCAATGATCATATTGCCTTCAAAACGACACAGCATCATAACCAAGAAAACCTTAATCTTCAGCAACTCTACTGCGACAACCTCAAATCTTCAGAAAATGTGTCCTTGAGGATGAAATACACTCACAGAACATAATCTCTCACTTAGAATGCATGAAATGCTGAAACCTATTTTCACCTCCTTCAGCCACATTTGTAACACAACTAACAGTCATGGAAATTGTAATGTAATGCAACATACAGAGACAGAAGCATAGGTGAGCATGCTGGTGGGGGGACATGTGACAATGGGGCATACAGAAGGATGCACATGGGACCAAACACATTTTCTCAGTTCGGCACTATATGTCAACTTTGTTTTCATATTCTGCTGGAATATAAATGATTAATTCTATGGCAAGTACTGTGATACAGATGACTTGGTAAAACTTGCATCAAATTATGATACAAGAACAGGTACTAGAAAACAATTTCAGAGTAACATAACTTCACCTTTTTCTTTTATGATTTACTGACTGCTTCAAATGATTCAGAAATTCAGCCATGTCACCATTATTTATTGGGCATTCTTCACTTCGCATAATGGGGATGGACAAAACAATGGAAACACTGGGTACTATAGGAACAACACCGTCTGTGTTGGCTGCACTGACAGAACATCAGTTGCAAGTATCTTTCGATATATTTTGTTTGCTTAAGATGTGTAGTGCCAGTGTCAGTGCGTAACAGATAGTGTTTAGTAACAGTACAAATGAAAGTACTGCAAAATCGAAAACTTGTCAGATTTTCAAAGAAGACAGACTGTCTGTGTGCATTTAGCTTCAGCATCTGTAACCAAATGGCCACTTCATCAGGTGTAGCCAGAGCAACAGTTCCAAAGGTTGTGACGACATACATAAATGAGAGAAGACATCATCAGCTAAAATGAACAGTGGCCTAAAACCAAAACTAAGTGAAAGGGATCACTGTACATCGAAGAGGATTGTGTCCAAAAATGACAGAACTACTGCAGCAAAGGTGACAGCATAACTCAATATCTGGAAGACCATTTCCACAAGAACAGTGTGACAAGAGCTTCACAAATCCAACATCCATGGTAGGGCTGCAACTGCTAATCCTCTGATTACTGAAAACAATGCTAAAAGGCACAAAAGATGGCATGATGATCATAAAACTTGAATGTCTGATGACTGGAAATTTGTCATGCGGTCAGATCAGTCATCCTTCACATTGTTCCCAACATCAGGCTGGGTTTATGTTTGGAGAACGCCCAAGCAAGTCAATAATCTTGAATGCCTGATTCCAACTGTGAAACATGGAGGCGGATCTGTGATGATTTGGGCAGCAATATCTTGGTATTCTGCTGGTCGAGTAATTACCATGAATGGCCGAATTACTGCCAGTGACTATGTGGACATATTAGGTAGCCAGGTGCATCCTGCGGTCCAGATGTTGTTTCCTAACAATGATGCAATTTTCGAGATAATTCGTCAAAACACACAGCCAGAAATGTTTAGTCCTAGTTTGAGGAGCATGACAATACACTTCAACATCTTCCCTGGCCAGCACAATCACCATACTTAAATAACATCAAAACCCTTTGGTCCATTTTAGACAGTAGGGTGAGAGGCAGATTCCCTCCTCCATTATCTCTCAAGCAACCAGAAAATGTTCTTCATGAGGAGTAGTACAATACTACACTAGAGATGTTCAGAAGTGATATGAGTCTGTTCCAAGATGGATACAAGCTATATTACAGAACACTCATGGACCAACTCTGTAAGAATAAAAAAATGTGTACCCTTCGTAGCTGTTTTCATCATTTTGTCCATTCCCTGTACATGTTATTCCTTCTATCAAAATAAGGGAATGCTGCTTTTATGTGTTGTGCTTCTCAATGAGTTCTGCACAACTTCTGAACAGCCTCACATTCTTCTGAAATTCATCTTGCAAGTGTTACAAAGAAAGACCTGCATTTGGTTCTTTAAGACACTTCAGGACACACCTGCTTGGCTGGGTGTAACACTACAGTGTTGTTAGTTGGGTATAATATATAGAATAAGCACAGCATGAGGATGCAACAGTACATCAGAATGTGCTTACTACTACTACTACTATACATTTTTGCAGGACAGCTCTAACTTCATCTACTTCTACAGGAACTATTATCAAGTCAGCAGTAAGGTCATGGAAAATGCATCAAGTGCAGGAAGATAAGGTAAGAGACAAAATGAGAAGGCCACAGAATGCATAAGGACAAAGGGAAAAGGCAGTCACAAGACTGTGACATGATATGTGACTAAACAAATAAATAACTCTGAAGTAAGGTTAAATGTTCAGCAATATGAAGCAATCACAGTGACTTATGTTATTACATTCACAGAGGGATATTAACCATAAACTGCAATGCAAACCTCACTGCACCATAATATAGGAACCAACTGATAAGCAGTTAATTAACAGGAATGAAGTTGCTATCCCATGATGCCAATAATAAGCATAAATTGGAATTGATGGAATAACTAGTACAGATAATGTACTTTATAAAACTTACCTCAATGACAGATATCAAAGAGTATTAATATCCAGCAGGAATCATAGTTATAACACCCTTTCTAAACTAAACTCCGTGGCCTTAGTTTGCACGCGAACTATACCAACAGAGCGGCCGCCGCCGGTCGGCGAAGTTAGTGCCAACTTTTGCAGATAGGGGTGTCACGTGGTCAGCGCAACAGGTCCCCACAGCCGTTAATCTCTGTTTTCTAGACCTGGAGCTGCTACTTTTTTCATTCAAGTAGCTCCTCAATTGACCTCACGAGGCTGAGTGGACC
>Ga0131853_10006162_pt1 | contig 21660 bp, 18 predicted proteins | sample TergutLab28metaG_FD_92764 | JGI IMG/M metagenome (GOLD analysis project Ga0131853, IMG submission 92764) | Labiotermes labralis P1 segment gut microbial communities from Petit-Saut dam, French Guiana - Lab288 P1 (version 2) (version 2) | ecosystem: Host-associated > Arthropoda: Insects >... | reverse complement strand
TGACAAAAAGGACGATGACCAGTGTCTTCCTGGCCTAACCAAAACCGCGGATTTGCTTCCCTCCCGTGTGACCTCGCCTCTGAACGTCCTGACATCAGGTGTGATTGATGGTTGCTGCTGACATTATGACGTAAGACATAGTGGAACATTTTGATATTTACGTCACCGTCAACATGTCATGACATACACGTGCCAGTACACTACTGATATGTAAAGAAACGATGATAGCTGTGAGTTATTAACAAAGTGGACGTCTAGCTGGGCGTTTCCTTATACGCCCCTTGAACAGTATTCTTATTTCCCCCCTAAGGAGTAGCGGCCTCATACCACAAGCAGCAAATGCGATGATATGTGTTCGTATCTGCTGCATTAACTAACATGATCAATGCTGTATAACAGCTGGTACTATGGGGCGTTTCACTCCTGCACCATAATTCACAGGTTCATGTTGCTATGTAATAAATCTAAGAAGGAAAGTACAGTATAATTCTGTAGTGGAACAATGCGTGGTGTGTGTGTGTTTTGACAATATTGGCTATATACAATCATATCTACACGTCAACTTATTTCAGCACTTTGAAGAATAAAGTTCAAATGAATTTTATGTAAGTATTAATTCCCTACCTCACAATGAACACAGTTTGTCCTTCATACGACCAATCACTTCATCCTGTTTAGGAATATTTACTGTTTATTTTCAAATTCATAACTAATTGATTAAATCCACAGAGCAGAGTCCTTATTGAGAAGTTAAGAGGTCACACCTAGTCAAGAAATTCTCCGCATTTTATGGAACCCGAAAGTTCATCACCGCATTCACAAGCGCCAGCCAACTGTCCCTATCCTCAGCCAGATCAATCCAGTCCATGTCCATTATCCCAAGTCTTGAAGATCCATTTTAATATTATCCTCCCACCTACACCTACGGCTGCTTAGTGATTTCCTACCCTCGGATCTCCAAGATGTTCCATAGGCCAAACCAATCTTTTTTTTTTTTAATTCTATCACTTACCTCGTCTCTCTTGTAAGAATCGTAAGATATATTAATATATCATGTGTGCATATTGCACAGTTTCCGAATATTTTACATCGCAGAAGGAGATACATATTTACTACTGGGCTATATAAGAGTAATAATCCACAAACAGCCTTTCTTACGGTCATGACAGCGTACATATTCAAATTATGATGATTTTAATTTAATAATTGTCCAACAAGATTCGACATATTCAAATTATGATGATTTTAATTTAATAATTGTCCAACAAGATTCGACTTATTCAGTTTATTACATTTCTGTAGGCAACTCTACATGTTTCGGGTGTTGACACCCAACATCAGGAGCTCTTATAACTGTAATTACAGCTTCTGGTATTGATTAACCGGATCTAATACTATCCGCTCTCGTTGTTGAGTTGGAACTGATTCATGAATGAATCAGTTCCAACTCAACAACGAGAGCCGATGGTATTTGATCCGGTTAATCAATACCAGAAGCTGTAATTACAGTTATAAGAGCTCCTGATGTTGGGTGTCAACACCCGAAACATGTAGAGCTGCCTACAGAAATGCAATAAACTGAATAAGTCGCATCTTTTTGGAAAATTATTAAATTCGATTCACGATGCACGGACCCATGTATATAAAATTTATGATGATTTTATCTCGACTTCTAACATAATTTTTATTTGTGTATTAACAGAACACATTGTATGGGTGTGAAACTTGGTCGTTGACATCGCGGGAGGAAAGGAAGCTGAGGGTGTTTGAGAACATGGTGTTGAGGTGAATATTTGGACCTAGCAGGGACGAGGTAACGGGGGAAAGGAGGAGATTGCATAACGAGGAGCTAAATGATTTGTACACCTCACCCAATATTGTGCGGGTGATAGAATCGAGAAGAATGGGATGGGCTGCGCATGTGGCGCGTATGGATGAGGAGAGGGGGGTGTATAGGGTCTTGGTGGGGAAACCGGAGGGAAAGAGACCAGTGAGGACTTCTAGGCGTAGATGAGTGGATAATATTAGGACGGATCTCCAGGAGGTGGAATGTGGGCATATGGACTGGATTGGGCTGGCCTAGGATAGAGACAGTTGGCGGACGCTTGTGAGTCCGGTAATGAACCTTCGGGTTCGGTGAAATGCGGGGAATTTCTTAACAAGCTGCAAACCAGTTAGCTTCTCAAGAAGGACTCTGCACCATGGAGTAAGTAAGTAAGTATGTAAGTATTAACAGAACACTACAATAACCTTTTAAAGCTGAAATACTTCAGCTTTATACCTGTTTATTGTTAATGTTATTGTAAAGTGTTTGGTAATTTTTATATTCTGAAAATAGAAATTATAATAAAATTATATTTTGTTACTCCGCAAATAAAAATGACATCGCCACCCTTATTGAAATGTTTATAGTATTAGTGAGCTACTAAAAGACTATGGTAAATATACCTATTTGACGATTTTATTTTCCGCTTGCTAGGTTGGGTTTGAGTATTCGGTGATCAAGTCAAGAAGAATGAGATCGGAGGGGCACGGAGCACGTACGAGGGCAGGAGAAGTAATTACAGGATTTTGGTAGGGAAACATGCAGGAAAGAGGCCACTTGGAATACCCAGGCGTGGATGGGAGGAGTGATATGAAAATGGATCTTCAGGAAGTGGGATGGGGGCATGGACTGGATTGATCTGGCTCAGAATAGGGACGGATGGCCGGCTGTTCTGAATGTGGTAATGAACCTTCGGGTTCCATAAAATGTGGACAATTTCTTGACTAGCTGAGGACCAGTTAGCTTCTCAAGGACTCTGGTCCATGGAGTTAGTTAATTAGCTAGTTGGTTAGTTAGTTAGTTAGACTAGGTTTGAGAGACCATTGCTGCACGGAAGGAACCAATACAGACAAGGATACAGAGAGACGGAGAGAGAGGAACAGAGGGTGTGGGAGTGAGAGGGAGGGGAAGAGAGAGGGGGGGTTTGACGGAAACAAAAGTGAAAGTAAGAAATATGAAAAGAAGCAAAAGGTGTATGACACTCAACAGTAATACTGTAGTGTATACACATAATACGAATTTCTGTGTTCTGATTTGAATCACTGAAGTTTTGTCCGGTATGTTTACTTTCCACTAGGTACCCGTTTTAAGTTAAACACGTCTTAAATGCAACAGACATGCAGGTACCTGAAGATTCCGGCGTAAAAAAGTTTTCTGTAACAGGAATAATTAATAATCATCAGACTTGAGGTAGTTTACCCAGAGCGAATTTTGAAGATTGCTGTCGTCTGGGATATGGCGCCGTGTGGTCTGGTAGAATTGAACGGGGCCTTTCAGAGAAATTGGTTGCCTTCGAACGTCAGGGCAGAAGGGTCTGTATACTTCTTCAATCATCTAACACAAGCGGCAGGTTCAGCCGAAACGTCGGACTGCCTACACACTCACACAGTGGTGATGAATGCAGCAAGGTCCTCCGAAACGTCGGTGCAATCCTAGTACACTGTATGCTCTCACAACCCCGACTACAACAACACTTTTCATGAGGAAACTTATTCTACACTCTTTTATTTAGTTTAGATGCCTGTGACGTCATCAGCTAGAGGTACTGTATATAATACTGTATAATGTTAGACGGCTGAAGTTATATTGCTTTGTATACTACAGGTTACGCAATAAACGTGAATTAATTTCAATAGAATCAAATCAGTGAAACCATTATGGAAAGATTATGGTGGGAGAACTGACTGGTCGTAGCGGGAGAGGAAGCAATTTGAAAGAATTTTCTTCATTAAAGGCCTAACCTGCATTAGTACAATTTCCATGTAAAACTTAATCTACCGGAATCGAAATTAAGGGAGTGAAAGTAGGGGGTAATCACTTGGTGGAGCAGGAAGGACTTACTGGAGCATTTAATCAGTACGTCTGATCCACCGCCCTCTCTCCAGCCGGCTCAGCTGCTCGTGACAGGTGATTTGTGCGCAGCCTTCATGAAGTTCCCTGCGGCCAGCTCGCAACAAACTGAGATGAACTCCACAAGACTGCCTGCTTCACTGTCGCGTGATTGAGCAATTATCTGACACGTCCTGTAATCACGTTTCTGGATTGACCCTTGTGTGCTGAACTGATATTGCACTTCGTCTCCACACCTCACAAATCAGTAACCGGGAATGCGGTTAGACTTGATACTGAAGTCAGTGTTCGTTGTGGCTTTGCATGACAAATCTAATGGCCACCTGCAACACCATCTCACTAAGCTAGCAAACAGAATGGTACCGTGGAACGCTGCTCTGTTCCGAAGGTACTAGTTTAGACTCTCGGTTGGGTTGTAGGCTATCCTGATTGAAGCAGGTTATGGTTTGCGTCGATCTTTCCAGGCGAGGACGCGCTCCTTTTAAACCTTACTTACCATTCTGTATCATGTTTCCACGTCCCTTCGTGCCCTAAAACGTCTACAGTTTAAAAAGCATATTTAAATAACCCAGAACAATAAACCCTCGAAGAAGCCTAACATAATTTTTGGAATAAGATAGAAGTAAAATTCTGCTCGTGCCCAAAGTACTGCAACATGAATTACCAACAGATAAAGAGGGGATACGCCGGTCCCAGTGGCCGCTCGCCTGCTGAGGTTGTGAGTTCGAATCCCACCTGTGGTATGGATGCCTGTCTTTTGTGAGTGGTGTGTGTTGTCAGGTAGAGGTCTCTGCGACGAACTAATCACCTGTCCAGAGGAGTCCTACCGACTGTGGTTCGTCGTGTGTGATGTAGAAACCTCGCCCACTTGGGACTGTTGCGCCAATTAAAGAAAATTAGGGGATAAAGTACAAATCAGACGGGCAAAGGGCCGATAATATCGGGAATGGAGGAAGGTTGTACTGGAAGCCAATTTCCACAACAGACTATAGCACTTGAGAAGAAGACGATGAAGGTGAAGAAGAAGAAGAAAGAAAACTAGAAGAGAGAAGGAGTAGGAAGAAGAAAAGAAGAAAAGAAGAAGAAGAAGGCGATAGTAGAATTCGAACAGCGATGGCAAAACTTTTCGATGCCGGGTGCAAGATTTACACCAAAACTTTCTTGCCATCGACGGCAACGCTTGTCGCTAATCCAGGGTGGGTTTCGAGAGGTTACAGTATTACATAGTGCGAAAAGTGACACAAACTTCATGCGTTTTTTGTTGTTGCGGGATGACTTTTTAAATTGAACATATGTAATTCAATTATTAAAATAATCGGTAATATATTGCTTCGTTGTCCATTCCTTTTAGCCGTCTTTCTCTGTGAAACAACATTTCTCGGTATTCGGGATGGATACTTAGAGCTAAAGGTAAACTGCATCTTACGAAAAAGAAACGGGAAAGTATCGAATTATCAAGTGTCTCCAAATGTTTGTATGACAAAGCCAGAAATCATAGGAGCCAATCTAGGCAATGGTACCTATGTTTCGCCATCCTTGACGTAAACCACATTGAAGATTATGACGCCGTGTAGTCTGATAGTAACTTCCCGAATTTTTGGAAGATCCCGATGTCCCAGATTTAGGAAAGAAGAAAATTCTTCTACCCCAAAAACGGAACCAGTAGTTTCCTCCGAAATGTTGGTAGTTTTTTTTACGTACACGGTGTCAAATTCCAGAAGTAACAGCCTAATTATTATGGTAATCGCTGTGAGAACCTCACATCTCACCACACTACACCATGTTGTGAAGGTACACCGAAAAAGAATACAGGCGTAGAGGTCCTGCAGCAAAATGTTGTAACTACCGGTTTTGGGGCAAGATCAGCTTGTGTCGGATTGCTCATTAAAATATCTATCAGGCCTGATCTGCTTCCTCCACAACAACGGAATGCAAAGAAGTCTGTTACGACATAAGTTTTGGTAAATATATCCCTGTGCTTATATGTAAGTTCCGCAATAGAGACGTGAAGGAGCAGATCCACACATTCTTAACTCTGTTCTGGATACAGGAGAGTGATCGGTTCACATTTCGGCCACCTTAACTCTGTGCTAAGAAGCCAAAACCTACTGCGAAGGCAGTCCCAGAGCCTGATTCCGACGTGGTAAAGAAAAGACTTTTTTTTGTTGATTAACCAACTTTTGTCATCCACTCCCATAACCTAATGACTGCACTATCTGGTCCTGCTTTTTTCGTTTTGTGTTCTGACTTCTAATGTTTTCCCAATCAGGATTTACGTATTAAGATGCTGTAATTCGTAAACAGTTGCACTATACTGAAAATCAGTAAGTCATACCATCAGAAGCTAATATTTACAAATTAAGATATTATTATTATTATTAGGAAACCCACTACTTCTTTAAAACAAATTTTTCGCTAATCTGTGACTTTTTTATAAGAACTTATCTGTTTTTGGGGGGTTTAGGGCTTTTGCCGTAGTACTTCTGGTATATTGCTTTTTCCTGCCATATTATTTTTGTTGTGTTTGTTTATTGTGTTTGTGTTTGTGTTTGTAATGTTTTTGAGTTTTATTTGTGATTTTGTGCTGGTTTTACAATAGGCACTTGTGTTTTTAAGCCTGCATGTTAATAAATACCCACTGAATCGAATCATCATCATCATCATCATCATCTACGCTTCGGTCAAGGCGACGGCAGCTTTATGCTTTCTTCCTTAAGCATATTTTAGACAACAAACTGAAGATCAGTACCGCACGTTTACATGTGCCAACAAAAATAATTAGAGACCAATCGGTATTTGTTGCTGTACTGTGCTGAGGCCAGCAATGCAGCAAGATGTGTTACGCCGCCTAATGCCGTCAGTAGAACCATCGATTCTTTCATTCACGATCGAAAGTCCCCGAAGAACATAATTAAATCTCATATTATTTTATTCCAGTTTCTTGTGTACCTTTTATTTATTCCATGCTTCATACTATCAATCGTTGCCTACTCTTTCCATTTATTAATTCCTTCTATTCTGTAATTGGCTTTCTAGTTATTATCTTCCAACAGAGTAATTTCCTCTTTCCTTTATATTTTGTATGTTACCTCTTCTTGTATTTGTTCTTTTTGTAATATTCACTTAAAGTTTGATATCGTTGGTTGAATAATAATAATAATAATTATTATTATTATTATTATTATTCAAGATAAAGTCTGCTAAACAACTTGTTTGACGTAGAAGTTTTTGCACAGTAAATCGAACCTTCGAACATATTTCAAACTACAGCTGGTCACTAAAGTTTCAAGATTGTTGTGGTTTTAATTTGGGTAGAACACAATTAATTAATGTAATTCCATTTTGTATATTCTTTATGCTTTTTCCGTTTATTGTTTGTGTATTTTCTAATGTAAAAACTATGATTATTATTATTATTATTATCATCATCATCATCACCACTATCACCACCATCATCATCATCATCATCACCACTATCACCACCACCACCACCATCATCATCATCATAAAAAAGTCCATCCTTCAAAAGTGTCACCCCACTGCCGGTTGTTTCACTGCGGGAAATTCAGTTTGTAATGAATTAATTACTTCAGAAGACAAAATAGCACCATCAAATTTGATATTATTATTATTATTATTATTTGCCCTTTTTGTACCGTGTCCTAATTAAATATTTAAGTATACTTTGTTTCGCTTGTGTCCGTTTCATTTGTGCCTTGTTTATGTCCGTATTGTGTCTGTTCTATTGTCCTGTCTCGGTAATTGGCCAATGACAGTTGACTCGGGACATTAATTAACAAGAATTGAATTGAACTGAATTGAATTATTATTGGTGGCGGTCGTGGTGGTGGAAGCAGTAGTATTTCCACAAAACAGAGTTCACTAAATGAAATAAAGCAACCCATCTCTCTATGCGAGGTGCCAACATACGCTGAAGTAGCTTCTACAATTCGGAGAATTGCTGAGAGCTCGCAGACCTCTTCATTTGGATGCCCAATAAAGCTCGAGCAGCTAAAAACTTGTTAGTAGGGGATATGATCCGAGTATCGACCATGTTTTGGAACAAATCATTTATACTTCAAAACAGTGGGAACTTTGGGATTCTCACAGATATAGAGAACAAACAGCGAGAGAGGAACTGAGAGGGCACATTAAACAGGGAACTCAGAAACGTGATTTAGAAAAACATCAGAAACAGGCACAGAAAAAAAATGTGGAAGTGAAGTGAATCATGAAAAGGTACAAACAATACAGAGAAAGGAGAAAGAGGGAGGAGTATGATATAAATGAAGAAGAGAAAGAAAGAAAATACGTTGCTGTCGAAAATCATATTTTTTTATCATGACTCGAGAGACATAGTGGGCCTAGGCCTCCACTATGAGAATCCTCGATCACACCATATTCCATGGCCCTGGTGGGAATAGAACCCGCAATCTCACCAAACGAGTGGCCACAGACCCACGCCTTAGACTTCACAGCCACTGGGATCAACCAAAAATCATACACAGACGAAATTAAAAACAGCTAGAGAGACAGAAATATACAGATAGTGGGCCAGAGGAGCCACAAGTAAGGTAACTGAGGTATACAAAGCAAAGGACAGAGATATGAATAGGGATGGGTGGCCAAAGGCAGAGTAAATATAAAAGTTCTTTTAGGACATTTTAAAGAAAATTTGGGGAGAGAGGATACGTGGGTCATTTCAAAAGTTCTGCACATTGTACGTTTTCCCTTTAAAAATGAATTTATTTTACAAAATACATTTACAGGCCTTCAATGTAATCTCCGTTGTGCTTTATCACAGCGGTCCAACGTTTGGGCAAGTCTTGTATTCCTGTCAGGACGCCTTCGTTGTTGATGCGTCTGATAACTCGGGTCACCTCATTAGACACCTCCACAGTGCTTCAGAAGCGTTTCTCATGCAGTGGTTTCTTCAATTTTAGGAACAAGTCAAAGGCTGGTGGGCTCATGTCAGGACTGTACGGCGGGTGGGAAAGCACTTGCCATCCGTACTTTTCCAAAATTTCCGATGTTTCAAATGAGGCATGAGACCGCGCTTTATCGTGCAAAATGAGAACACCGGCTGCGTACATGGCGTACATTTTCTGGCGAATCTTTGGACGCAAAACATCTTGCAGAAACGTTCTGTAGTATGCCGCTGTTACAGTGGACCCCGGAGGCACTCTGTTGCCATCCCTCCATTCTTGTCATAAGCCATAATCATCACGAGCTTAACTTTCGATTGTTGGAGGCGACATTTTTTCGGGCGAAGAGAAGTTGCATATTTCCACTGAGAGGACTGAGATTTCAGTTGTGGTTCAAAATCTCGTATCCATGTTTCATCTATGGCAACAGTTCTGTTCAAAAACTGCTCACCTTCTGCCTCGTAGCGCCGCAGCATTTCTTCTGCGACCCTCGTGCGAGCTGCTTTCTGTTCTTGGCTCAGCTGATGCGGAACCCACTTTGCAGCGACTTTTCTCTTCTGCAGTGTTTGAGCCATGATTCTGAAATTCTGAAAACAGAAGCGGTTAACATGTTTGCTTCATGCGCAATTTCTTCACATGATTTGCGTCGATCTTCTTCCAACAGGGTGCCGACGATAAACACAGATGTGCTGTCCGTTGTTGTTACTGGCCACCCGCTTCTTGGGCCGTCTTGGATGCTTACCCGACCTTCACGGAAACGAGATGCCCACCGTGACACCGTGCTAAGATCCACTACAATATCCCCGCAAACTTCATGTAAAGCATTATGGATTTCGGTTGGGTTTTTTTCTCGCAAAGTTTCAATTTTAATGTACGATCGCTGGTCACTGCACGAGATCTGACTCCAGTCAGTTTCTTCTTCCATTTCAAGACTCCGTTTTACAGAACAGGGACCACGTAGCCTGCCAATACGCATACAGCGTTCTTTACTGAAATCTGTCTCACAACTGTCGCGAAAATCAAAATGATTGCTTCATCCAACTGGCTGCACAAGGGCAGTGTGCAGAACTTTCGAAATGGCCTACATATTTTCAAACCGACAGTTGGGAATGAGAGTCTACATCAGGAAAATAATGGTAATGGTGTTAGATTAGTAAACTTTACCACATCAACACTTCTATTTGTTAAGGGCACAATGTTCCCGCACCGAAACATTCATAAGTACACCTGGAACTCTCCTGATGGGAATACTCACAACCAGATTGATCACATGCTTATAGATAGGAGATGGCATTCGAGTATACTAGATGTACGAAGTTTCAATGAAGCTGACTGTGATACTGATCACTATCTAGTGGTTACAATAGTTAGGGAAAGTTTGACAGTAAGTAAACAAGCAGCACACAAGTTTGATGTGAAAGATTTATTCTTAGGAAGCTAAGTGAGCTGGAGTTTACGAAACTCTATCATATTATGATCTCAAAGAGTTTTCAGGCTTTGGAGAACTTAAATGATAGCGATTACATAAATAGGACTTGGGAGAATATTAAAGAGAATATCACAACCTCAGCTAAAGGGAGGCTAATTCAATATGAATTGAAGTAGGATAAACCATGGTTTGATGAAGAATGTTTACGATTTTTACATCAGAGAAATCAGGTTAAAATACAATGGTTACAGAATCCAAACCAAAGAAATATAGATAATATAAACAGTGTAAGACGTGAAGCTAGAAGACATTGCAGGAACAAAAAAAAAAAATTATGAAAGCTAAAATTCTTAAGCTTAAAACTAACAGAAAGTAAAAAATTTCAGAGACTTGAATAGGGGCATCGGTAACTTTAAGAATGGTTACTAGCATACAACTAATATAGCAATTAATGAGAAGGTTGATTTGGTAACAGAGCCCCACAGTAATTCGGCTAAGTGGAGGAACCAATTCTCTCCGCCTTTGAATGTATATGGTTTTAATGATGTCAGGCAGACAGAAATACATTACAGCAGCGCCACTGGTGCCTCAGCCCAGTGCTTTTGAGGTTGAGAGGGCTACTGAAAACCTAAGAAGAAACAAACCACAATGAACTGATCAAAATCCCTGCAGAATTATTTAATGGATGGGGTAGAACTATTCGTTCTGAGATCAATAAACTTATTAATTGTATTTGGAACAAGAATGAATTGCCTGAGGAGTGGAAGGAGTCGATCAGTGTACATATTTATAAGAAGGACGATAAAACAGACTGTAGTAATTAGAGACGTATTATTTTGTCAACTACAAGCTAAAAAGTCACAAATCGCCAGGTATTGACCAAATACCGGCAGAACTGATTAAAGCAGTGGGTAGAAAAATTTGCTAAAGAAGGACTCTGCTCCATGGAGTAAGTAAGTAAGTAAGTACAGATAAAATTTTAACCAGCATTGCGCTGTCAAAGTTAACTCCATATGCACAGACATTTACTGGGGATCATCAGTGTGGATTTCGATGCAACAGTTCAACTCCTGATCACACATTCTGCATTCATCAAATGCTTGAGAAAAAGTGAGCATAAAATGACGCAGTGTAACAGCTATTAATAGCATTCAAGAAAGCTTACTATTTAGCTATGAGGGAGGTTTTTTTATAATATTTTCATTGAGTTTGGTATCTCCATGAAAATTGATAAGGCTAATTAAACATGTCTGAATGAAAACTACAGCACAGTCTGATTAGGCAAACATTTGTTCTGAAATGTTTCCTATTAGGAATGGTTCGAAACAAGGAGATGATCTATCGCCATTGCTTTTTAACTTTGTTTAGGAGTATCCCATTAAGAGGGTTCGGGTAAACCAGGATGGCTTGAAATTAAATGTGACACATCAGCTTCTGGTTCATACTGACGATGTTAATAAATTTGGTAGAAGCGTTCGTACTATAAAGAAGACCACGGAAGCTGTAGTAGTAGATTGGACTAGAAGTAAATGTTGATAAATTTATGTCTCCAGATCAATATGCAGGACAAAGTCAGAGTTAAATTTTTGATTATAGTTCCTTCGAAAGAGTGAAACATTTCAAATATTTGGGAACAACTGTAACGAATTGAAATTCTATTCAGGAAGAAATTAGGAGCAGATTGAAGTCAGGGAAGGCTTGCTGTCATTCGTTGCAAATCTTATAATTTCCAGTTTTCTTTCCAAAAATATAAAGCTTAAGAAGTGCAGAACTATAAAATGTGGTCTCTTGTTTTGTAAATGTGTGAAACTTGATCGATCACATGAAGGGAAAAACGTAGGTTAAGGGTGTTTGAGAATTGGGTGCTGAGGAGAATATTTAGGTCTAAGAGGGACGAGGTAACAGGGGAGGGGAGAAAATTTTATAATAAGTATCTTAATGATTTGTACTCTTCACTAAGTATTATTCAGGTTATCAAATCGAGAAGAATGAGATTGGCGGGGTATGAGCACATATGGGGGAGAGGGGAGTTAAGTACAGGGTTTTGGTGGGTAACCTGAGGAAAAGAGACCACTTTGAACACCCAGGCGTAGATGGGAGGATAATATTAAGATTAATATTTAGGAAGTGTATTGGGGGCATTGACTAGAGTGATCTGGCTCAGGATGGGGACACGCGACGGACTATTGTCAGTGCGGTAATGAACCCACGGGTTCCATAAAATATGCGGAATTTCTTGACTAGCTGAGTACCCATTAGCTTCTCGAGAAGGACTCTGCTGCATGGAGTAAGGCAGTAATTAAGGAAAACGCTGAAAATCATTAGCAAATTTGAGGCAGAATAACGTACACCAGTCACGTGACTGAGTATTTAAACTTGGCAAAACCGTCAGAGCTTTCTCTTTATGGGTCTAAACTGTCAGTTTCCTACGCAGCTAAGAGTCTTCAACTGAAGGTAAACTTCCGTACAACAAACTACATTGCCCTTTAAAGTACGGGCCAATAACATCAGCTAACAAAAGCTTAAGTAGTAAATTTTAGTGTCCAACTGGAGGGACAGCCGTCATTTAATGACATGTACACATGGATGGCCCACATTCATTACCGCCTAAAGACATTCTCATGTACCAAATTAAAGCTCTGCTTTACGTACAATTTCGATCAGAAGAACAATTTGTATAAAATTTTTTAACCACACTGCCTTCATTAAACCTCCTTTTGGAGTACATATTAACAACAATTCACCATCAACCTACTCTTTAACAATATTTATTTTAACGAAATTTCTGAATTTTTAGGAGTCGGGAGAACTCAGTCGATATAAGGCTTAGGTTACGGGTTGGAAATTCAGTGACTGAGCTTCCGGCAGGGGCATGAGACTGTCTCTACTCCAGGACGTTCACATCCAGCCTGTGATTTTATATGTTATCAGGCGATCTTTTGCCGAAGGTAAAGCGACGCTGGTAAGAAGGTCGCCACTACTCACCTCCACATAGCGCCGCGGTTAGAAATATGTGGAGCTACACCCACACTGCCACATATGGCTCGACAGTGTGCACAGGGAAGACTTTACACCTTTCACTTTACCTTCGTTTTTGCGGAAAAATAGTATTTTATATCTTGAATAACTACAGTGACGTTTATTATTTGAAGCTTTAAAAATAATGGACAAAAATATCAAACTTCCTGAAATATTTAAAGTCACGTTCTACGTTTTTCTTTTTGGTTTTATGTTAACTTGTATCAATATGGGCGGGCAAGTGGCACGTATAGGAGGCAGAAGAGGTGCAGGCAGGTGTTAAGTACGGAGGCCTGATGGGAATTGATCATTTGGAAGACCTAACCGTAGATGGGAGGATAATATTAAAATTGATCTTCCAGGAATGACATGGTGATGTATGGACTGGATTGCTGTGGGTGAGGACAGGGACAGGTGGCGGATGCATGTGAATGTGGTAATGAACAATCAGGTTTCACAAAATGCGGGGAATTTCTTGACTACGTGAGGACATGTTCGCATATCCAGGACTGAGCTCGATGACGTTAGCTGGTTATTTACTAAGTTCTGTCACACATCTAGAAAGTAAATACGAATATGGCGTATATGTATATGACAAATGTAAAACAGTTTATGGAAAAGGCTGTGAATGCTGCAATGGACGGATCAGTTACTTCTTGCGCCATTTACTACACTGCAGTAAGAATTAAATGGTACGAAATTCGTACAAGTGAATTGTAAAGAAATTCATTTGTCGGCTTCAGAAGGAGCAGTTTAACCCTTTAAAGACGAAGCGCAGGCTGCTTCATTTAAAGACCCAGTCCGTACCGCGCTGTAAACACTTTTCATCTCGGTTATAAAAACCAATCAGTTTATGCTGTAAGTGGCACAAGTCGCTGTTTGTTCTGAGATAAATACAAAACATATAAATACAATGTGGGCAGAAAGTAAAAACTGTTGAATGTTAAACTGTTGGTGTATCAAGTAACCAGTAGGCTTTAAAAGGTTAATATGAAAGGAGTCAGGAATTTTGTGAACAGCGTAATAAGTCTCCACTTTTTATTAGTGTCCTTACCGTCTCAATTGTGCTCAACTTTGCGGAATCTCGACGAGTCAGTGCAAGAACATACGATATGAAGCTAAATCAAAAGATCCCAACGGTTCTGAAGTTACGAGTATTAGATTAAAATGCATGCGAAGATTCTTGAGCTTTTACAAGCTGACAGGCCGACGGGCAGACAAGGTAAAGCTAACAGGTGAAATATGCAAGTCTTTATCGGAACCAAAACTACAATCAAGACAACCCTGTTACTGGAATTTCCAGGAACCAATATGTACGTCCAGGATGAACCTGTTTTCCTTCAAACAATCTTCAGTGTTTCCAAGCTAACAAATATATTTTTACAGATCATTTACTGAATTAGTACTCAAGATAAACTGCCACGTAATATGAAAATTTGTGGCTGCTTTAAGGGAAAATATGTAAGTGCGGAAAATGCCTTTGTAAGAAAGTGTATCACACAGTAAATAAAACTGTAACACTTGAAACACAAAATCAACAACAAATACTTTAACAGTTGAATAAGGAGAGACCAACTTGATGTCACTTGCTTTATTATTTCATTATTTACTGCTCAACATGTTTCGGATGTTAATACATCCGTCCTCAGGAGCTTGCGACTAGTGATTCAGCCTGCATACGGATACCACACCACCCCAGCCAAACCACAACGTAACACCAACACACATCGAACCAGAGCAATTCAACCCATGAGATAACTCATCAAATAAGTCGCAAGCTCCTGACGATGGATGTATTAACTTCCGAAACATGTTGAGCAGTAAATAATGAAATAATAAAGCAAGTGACATCAAGTTGGTCTCTCTTTATTCAACTATCAAGATGATGCACTGTCCAATAAACATAAGAAACACTTTAACATTTATATTTGTAGTTTAAGTTCTATGCAACATATTTGCGTGTAATAGTTGATTGTAAACATAAAATATTTGCTTTAACATGCAGTTACTGCTTTTATAAACCGAGCTCAAGAAAATTAAACAGAGATTACAATACTAACAGGAGAATACATGGCGTTTCTTTTACGAGAGTCCTGACAGCAGTTGTCACAGCAAGACTTAGTTAATGTAGGCTTTCTATGCAATCAAGTTGCCGCGATGCGTGAGACAATACTTACTTATTTACTCCATGGTGCAGAGTCCATCTTGAGAAGCTAACTGGTTTGCAGCTAGTCAAGAAATTCCCCCCATTTCACGGAACTCGTAAGTTCATTACCGCATTCACAAGCGTCCGCCACCTATCTCTATCCTGGGCCTGCCAAATTCAGTCCATATAACCACATCTCACCTCCTGGAGGTCCATCCTAATATTATCCACCCATCTACGCCTAGGTCTCCCCTGTGGTCTCTTTCCCTCCGGCTTCCCCACCTAGACCCTATACACCCCCCTCTCCTCACCCATACGCGCCACATGCTCAGCCCATCTAATTCTTCACGATTTTATCACCCGCACAATATTGGGTGAGGAGTACAAATTAGCTCCTCGTTATGCAATCTCCTCCATTCCCCCGTTACCTCGTCCCTCCTAGGTCCAAATATTCTCCTCAACACCATGTTCTAAAACACCCTCAGCTTCCTTTCCTCCCGCAATGTCAGCAACCAAGCTCCACACCCATACAAAACAACAGGCAAAATTATAGTTCTATATATCTTTATCTCTAAATTTTTGGATAGCAACCTGGAAGATAAAAGTTTCTGCACCGAATGATAACAAGCACTTCCTGACCTAAATCTGCTCTTAATTTCTTCCGCAATAGAATTTTGATTTGTTAAAGTTGTTCCCAAATATTTAAATTCTTCCACCCTCTCGAAAGTACTGTTATCAATCCTCGCACTCTGAATTCGTCCTGCATTCTGATCTCGAGACATGACCATGTATTTAGTTTTATCAGCACTTACTTCTAGTCCAATCTCCCTAGTAGCAGCTACTAAAGCTTCTGCGTTTTCCCTTAGAGTATGTATGCTTCCTGCCAGTATATTAACATCGTCGACATAAGCCAGCAGCTGATGTGTACCATTTAGTTTCAAGCCATCCTGGTTTACCTGAACCCTCCTAATGGCGTACTCTAAAGCGTAGTTAAAAAATCATTGGTGTTAGAGCGTCTCCTTGTTTCAACCCATTCCTAATAGGGAACCTGTCAGATACATTCTTGCCTACCCGAACTCTGCTATATGTTTCAGTCAGACTCATCTTTACTAACCTTACAAGTTTCCTAGGGGTATCAAACTCAAAGAGAATCTTATATAAGACCTCCTTCCTAACTGAACCATAAGCGTTCTTGAAGTCTATAAACAGCTGAAGAACTTCTTCATTGTATTCCAATTTTTTCTCAAGTATTTGGCGAATGCAGAATACATGATCAATAGTCGACCTGTTGCGTCGAAAGCCACATTGATGATTCCCGATAATTTCCTTCGAATAAGGAATAAACCTTGAGAGCAGAATGTTGGATAACATTTTGTAAGCGGTTGGCAAAAGTGATATGCCCCTATAATTATTACAATCTGTTTTATCCCCCTTCTAATGAATAGGTACAATGATGGACTCCTTCCACTCTTCAGGCAGTTTCTCCTTCTTCCAAATAGAAATAATAAGTTTATGAATCTCCAAGTAAATTGTTCTACCCCCTGCTTTAATCAGTTGTGCCGGTATTTGGTCAATACCTGGAGATTTGTGACTTTTTAGCTTGTCGATAGCCAGCTCAAACTCAGAGGCACTTGGCTCAGGTACTAGTGGTTCTGCTGTCTGTATTTCTGCCTGCCGAACATCCTTAACCCCATGCACGTTGAATAGCTGGGAGAAATATTTCCTCCACCTAGCCACAATACCTTGGAAGTCTGCAACCAAGTCACCTTTCTCATCCTTTAGTATATTACATCTAGGCTGGTACTCCTTCTTAAAGTCACTGATGCCCCTATACAAGTCCCTAATATTTTGGATCTAATTGTTAGTTTCAAGTTCCTCAATTTTAGCTCTCAGATATGTCTTCTTTTTGTTCCTGAAATGCCTGCTAACTTCACGCCTTACCTTGATCAGATTATCAGCATTGTTTTGGCTTGGATCCTGTATCCATTGAATTTTAGCCCGCTTCCTTTGATCCAAAAGACCTAAACATTCTTCATCAAACCAGAATACGCAATTAAAATCTATATTAAAACAAATAGGAATAAGAATTCGATTCAACTCGGTCTGGATGTGGTTCATTACTGAAGTTCTTGTAAACAACTTAGTGTCAATTAAATGACAGAAGAGAGGACATTTTAATGAGATTTTTTGTACACATAAATAAAAAATCTAATAAAAAAAGGGTACTTGTGTGGTTATATCGTTTCACAAGGGTGTAAAGGGGTAACACTGTATTACAGAACGACACTGTACTTCAGGAATTCATAAAACAGGAAGTTTCTTGACCAGATAAATAAATATTTGTTCTACAGTAAGGATTCCACTGTCTATAAAGGTAAAGTTCATTCCACAACAGTTCATGAACACAAAGAAAGCATGCTGAGGTAGAGCTCTACTCGTTCTTTAACCTCGGCGCTAGATGGAGGTGAGCGTTCCAGGCCACGTCACGCCCCGGCCGCTTCATTCTCGGGAAAGAGATCCGGTTCCCATCTCACAGGAGGCTGTGTGGGCCCCAGGATCAGTCTAGACGGGTGCGGAAAATCTCGCTTTTACCGACATTGGATTCCCGGACTGTGCAGCCTGTAGCGAGTCGCCATACCGACTGAGCTATCCCGGGCAACTTCTACTGTCTATTCAATAAACAAACACATGACTACAGAGGGAAATTGTTAAACTATCGCGGTTCAATGGAAAGGGATCGATTGCCAAAACTTACGTTAGCTACAGGCACGAAAATAGAAGTGATCAGGTATATCAGGCCTGAACAAAATGCGGCCTACGAAGACAGTATTTGCGGCCCTCGGTCACCGGAATAATTTCAATAGCACGAATGTAGTTGGTCTACAGAACATAATAAGGCAACTTTATTAGCATTAGCAGAGGTAATGTTCAGGAACTACAATCCATCAGTTTTAAGGCAGCACACAGTAAATCAATCTTTGTTTTCGACATACATACACACAAGAGCGGCCCTCAGGCGAGTCCTTACAAATTACGTGGCCCGTCTCTAAGTTGAAAATGGCCAGGCCTAATTTAGAAAATGACGTTGAAGCCGGAACAAGCGCAGGTCTGAGCCGTGAAGAAGGAGAATGACTCTGCTTGAAGAGTTAGTTATCTGCTGCAATGCACGTATCATATGCCATTAAACACTGTTCCTATAGCTACGCTAACGTCAGTTACCCTACGATGTCAGTTGGTCTGGACAACAATTAACGTGGTTTTTGTAACAATGGTTAGTTTTTTTATTTCCCAAGTCCATATTATTAGTCATATTCAGTGGTCTGCGGCGAAGTGACCCCAGGGCATGTAACATATGGTCTCCTGGCCGCTACTGCTGCCCTCTGCACGCCACAGTAGAATATTAGTGGCTACTTGCCGGCATGTCTGTTCGCATCAGGAATGTCCAAACAAACAATATCGCGTTTGTGGGGGAAGTTATTTAATGAAACTCTATCGACCATAGAGAATTCATAAGCAGAATCAGCACGGTAAGGCAATCAAGACTTAATCGAGAGTTGTTTAAAAAATTTATGGTTGTTGCCGATTGACAACACTCACCTCATGGACAAAGTGACAGAGGGACAGGTGTCTCTTAACTAGAATGGAGCGTATGTACTTGTCTAACACAACTTTATTTGTTGGTAGAGGTATGTAGATAATATATACATAAGGTAAAACTACACGTTTCGACGCTTGACAATGGCCATCTTCAGGTTGTATACTTAGTAAGCAGTTATACTAGATTTATTATGTGCCTCATGACAGGTTTATCTATTTGTACGGTTTCTACCTGCCAGTGTCATTCCACCAACGACCATACTCACTCTTGTCATCTGTGTTCGACGTTGTACAATCTTATCAACGGAGAGACAGAGCTAGTGAAATCAACTCGCATTCTAGACATTCGCTCTATTTAAAATCACTGACTGTTACAGAGGTTATGCGATGTCCAGTAAGTTGAAAACTACTGCAGGGCTAATTCTCTAGACCAGTGTTTCTCAACCGCCGGGCCGCGGCCCGGTACCGGGCCCTGGCATCAATTATACCGGGCCGCGAAAGGTTCTTCTGGAATTGATAACTAATTTAAATGTAATTTTATATTTGTCAACATGCCACACCGTACACATAAGTGTACTAATAATTTTTATGATTATGCCATAATTAATTATTAATATTTATGTTAGTTTAATGTATAAAATTAAACAAAAAACTGGAACGGTACTGACGAATAAATCTGTTGGGACCGGGCCCTCGTCTTATGAAAAAAGAATTTACCGAACCGAGGTCTCACAAAGGTTGAGAAACACTGCTCTAGACATGTATTCGAGAGATATTTGGTTCGAATCTCGCAAAAGTTGTTAATAAAGCTGCCTATGGTTTATCGCAGTTTTTCTCACTTTGTGAAGGCGAAAGCCTGGATATTTCCTTAAAGCGGTTCGTAACCATTTTCTTCCAACTACTTATATAGTAACCTACTTTTTTAAACAACTTGAGGGGAAGTTTCTTCGAAAGTTCAATACATTTGGCAATTTCGATATTGTTTATATAGTTTAGAGAAACATTACACTTTCACTGTAAAGACAAAGAAAAACTTTTATAAATATTTACCTAAAGGCAATATATACCTCATCGACATCTTCGGTGTCGCGCTCTAAACCATAAGCTATTTGAATTATTTGAATATGAATTGAAGTAAAAATAAAACCCAACTCTAACTTCTTCTGTGTTCAGTTTGTTTATACATTTTGCTGTGTGTCTGTAAACTTTTTGTAAAGCCATACGTAATTGATCTCGTAGTGCGTTGTAACTGCGGTCCCTGACGTCCCCGTTGACCACGCCGAGGATGATTGATGAATGGTCAGAAAGAAATGGCGATATGATAAATGACATAAAACCACAATAACAGAGAAAAATTCGTACCAGTGCTTCTTTTTTGTCCGTTACAAGTACCATACTGAATACCCAGGGAGTGAACCGGGGCCTCTACGATGAGAAAATGGCGATTGGTTGCTTCAGCTCTGAGAAGGTCGTTTCGTAATTGTAACGTGGGAAGTTTTGTGAGGGGCCACATCTGTCCTGCGTTCGCCCGCACTTTGGAAAGACTTTGTTCATACAAAACACGCAATGGAGAAGTTTTGAAACAGGAGCCAGATTGCTCTGAGCTGCGACAACAGGCAAGACATGAAAATAGTTCGGATTTCAAAACACAAGCGCGCAGTTGTTCTTGAGTTTTTGTCTTCACCAAACAGGCCCCAGCACAAATGAAAGCAGAAACCATCAAAATGTTCTCACTGAGGTTGCAGCTAGCTGTATTGTTGCTAAGGTCGCTAGTACGGGAGTAAACTACTAGGTGGTCATACGCAAGTGTTACTAAAGGACAAACCTCAATCCATGCTACCTCATAAAAATGTTTCAAGCCCAAACTTTGAATTTTTCGTATCTGTTTTAACTTGAAGTTTCCGTTTATAAAAGTATAGAAAATCGAAAGCAGCTATTACTGCCTTTTCAGTTTCCCACTTCCGTTTGCCATCACCCTCTTCCGCCTGCTCTGTTCCATTTTTCTTATTTTCCTATCATCATTTCAGTTTTTTGCTTTTATAATTTTTATTTTTCCTTTTCCATACTCGTCTTCTGAGACTACTTTTGTTTTCTAGTATGACGCATCACGCCTAGTAGTGACCAGGCTAAAGCTGGGACAAGAAATCGACATTCGATTCCCGACGATGAAAGGGATTTATATCTTCTCCAAAGCGTCTAGCCCGGTTCCGGGGGCCCACTCAGAATTCTTTTCAATGGGTTCTGGAGATGTTTTCCAGAGGTGGCGGTGCCGACGTGAGGAATGAGTAGAGCTCTGCTCCTCTGAACCACATAAATTCATGGTGTGCGTAGGGACAGGTTAGTGCTTGTGTTAAAACGTTTGTCCTTTAGGATGTTTCATCTCCCAAAGCATGAAATTTCGTGGAACGGAAGTTGTTTGTTGTATTAATTTAATCCACTAAATAATACAATTTACATCATCATCATCGTCATAAACATCAAGGATTGGACCCTTTGATCGGTTCGGTCTCCGGAGTTACAGGTCCTTGCGCCAACGCTTCTTCGGTCTTCCAATTGTTCTCCTTCCTTGTGGTCTGTAGTGGTATGATTTCAAAGGGATTCGGTTTTGTGGTATTCTTTGCAAGTGTGAAAGCCAGTTCCGTCTGTATTC
>Ga0131853_10006161_pt1 | contig 21662 bp, 9 predicted proteins | sample TergutLab28metaG_FD_92764 | JGI IMG/M metagenome (GOLD analysis project Ga0131853, IMG submission 92764) | Labiotermes labralis P1 segment gut microbial communities from Petit-Saut dam, French Guiana - Lab288 P1 (version 2) (version 2) | ecosystem: Host-associated > Arthropoda: Insects >... | reverse complement strand
TGGGGAGACCTAGGCATAGATGGGTGGATAATATTAGGATGGATCTCCAGGAGGTGGGATGTGGGTATATGGACTGGATTGGGCTGACCCAGGATAGAGACAGGTGGCGGACGCTTGTGAGTGTGGTAATGAACCTTTGGGTTCCGTGAAATGTGGGGAATTTCTTGACTAGCTGCAAACAAGTTTGCTTCTCAAGATGGACTCTGCACCATGGAATAAGTAAGTAAAGTAGCATCATTTTCCCACACAAATACTCTTATTCAACACACTCAGTTCAGCAGGCCACATAAACCTGTTTACTCTCAGAAAAAAAAGGTTTGATCAGCTGACAAGCGACATATGCACTGCTGCTGTCACTGATCACTTGCAAGGTAACACAATTAAGGCTTCTCTGTGTGGACCGAAAGTGATAATCCAAAGCAGGACTACATGCAGGAAGCCAGAACACCTCCAAGTTCAATCACCAGAGGCCGTCAACATTGTGCATAGCATGGTGGATGGACACTGTCATGCAAGTAGCACAACACCCTGCATCACAATTCCTTGGCATTTGGTTCAAACAGCTGCCTCGGCCGGTCTCGCAGCATGTCACTGTTTAGTACTGTGTTCCAGCATCAGTCATTGAGACTTGAGGCGTGTTGGTGTTATGTAGCAGGATTGGCTGTTGGTGATGTGGTGTCCGAGTGCACTCGAATACCACATCACCAACAGCCAATCCCGCTACATAACACCAACAAACCTCGAGTCAGCACAATACAGCCTACACAATAACGCACCAAGTAATCGCAAGCTCCTGAAGATGGATGTATTAACATCCAAAACATGTTGAGCAGTAAACTGATATAATAAAGCAAGTGTCATCAAGTTGGTCTACCTTTATTGAAATATCAAGATGACGCACGGTCCAATACGCATAAGATAGAATTGCCTGTTTGGAATGTCTTCATTTCCTTCGTTCAAACATGTAAAAAACTCACAATTTGAAGTGTTTAAATGACAACAGCAAGATACTGCAACTGGCCATACAGAGTGACACACATTAACATTTGGACACTATGTACAAGCATCTGCCGAACCAGAGGACGATGAGCATACGGGAAGTTACTGACAATGCAAACGCAATCTTTCATAAGACAGCCACCATGGTCATTCATACACATCCCTTTATCGCAATTTGTTTGTTGTTGTGTGCACTCATCCATAAACATACCGAACACGTTAACACCTATGAAGAATTCTGTAAGATGGAAGTCCTAGCAAATATAAGAAATGTTATTTTTATGTTCATACCGTGCAGTTTGATTAATTAATGTTTATTAGTATACCAACAAATGCACATAGAAGTACCATAGAATCAATATTAACATTACTCCAACATCTTTCGCTGTTTTACACCATACTCAGGGAGCTTAAAAGTTTTGTTAGCTAAAGTTATGAATTATTGAATATTAACATGTACATTAGATTTTACCATAACGACAAAATGCAATAGTGTATTTTATCAATTTAATCATTCGTAACTTTAGCTAAAACAAATGTAAGCTCCCTGAAGATGGTGTAAGAACATCACAACATGTCCAGTAATTTTAATATTAATTTTATACTACTTCTGTGTGCATTTGTTGGTATAATAGTAAAGAAGATACGTTATTTACTGGACTAAACTTCCTGAGAAGTCTGTAAATAGTGAGGTGTAAACACTATTAAGAATCAGAGATATATCCTCATGGCAAAGGTTATTCAGGAAGCCAACATGCTGTTGTTGGTACAGTGACTAAGCCACAGGCTGCACAACCTGGGGTTCAAATCCCAAGAGAGGTAAGGGACTTTTCTCTTGGCCCTACCCCGAAGAAGTGAACCAAAAATTATGCTCCTGAACAAACATGTTACATTGATGAATAATCAGTAGATGACTACAACCTGTACAACTGATTGCTTTCTCTTTGGGAAACTTGGAAGAGAAATGTGGTTACTAACACTGCATTTTAGTCTTGCAGGTAAGTAGGTGGGTGGTGGGTGGGAAGGAAGGTACCTGTGTTTTTAGCAACACAATGTCTCTATCTTCATAGCTGAAGTAGCTTTAACACTGAAGACAGAAACAGTATGTTAGCAATCTACGTAGGTTATTTGGAAAGTAAGTACCGTCTGTGCATATCTCTCGCGCATCCTCAAGACTGTCACTTTGCGCATGTGCAGTGACTACCTCTATCAACTGAGAAGCCACAGACACCATTTCGTGAAATTCCTGTTATGTTTATGTTTGTTCCTGTGCATTAAACATGTTTAACCTTTAGACGCCTAATGTCAACTATAGTGGTCGTACCGCACAGCTAACCTCTAAAGTTGCATTTTATATATTTAGTCAACAAATATAGGTACTGAATATTTTAAACATGGTATATACTCTCCGTTTTTTTATCTTCAAAGTGCAGTTTGTTTCATAATTCTAACGTATTTGGTTCCTGTATTATTCACATTTTATATACAGGATGTGCTAAAATTAAAAAAATTATTCCGGCGCCAAAAGGTTAAGACAATTGAAGGGGACTGCCGACTGTGAAATAGGTCTGTAATTCGTTTTCTGAACGCTAGGAATGTGCTACCAAGTGAGATTCACCACCAGATCTGTCAAGTGTATGGTGACAATGCAATAAGCGACGGCATGGTTAGGAAATGGGTTCGGATGTTCAATGAAGGACGACAGAACGTGCACAATGAGGCGCAAAGAGGGTGTCCATCTTTGGTGAATGATGATTTGGTGCATAAGGTCAACGGAAGAGTGCGTGACGACAGACGTTTCACAATTTCTGATCTGTCCCTGCACTTTCCTCACATTTCAAGGACTCTACTCTATGACACTGTCAGTAGTGGCTAACATCACAGGCGGCCACATTCTATGAGGAGGGTATACAAAAATTTGTGCCCCACTACAATAAGTGCCTCAATAATGGCGGCGAATATGTGGAAAAATAGTTTGAAGAATGTAGAATCTGAAGACAATAAAATTTTATATGAAACCTGACTCAATTTTTTTTTTACAACAAAATGGTACTTACTTTCTGAATAAGCCTCATACAATCCAGATTACAATATGAATTTTCACTCATGCGAAAACCTCAAATCCTACACACTGCAGCACAAAGCTGACAGTAATAATCAATCCATGAAATGTGGAGGCACTACAGACAAAAACTATGTTGGGAAGTGGAAGCACATTTCTTCCAGCAGCTACCGTAATAGCGCAGTAATCAGTGGCTCTACTCAAAGTGCACCGAGCATTCATTATCTCATCCAGCAGTCTGCATCAACTTCACTGGCAACTCCCTGCATGCCAACTGCCAAGCTGACAGCGGACTTCTCCTTATTCATTTTTGTTGAAATGAACAAATACACTAAACTATTTCTACCTTTATAAGACACATGTTCAAGGACATTAAAAAGGACACAACTGAACAGGATAAACACCAGGTGTAAAAAATCAAAGCATAAACCATGCAGAAACTTGCAACACTGTATTCTGACCTCTCTTTGAATTACATGGCCAACAATGATTACAAGCAAGTCCTTTTCCAAGGTCGATGTGCTGAATTATTTATGCACTTATCACATGATTACAAAAAAAACTTTAACATGCAGTATGTATTAACACACGAAGACTGGCCGAATTACCTGCAGACTTGATTCTGGCAGGTTTACAGTACTCAGTTACATCAGTAAGTTAACTAACGCAACCTAGCAACTAGAGCACTAAGAACAGTTTGTTATAGTAGTGCTGTCAGTACGTGTCTCGCTAGGTTCTATCACTACCATTCAACTGTTTCATTCTACTGTGTCTATACTAGGACCACACATTCAATTAAGCTCCTCCCAATTTTATTTAGAAAAGTATGGTTTTTATTTTCCAACAGGAATGGACAAGAAACATAAAGCATTGTGGGTTCAGCCTGTTGCATATGAATTACAATCTACTGACAGTCAAATATTCATGAAGGACATCATGTGCTTCATATATTTATTGCACTCTCTATGGATCCACATGACAGTCTTTAACATTTACATTGCATAATGTACCTACAACACTGAATGGATAATGCAGACATGGAAAAGGGACACCAAATAATAGTAGGTAGGTTTCACTCTTTTTACAGGTCATGAAGGCCCTTAGGGTGTGTAGAGGTATAGCTCTACTCTTTCTTGACCATGGCACTAGAAGGGGGTGAGGGGTGACGCTGAAGCCTGCTACACAGATACCACCCCAACCCAGCCGCACCGAAATTCCAACGCACATCGAAACAAGAAATCATGAGGAATGTGGTGATACAATAGAAAAGTCGCGGGCTCCTGATGATGGATGTATTAATGTCCGAAATATGTTCAGCATAGAAGAAGTGAAATAAAACATAATAACTAATGACATCAAGTTGGTCTCTTATTCTTCAACAGAAACAAATGTTTAGAAATCTACAGCAGAGCTGAAGTTATAATTCAAGATGGATGTGCAGCAAATGATGCAAAAGAGAAATGAAATCAGTTAAGAAACCAATATAGGTCTGAAAAAAAGGAATATAAGTAAATGATTCAAAAACTTTTTACACATTCATTCTTATTTATTAACTGAATTTCCATATAATGACAAGCAATCAGAAGGCAAAAGTAATATTTTAAGACAGAAAGTACATTTTCACAGAAAATGTTTAACTGTTCAATTAATTTGGTTATGTTTTTACACATTTTTAAAAGCAAAAGAAGTGGTTGGGATGACATGTGTTTGCATACTAACAGCATATTGTTACTCACTGTCATCAATCTCAGAGACAGCACCAAATGCTAACAAATCTAAATCAAACTTTAGACGGTTTGACTTCAGGAACACCAGATGATCATGATGAAGAAACTGTTAAGTATCTTCCGAAAATACAGGTGCATTAAGAAATACATTTTTCTGGCCACAGAATTTTTCCTAGTCCATTGCAAAATATTCTGAATGCCTCTTGTATTTACTGGCCATAACAATCATGTGGTTTACTTGTTTTTCATTCTACAACTTGCATTTGCTGACTTTCTTCATGGCATCACATTTCCAAACACTGAAAGAGTCTCCTTCAACAAAATAATTTCCCATTGAGTGTATATAATTATTTCCTTTTCTCTGTTCATAGATTATGCAGTGCATAGGCTGCTAGAGTCACTGTTGTGACTTTCGCAGGAGGAGGTCAATTGTTGTTAAGAAAATCTCAAACTGATTTGCTAAAATACAAGAAGCACTTTCAAACATTCTTCTTCCACGAGATAACCTGCAATTACGTACTATTTCCTCTTTAATAATGTAGCTCAATAAAAAATCACCATCAGCAAGCACAATGTAAGGTATTTAAATGTTGGTGTAGGGCTAATTCTTATCGTTAAGGTATTCTTAAACTTGTCCTATCGATCATACAGCACCTCAGCGCACTTTTAGCATGTGTTCCAGCAATGCCAATTTGACCGTTTGCCCCAGCATCAACACATGCGACTTGTAGTTTCAATCTAAAAGAGCAAACAGAATTATCCTGTTTTAAGATATATAATTGTGTGGCATGATCCAATTAATTGTGGGCATCTAACGAAGTTATGCTTTCCATCCTCAACTCCAATGGCACTGCAAACATCCAGCTTTTCCTCAAATTCCTTAGTTGTATCATCCCATTCCTCTTCAGTTGTAGGTACCTAAAAACTAGGAAATATACAATTCATTATTTATAAGTCTTAATAAATGTCATTAAAAATATTGAAAAATATTTAAAAATTCCATACTCTAATTACAGGTTCCACATGCAGATGAAACCACTAAATGTAGGCCTAAAACTTCAAATGCAGACACTACTACACCAACTGTCCCTTTTTCTACTAAGTCAAATGGACCAAAACAGGGACAAAGAATACAGCATCCTCTGATTATTACTGCAGGCTTCATGTACAGTGGCACTTACTTACTTACTTACTCCATGGTGCAGAATCCTTCTTGAGAAGCTAACTGGTTTGCAGCTAGTCAAGAAATTCCCCGCATTTCATGGAACCCGAAGGTTCATTACCGCACTCACAAGCATCGGTCACCTGTCTCTACCCTGGGCCCACCCAATCCAGACCATATACACACATCCTAATATTATCCACCCATCTACGCCTAGGTCTCCCCAGTGGTCTCTTTCCCTCCAGTTTCACCACCAAGACCCTATACACCCCCCTCTCCTCACCCATACATGCCACATGCCCAGCCCATCTCAATCTTCTCAATTTTATCACCCGCACAATATTGGGTGAGGAGTACAAATCATTTAGCTCCTCATTATGCAATCTCCTCCATTCCCCCATTACCTCGTCCCTCCTAGGTCCAAATATTCTCAACACCATGTTCTCAAACATCCTCAACTTCCTTTTCTCCCGCAATATCGACGACAAGTTTCACACCCATACAAAACAACAGGCAAAATTATAGTTCTATATATATCATGTACAGTGACACAAATGTCAAAATTGGCAAAATAAAAGTCAACAGTAAAAGAATATTCAATATAAACTTTAGGAAAATTCATTGTTTCTGAACTCCGTGATACTCAGAATGCAAGTAATGGTTATGTATACACAGAAGCAAAAAAGAAAACACATTTTGATTAAAGCACGGGACATGACCAAGTACTCAACTTTGAGAAATGTGTGATTCAAGCCAGTGGGATAAGGTTAAAAGCTCTCTCCCACTTTCTTTGGATGAACAGTCGTCCAACAAAATGTCATTTTCAGCGATAAATCATGTGCTGTCATATCAAATGCATTGCAGAATGCAAATGTAACAACAGAAGATTACCAGTAAGAATTCTTAACCGTAAATAACCCTCCTTAACCATTTAAACGCCGAATTAAATCCCATCTGCCATCTGCTGGCATTATTAGGAGCTTAGCATATTCTCCACGTTAGCAGGGTAAGGGTTCATACTGAACACCGGTAATTAGAAATGTACTACAAATAAATACATACCAAAAATAATTTACTTACCTTCAAAAACTCGCCTTTCAGTGGCTAATAAATAGCCTCATAATTTTCAAAAACTATTTTTGCAATAGTGCGTGCACTGCAGCATTTGGGCACTGAACTGCAAGCTTGGAAAAAATTACTCCAGTAGCCAGAAACCGAAGTGTTGCTGTACGTCGATCTCCCGCACTTATGGGGTTTTGTAAACGAGTGCTTTGTTGTGCAATAAAACATGATACTTTGATACTATAAACTGAAATACATCATCCATTCTCACCTACTTCACGTAATACCTCATACCTTCACACTGTAATTCTTTCAGTAATGTCTGATGGGTCCATTTCGCATCACACCTTACTATCCAATCTTTAACCCAAATACGCTTCTGTCTTCTTGTTTCTTAAACATTAAAGCGACTGTCACAATAGCACTTAATTTACCAGCACAATTACAGTTCAATTCTTGATCCATTTGCTTAGAACTCTGAGAAATACAAACAGAATTTCATCTTTTACAATATGTTTTACAAAATATTTGACGATACTTTTGTCACACATCTTTGACAATGTAATACATGGCTTTTGGCACAATATCATCCAAAGTGATGTGAAGCCACAGACTTTCCTGTCTTAAATCAAAACTTGTAGTTCTCCTCCCCTTCCACTACTTTCTGGTTTACGTATTCCTTGCACTTCCCAGTTTGCTGTTGTGGCCTGACATTTGTAAGGGGTCTGTGACTCTGTGGCCAGCACTCCCCTTGTGTGCTTCTCTAAGACCAGTTTCAGTTAGGAGGGCTACTAGATTATGTTTTTCCACAGGTAAGGAGCAGTCACCAAGCCCTCGGCATTGTCACAGGATTTAGTGAGATCGCATTTTCGTTTGGTCGCTATTGCAGGGCCACATGCAGTTATGCTGTGAGTGGTGGATTCTAGAGCTATTCCTGATGTGGTTGGCTGGGGATTATCTCATCCACTTATTACAATAAATTTTGTGTGTTAATGCTTTGTCATCATTTGTGTAAGTATGTGGTTCTTTTCAAGACATTTTATAATAAATTATGTTAATCCGTTTGTGTTATATTTCATGGGCTGATGTTATGTGTTTGTTACAATTGCCATGCTTCCACATCCCAGTGAGTGTATGAGGGAAAAAGATGCACATAGACACAGAAGGCAGAAAGGGGAAGGTGGGCTGCAGCACATTATGCAGACAGTTCCTCTCACGTGGCTCTGGATGATTCTGAATAGTCACAACAGACCAAAAACATAACTGCTCAGATCATCCAATATATCGCATTGTTCTACTTTTGTGATTTTCATTACCCACTTATTTCAAAACATCCGTTGTTTGATCGCACCAAATTAAGGTTCCTTACCTACATCATTGTGGGGACTGCGGTAGCACAGTGGTTAAGGTGCTGTGCTACAAATCGGAAGATGACTGGTTCAATTCCAGATGGTGTCATTGGAATTTTTCATTGACATAATCCTTCCGATTGCACTATGGCCCTGGGGTCGACTCAGCCTCTAACAGAAATGAGTACCAGGAGTATTTCCTGGGGGTAAAAAGAGGCCGGCACATAAGGCTGACAACCTTACCACCATCCTGGGCCACTGTCATGTAATCTGGAAACCTTAACTTCCTGGAACCCTCTGGGCACCTCGGGCCTGTAATGGGACTGATTTACCTTCACCAACATCACTGTAGTGAAAGCCATTAACTGCAGAGCTTGGTGACAGTAACAGTACACATTTAAGTGCCAACAAGTAAGATTTTTTCAATGTTTGTTTATTGAACTTTTTTTCTTAACTAAACAAATGTTAAAGAGAATTTAAAAAATATATACTTACTATCCATCAACTGTTCTCATTTTAATTACGTGGTCAAAATAAGTCATAAAGTCACAGTCATAATACTACAATAATAGAAGAATATGGCAAATTGTCTTAATGGTGCAAACCAGTATACAGTCTACCTTATTCTTGGTTTTAAAAAATTTAATTTTTTCTGCCAATTTTTGGCATTTTTTATAGCTTTGTGTGTAAAATAGAATCAAATAAGTAAAAAAAAAAAATATATATATATATGTCATGTTGCAAGGCACATTAGCCTTAACCCTTATTAGCCACAACAGTCTGGACCACAATGGAATTAGCTGCACACAGCACAGTCCGTTCTCAGTAGCGAACAATCACTCAAGTAGTCAAAAAATTTTCCACCTCTCATGGAACCTGAATGAACAACGCATATTCAAGAATTACTACAGGTGTTGAATAAAGATAGACCAACTTGATGTCACTTGCTTTATTATTTTATTATTTAATGCTCAACATGTTTCGAATGTTAATACATCCATCCTCAGGAGCTTGCGACTTACTTGTTGAGTTATTTCATGGATTGTATTGCTCTGGTTCGATATGTGTTGGTGTTAGGGTGTGGTTTGGCTGGGGTGGTGCTTCAGCCTGCAAACAGATACCACACCACCCCAGCCAAACCACACTGTATCACCAACACACATTGAACCAGAGCAATACAACCCATGAAATAACTCAACAAATAAGTCACAAGCTCCTGAGGATGAATGTATTAACATTCCAAACATGTTGAGCATTAAATAATGAAATAATTAAGCAAGTGGCATCAAGTTGGTCTATCTTTATTCAACTATCAAGATGATGCACGGTCCAATAAACATAAGATACTACAGGTGTGTTTAAGATTAACTTGACTCTTTACAGTGTCCTATGGCGGGGTCTTGCAAACATGGATGACACTATACTGCACTCCGAGTTAAGGGATCAGGACCACCACACATTTTCCTAACAAACTATAAAACACCACATATGATTGAAGTCTTAGCTGTGGAACTTAAACTACTGGCCAACCAGATTCAAGGAAGAGATCTGGAAGTCCTTTACATACATACATACACTACAGCATGTGGCTTTCTTGTAATAAAGAACTAAAAGGGACTTAGATAGCTGATTAAATAAATTACAAAACATTCAGCTAATTATGGAGAACACAACAACAGCATTTTGAAAATAAACTTCTGATCACATTCTTTGGCCTACTTACCATCAGGTATAACAACATAACAATATACGCCCATACTCCCTACTGTTTCAATGGCATCATCAACAGTTACACATTCAGTTTACAGTAACAGGTCTGGTAATTATTTACTAAAATTGAAGAGCCACATAATAAACAAGGTTAAAATATCTCTATAAAATTACATCAAGCAGAACCACTAAAAATCACATCAACGCACATTTTATTATTTCATTATGGCTTCAGTTCTCTCCTGTTAATACCTGCATATCGATTTTTGCACATTTCAGCACTCTGTCCAGCTATGCTTCTTACAAGAACCAAGTCATAAAAAACGTACAACAGTATATATACTAAAATGAACCACAACCAAAGGAATGCAGCAATCAGCAAATAAACAAACAATTTCAGAACGACACAATGATGTAGTTTATTACAGTTATTTTGTAGAATAACTATGGACTGGGACAAACTACTGTAAATCTAACAGCTGACTTGGTGTGTACTAGAATCCCCCTGATTGTGGAGGTAAGCTCAGAGGTGTAGTGTATACGGGCATAAACAAATGTGGCACTGCGGCATCCGATGTGAAGGAAAGCTATAATATTATTATGAACAGCAAAACAGAATGGATACGAACTGAGTTTCCAGTAACTTGAAAATGGCAATGTATTACACTGAGAAACAAAATAAAGAATATCCATCTTCAACTGAAATAAAATGTCATGGGACCAGAAAAACGCACTGTTCCACAAATTAAATCAGGATGTATCCATATAATCAGGCAGCAGACTTCCTACCTGGGCACCAGGCTGCTCTAACGTAGCTGAAGGCTGAGCTGGTGAAGACCACAATGATACAGGGGTCACTGACCGCACCTCACTGCTTGCTGTAGGTGAGTACACGCCGCCACGTAACCCCTGCCCGGGTGATACTGATCGGGCAATACCTGTAGCTGTTTGGAAAAGCAGAAAAAGATGGTACTCAATAAATCGCCAACTAGCAACTCCACGGATTATACATTCTTGAGAAACAAATGTAAGTTTACTTTTTCCAAGACAGTCAACACTTTTTATGGAGCTTTCAAGAGTCATTAACATGTTGAATGGGCCAACCATTGGCCCACACAGGGCCACATAAATCCAATCCACACCATCCCATCCCAGTTCTTTAGGGTCCACTTTAATATTATCCCCCATCTATAGTTATCTTCCAAGTGGTGTCTACATTCAAGCTTTCTAACCAAAACGGTGTATACATACCACTGACCTCAATTAAAAAAGGGAAGGTCACACAAAAATTACACCAAAAAGAGATTTACTAACAAACATTTTAGTCCATATATGCAGTGCAAGAAGAAGGCAAACAGTAAAGCTATCCCTATACAGGCCTGGGCAGGCCCTGAGGGTTCCAGAAGGTTCAGGCAGCCAGATTTCAAGACAGTCGGCACATTAAGGTGGTAAGGTCGTCAGCCCTACGCGCCAGCCACCTTTACACCCAGGTAATAACCCTGGCACTTATTTCTGTTAGAGGCTGAGTCAACCCCAGTGCAATAGTGCAGCAGAAAGGATTATGTTAACCAAAAACTCCAATGACACCAGTGGGAACTGGAGTCCGCAACCTTCTGGATTGTACCACAATGCCGCAACCAACCACACAACGGCGTGCTCCGCAGCAAGAAGGTAATTAAGCCAAAATATAGCAGACCCTACATTTAACAGACTAGCTAGGGGGAGTAAGTGTACACTAAACCTAACGTCTTTACTTGCAATGGTATATTTACAAACCCAAAAAAATACCCCATACAGAAAGTTATTGTTTGATATAACACAACAATTAACAAATCTGACTTTCAACAAAAACCATGATGATTTCCTTCTTTTCTTCATCCATAGTAAGATGTGTGAAAGGTTGAAGTCTGGCCACTGAAGATGGAAGATGAGCCATTACAGAAGTAGGTCAACTGGTGTGTTTTTGAGACAGCCCATATCTGACATAAAATAGTGGGGAATACTGTAAATGGTATAAGCTCAGACAATGTTCTCATTTTGTATTCCACCCTCTTCCCAAGACATTTGAAGCCTTTGATAGTGTGCATGTTTACAATCAAAATGGTTATTTTGTGGATAATTTGAGGTCTTCAATTACCTACTGTTGAGTACGATGTTCTGGTTTGAGCTGCTCAGGGACACCCTCTAACTGACTTCCATTTTACAATACTTATTGGCCGTAAGGTATCTACTCCCTGAGCTACAATACTGTACACAAAACATCCAGTGTGTTTCCCTTGAGTGACGAGTCTGTACCACATGGAAAACAGTGAAAAAAGAATGAACAATGTTCCTGTGATTCTCTCTCCATGGGGCAACGTCTTTGTAGTAAACGTATTTTACACAGCAATACAGTTTAGGGGAAAAAGGGTGAGCTGGACAGATAAACAGAAATCTAGCAGAAATAATACAACAAAAACAGGTCTTTCATCTCTATATTACCTCTTATGAATAAACATGAGAATCTTTCCCTAGCCACTGTTTGATCTTTCACATAAACTGTCATATGTACTGATGATGAAGATGCTGACTCTTCAGGTGCTATGTAGCTGCAGACTTGATCAAGACATATGGCCAGGAAGCCACCACTGATTTCCATCTGTTTGAATTACAGACCACTCTGAACAACCAGCTACTTGGTACCAGACATTACCATCCCATGACTTGCATATCAAAAGATGCTTATGCTACCCACATAATCACTTGTGAGGTGCAACATCGACTAACCAGATTCAAACTTCTGAACTCAGCATTCCACAAACCATACAACGAATATGTAGGCCATGTAATAATGACAGCTTGAACAATAACAATGTCAGTCACATATAACTAACATATGCTTTAGTAAGGAAACACAGCTATATGTTTCCACAATATGTAAGCCACCACCACGCTGTGAAAATTCACAATGCCAACACGCCATGCATTTACTTTAAACTTCTTTTCCTTTCTGAACTAATAAGACAACATTTTGAACAATAAGACACACAGTTACTTTCAGACATCATTTGACCCTTTAAACACCGAGTTAAATCCCATCTGTCCTTTGCTAGCATTATTCGGAACTCACCATATTCGCCACGTTAGCAGGTAAAGGGTTAACCTAATGTAATTACCAGGGGTAAATCGGCCGGGGTGTGGCATTGACCACCCACTCCCATCTAGCACTGAGGTTAAAGAGAGAGTAGAGCTATACCTCTACGCCCCTTCTAGGCCTTCATGGCCTGTTCTAGGGTGAAATTTACCCATACATTACCTTTATACACACAAACACACACACACAGAGACAAGTTTCATGGTTTCATGTCCAATGAATATGAAATGTGTAACAAGGTGAGCTCACGCATGATGTTATGTTATGTATGTTGTACATCTCCACTTTAGTTTACTATACAGCCAGGTGATGGCTTACACATAGCTGGAACATGTAGCTGGGTTTTCTTCGTAAACCGTATATTAGTTATACGTGACTCACACTGCGATTGTTCGTGTGTCAAGTGTGTAGGAGGACGAAAGGCAAAAAGGCTACTTACTTGGGCCACAAACAGGGACACTTGACACAGTTGCTGTAGGTTGAACTACTTTGGCCACAGAACTAATCATTGGTGTACCAGCAGCTGGAGGTGGTGGTGAAACACTGCCGTCTGCATGGGCTGTTCCAGGCTGACCCCATGCGCCTAATTTTGGAGGTGTAAGTGGAACTGCGCCTAGAAACAGAGTAACTTTCTGTACCATCTGAGATATCAGGCCTCCCCTTCAGTTTAATCGAGGTCTACGCTCTTCTGGGTTGTTACACTGCACATTGTAGCCAAACATTTTTGGTATATTTATTTATCAGGCTTGCCGACATCGGTTACGGATGGACCGTAGCCATATGTTATAAGTTTAAACTGTCAACATATGTTTAAGAACCGTTGGTGATAGGTAGGAGGGGTTGTGCACAGAGAGAGATTTCAATGAGGAAACAGTTAGCAGCAGATAATGGACAAGCAGTCCACTAAGAGCAGTCATGTATGGCAGCGATGTGAGTGAGAGTACAAGTGAAGTGACTGTGGGATTTTACTGGAAAATGATTTAGCAGATAACTGGATAACAGCAGGCCTTTTATATCAAGAATAAATGAATAAACATATCGATATGTAAAAAAAAAATTAAAACTATACGTGATTCGCTGAACCACACCCTTTTCCCAAAAGAAGTTCTCCTACCAGACTTAGCATGTCGGGACAAATAAGGTACAAAGGGTGATCGTGTAGAATATATTGGTAGATTTTCACCAAAATTCTTCTTGGACTGCTTGATTCTGGAAGATGGGACCAACAGGCTGTCCCAAAATGTCAGTAAACAACTACCACCATGCACTGGGTAACAACCCAGAAGAGTGAAGTCCTAATATTGTGTACTGGCAGATTCATATACGTTCACAAAAAACAATGTTAAAGTAATTAATATTCATAAAAGAAAGGTTAATTAGAAACACAAACAGAACAAGGCTAAATATGCAGCTGTATTTCTGCTGCACTTCTATTAACGACTGCTAGACAAAAAAATAAAACATAGATATACATATAAATGTATTACAATCAGCCACTAACCACTGTGCAAAAAATGAACACTGACATGACACTCTTATGTATGCTTACAGCCAAAACACTAGAAACCATAGACAGAACCAAACTCTTTCCCAACAAAGTTCTAACTGTGCCTTGAATCTGGTTAATTCATTAATTATTCACTGTCACATTCTTTTTAACGTATAACCTTCCATAGTTTCCAGTCTCGAAATGTAACAATAGTCCTACGTGTTCAGATAATAAATTTGAACTTAATTAAACAGCATTAATTAAGTGCACTACAATTTCAAATTTCACTGGGAGATAGGTGTGATTATCAACACTGCACTCAGTCACACTGTTCTTTCACTCTGATATACTCTAATGTTTCACAGCTGCTGAAGGGCACAATGAAATCAGTATTTCATGGAATATGGATGTTCTTCACTGACAGAAGGTATGGAAAGACAGCTACCTAAATACAAAAATACTAAACATGAGAGAAGAATCTTTATTGTTGCACCATGCATTTCGTAGAGTCACTTCAATTATACCAACTAATGCACTTATATAAAATTTCACACTAAAACACTTAAGATCGCTCCAACATGTTTCAATCCTAAGATCATCTTCAGGGAACCATATTGTTCCTTGCTGAAGTCACATATTAAAAACACTCACTAGTTAATTTCCTTACATTAACAGGGTGCTGTGGCAGCATGTCGTACTGTGTTGAGAATGTGCCTGCCTATGGGTGTGTGTCGTGTGTTATGTTGCGACATAACACACAACGCACACCCATAGGCAGGTGCATTCTCAACACAGTATGACATTCTGCCACAGCACCCTGTTAATGTAAGGAAATTAACTAGTGAGTGTTTCTAATACGTGACTTTAGCAAGGAACAATATGGCTCCCCGAAGATGATCTTAGGATCGAAACATGTTGGAGCGATCTTAAGTGTTTTAGTGTGAAATTTTATATAAGTGCATTAGTTGTTATAATTAAAATGAGAGAAGCTGCAGTGAACAGTAATGCCATCCACAGGTTTGCTACAAACTTCTCTGCACAAAGGTGGACAATTGCAATACTAACACTGTATAAAACTTCTAATAGCCTAAATATTGTAACTATGATGCTTCAACATTATTATTAGCACCTGCTTGGTATACGGCAGTTTCAAACACTGTTGTAAGGTGGAACATATGCTAAAGAATATCTACATCATGTGGATACGACATTACAAGTTTTGCAATACATCACACAGGTAACAACTGGTTGTGTCTAGAATGACCCGACGTTGATGAACAACCAACTTGGCCATAAACCTGGCAGCATGAACATAAGGCATCGACCAAGCAGTAGATAATGTCAGTAACATGTTGGGCTTATCGGACCATTCTGTGCAGTAAATGGTACAGACCTACCACCACTCCGTTCGCCAACAAAATTTGTTTCAAAATTAATTGTGGGGGCAAAATTCTGTCCTGTTAAATAATTTTACTTAAAAAAAATATTCCTTCAGAAATGTATAATTTCATTACGGAAATACCTGATATTAGCTGTGGATTTTGGCCTTATGTCAGCCTTGGGGCAATGCCCTTGCTGGTACAGCAATGAGACTCTGATCTTATGAATGTGTCTAGAAGAATACACTTGCATAGCACAAGCAACATTCACTGGGAGTGCATTTCATAAGGACAGACATGCTTATTGTTGCCACTAACTGTATTATCATATAAAATGGTCAAATGTTGAAGTGAACAATGAAAAATGTATGGTGCTGATGACACCTATATAAAAATGTGAGTCAGTTTATGATGTAGTTACATAAACAAGTGGTGAAATCAATAACATAATTGAAGATTTTGCCCAAGAATTTAAAGAAGACCTGCTGCCCAGAAGACTAACAGTGACATATGTCACTGTTACTAGTTTCTGTAGCAAGCTGTCACAAATTCCACCTCCTACTTTCCAAAAATCACAGCAAACTGCCCTACATGGAGCAGCTTGCTCAACAGCTTGAAGATGCATAGTAAAGGTAAAGTTGTTCTCGCGCGTGAAGCCGCACTGGGAAGTGGCGGTACGGTGCCATGCATTCTGAACGTCTGCAATACATGTAGATACAAATGAGTGGTTAGCTTAATGTCACAAACTCTTCACTTTGCTGCAAGGCATGCAGGCAGTGACCACTGAACAGAACAACATGTGGGCCCCAGAACAAGAGATGATTTAGCAAACAGCTCTTGTCCCTACAGGGAATCAAATCACCGTTCCTTGGTAATCACATCTGCAGCCTCACTGCTATACAGAGAGTTTCAACCCCAATATATTATCTCAAAATATAGGGTCACAACTGTATAATTACTGCAGTTCTAAACTCTCAATGATCTGGCATAACAAATATGGAAACATGTGGACAATGCTGCACACTCCCCAGATCATAACCAGTTATCATCATGAATTTCTCACTCAGCCACCAGTCAAGTAAGGACAACATCCTACACTGTACAGCAGGAACATGTTTACAAAATGCATCTTTCTCATTCTCCACAATCAGATTATTTCTCTTGTAAAATGGTAAAGGTAAAAGTAGAGTTCACCCTAGAACAGGCCACGAAGGCCCATAGAGGGAGAAGAGATATACCTCTACTCTTTCTTTAATCTTGGCACTAGACTGGGGTGGGTGGTCAATGCCATGCCCCAGCCACTTTACCCCTGGGAAAGAGACCCAGTACCCAATGTATAGGAGGCTGGGTGGGCCCCAGAGTCAGTCTGGACAGTTGTAGAAAATCACGCCCCAACTGGGATTTGATCCCCGGACCGTCCAGCACGCAGTGAGTCGCTATACCAACTACACTACCCTGGCCCACCTATTTCTCTTGTACACAAACTATTAAACAGCTCAGAGACTGCAGGATGAAACACCTCTGGTGGATACTTCCAACACTGTCTAAACACAGTCATTACTTTTATTTTTGGCATGGGATTATATGCTATCTTCATATCATTAACTCATTCCCCAGTCTTTCCGGCTGTATTCATCTTGTAAATGTCAAGATATCAAATTTCTTGTACTTCTCTCCCAACCCTTTGGTGCCAGAATCAAATGCCTGGTGCAATCTGCAGACCACTGGAATTTAATTGGTTAAATGAACCTTTTCACGCATACTCTTTACAACAGAAAAGGCATCTTGTTTAACATTTTCTTCCAAATGTAATGAAGTAACAATATGCCTGCCTGTTTATAAATAAGCTGTGCTCTTGAGGCGAAGCTTCCAATTATGTATCTTCATATCACAAGCATCAGCACTGCTGAAGATTTTCACAATGTTAACATTCCAAATGCTCAGCATGGAATTTTGTGAAAATCCATCTAGTGGAAACTGTGCTCTTCCACATTGAAGGATGGATATGATTAGGTCAATAGTCACTTTTGAAACCTACTCTACGAAAGCATCCAAAAAGCACTTGAACTGTCACCAGCTGTCACGGACAGCGTACATGTTTAGTAAACCATACCTCTCCAAATGGCAACAGAAACTGTATTAAGCAATCATCGTATTTGTGTAAAAGTACACTCGTGGTGACTGTGGCTTGTAGCATGACAGTGTGTGTGCACGATTATGCTTATGGTTATAACATTCAGCAAAAGCAGAGGTACCAACCATGGTTTTTTTTGTCTAAATCTGCAAAACAGGGGCCTAACTAACTCAAAATAACCTTATCCATTCTGTGACAACCAGCATGACATAAAGCGCAAACCTGTTCCTTTTTCTGGCTACAGACACAGACGACTCTTATTCTGGCAAAGCAGCAAATGCAATTTCTTGTCATTCATTAAGTCAGAAATTCACGTAAGTATTCAGCTGTTCCCTAAAGCATATCACTATTGTACACACAACTCTCAAAATGAACATTTTAAGAATATTATCAAATAACTAACCTGAGAAGGCCCAGCATGCTCCTTGAAACAGAACATACACAGACAAGTCACAAATATGACAAACAATCCAATAATATACAAATAGCTTCGTTATGAAATAAAAATGAAAATTATGTAATATCAGTGTGCAGGGACACAAAGATGATGAAATGACTAATTGACTGAAGAAGTTGAAGAATAAAAGACCAACTTGATGTCACTTGCTATTTTATTTCACTTCTTATGTGCTCAACATGTTTCGGACATTAATATATCCATCATCATGAGCTTGCAACTGTGCTGCTAAATTACCACATTGGTTGTTACGTTCTTGGTTCGTTGTGTGTTGGGAGATTCGGTGTGGTTGGGTTGGAGTAGTAGCCGTGTTGCAGGCTGAAGTTGTGCTTCAGCCTGCAACATGGATACCACTCCAACCCAACCACACCGAATCTCCAACACACAGTGAACCAAGAACGCAACGACGAACGTGGTAATTCAGCAGCACAGTCGCAAGCTCCTGATGATGGTTATATTAATGTCCAAAACATGTTGAGCACATAAGAAGTGAAATAAAATAGCAAGTGACATCAAGTTGGTCTCGTATTCTTCAACTATCACAATGGTGCACGGTCCGATATACATAAAAAAAACATACAGCTGAACTCTGTTATAATGACCTCAGTTTGTGCAACACCTTGGCTACAATGTTATACATTCTGTGGTACCGACTAAGTCTCCATAACGCACGTGGTTTTCTACTCTGCTTATTACAACAAACATAACTGAGAAGGAAAGAGTATGAGCTGGACAAGGACAGAACTATATCAGCTTGAATGTCACATTCTCCTGTGACTCAGAATACCCAACATGAGAATACAAATTCCTCCAACAGATATTTTCAACCAAGTACAAAATCAACAAACTAGATTCCAAATACACAGGAATATGGAACTTCATTATGTATGTCTAGGCCATAAGGATACCTACTGTTTTTCTAAAACACCCTCCAAAAATTCTATTTCCGAAGAACTAAAAGCAATTCTATAATTTTACCACGTATGGTTCCTATACTATTAACTTTTTTTGCAAACCACGTGCAAAAATGTCTAAATAAAAACCTGACTTTTTTCAGTGATTACAGGTTAACAACCAACAAAATACATACTTAAACACATATGTGTTGTACAATACACACTGACAGTACAACAGGAAATTTCATCTTTATAGCTCCCCCAATAAAAGTTATTATGTCTTGAGAGTAAGGCCATCATTTTCAATGACCTAGCATTATACGATACAATTAAACTCTCCATGATAACACAATTTCCCAACAAACAGGCACAGTTCTCAATTTCAAAGTAGTCTGGCATAATACACAGAACACTGATGGGTTTCTGGACTTCATCCATTGTCTAGCATTCTCAACAGAACACATCTGTAAAATGGATCCGTTTTCACCATAAGGTTAAAAGAAAGAGGAAGTACAAACATAATTAGATCTGTCAGTCCGAGCTAACCTTCACATGGTCCCAGTTCTGAGACACCACATTTTTTCCGGAATACTAGACCTGTCCATAATCCGCACTCCCAACTGAAATACTAATTGAAATAAAGTTTCCACAGAGTTTTAGATACTCATACCTCATGACAACTCAACCCTCCATCTGCTGCAGGTGACTTCAGCAAAATTTGATTTACTTACAGGAAACATGAAATTCCATACCCTGACTGAAGAATTAATATTATAATTATAAATATGAGGGCAGGCTGATAAGTTTTGCCTCCACTAAGTAGAAAATGAATGGGGAAAAGATATTTTAATGAAATAAAAAAAGAAATATGCCTACATCAATTATTTTTAAAGCTGCATAATTATTTTTCCACAAAATCACCACGCACTTCAATACACTTCCACCAACGCTGCATTAGTTTTAGAAATCCGTCCTTTAAAGAAAATTGGTGTTTTGTTTTTCAAACCATTTTCTCACTGCAGACTTCACCTCTTCAACCACCTTAACCAGTGTCTTACTGTACTCATAACAACACACTGATCACCATGAACAGCTTGCATTTGTCTGTGAATATCAATTGGAGGAACTATCTCCGCGGTTAAGAATTCAATTACAGCATGCTGTTTGAACCGAACGTCTGAAAACTCTTCCATTTCGATGTGCACTGTGTGAGGACTGTAAGCATCTGTGTGTTCAAGGTGAAGTATGATGGAAGAGAGATACCATGTGACTACACAGAACCGGTTTTATCCAGATATGTCTAATGTAAATAAAAATACTACAATGGAGGCAAAACTCATCAGCCCACCTACGTATAATTTGTACATGCGTACTTGTCTACAGGTCTTGTGCAATAAAAATAACCTGATATAATCTGAAAAATTTATCAGAACTGCAATTCAAAACCTAGGATAGCATGTTACCATTTTCATCAAATGAATCAGCATAAATAGCACCTCAATATATTCCAAACCTGCTTTTTTATTCCATCTCAGCTTTGCCAGGGAAAGGGTTAAAACACGTTTTCTCATTTCAAATGGGGCTGCCAGAAACATGACACCGCAGTGCGGGCAATTTCCGCCAGCTACAGGTTGACTGGACTTGTCTCAGTTATAGCAAATCCACACACACTCTACAGCTATATTCCACCTAGTTAACTGTAATATGGTTCTGAAGACCATTTAAATGCCTCTAAATTAAATTATTATGCTAGACAAAAAATTACTTATTTAAACAATGGTTAAAAGTTAAACAATACCCTAGCTTTAACAAATGTTAACACTGCCAAAAAAGTCATACATTAAACAAGGTATCAATGGTCAATAGTACAAAGCTGTAGTGTGTATATATCTATATATACATACAGCCATGAACACAACAATATTACAATTAGTAGCTATATATAATATACAACTACATGTTTCAGCCCTGTATGTAAATCATCATCAGGCTGTCCAAAGAACTTATTAAGTGACTATACAGTATGTGTGGTAATTTTGGATGGGGGATGAAATCTCGTCTTACATCAGAAATCGTGGGATTAGTAAAAGTTGAAATAAACAT
>Ga0131853_10006160_pt1 | contig 21667 bp, 9 predicted proteins | sample TergutLab28metaG_FD_92764 | JGI IMG/M metagenome (GOLD analysis project Ga0131853, IMG submission 92764) | Labiotermes labralis P1 segment gut microbial communities from Petit-Saut dam, French Guiana - Lab288 P1 (version 2) (version 2) | ecosystem: Host-associated > Arthropoda: Insects >... | reverse complement strand
TGAGTGAAGATCTTTTTGGGCATCCTATCCTCCTCCATTCTCTCTAGGTGACCTAACCAGCTTATCCTTTTCCCTTTTATCCATTTTACTATATTTTCTCCTTTGCTCATCTCTTCTAGTTCTCGATTCGTCCGACTTTTCCATTCTCCGTTTTCATATTTAGCACCATATATTCTTCTAAATATTTTCCTTTAAAAAATTAGCAGATCTCGTTCTTCTTTGTTTGTCAACGTCCATGCTTCCGCTCCATACGTCACTACCGGTCTTATTAGTGTCTTATGTAATATAATTTTAGTAGCTCTGGATAAAATTCGACTCCTGAAGAGACTTATAGCGGCAAAATAAGTTATATTGCCGGCCAAAATAAGTCTTTGTATTTCTTTCCCCACGCTATTATCATTACTGATTAGCGTATCCAAGTATATGAACTCGGCTACTCCTTCATAAGTTATACTATTTATGGTTGCCCCTTTCACTGATCTTCGGGATGGGGACGCTGAAACTCTCATATATTTAGTCTTGTCGGGGTTTATTACCAGGCCTCTATGGAGTACACACTTTCTGTGTACCTAGACTGTGTTCTACTTTGGCCTGATGATGGCTGTGTTACAGCCGAAACTTGTCGCCTAGAAGGTAACTATAAAGTGTTGTCATATTATTGATTATATATGTTGTGTTTTAGACTGTAACAAATATCATATTTTTATTACAACACAACGGAATGGCTCGTATTAAAAGAAAAGTATCTGCCTGTGCCGGAAATGAATTGCGGTTTTCTAGTTGTCTAAATTGTATTTTGTCACTATCCCAAAAGGCAGACGCACTTTGAGTGGGTAAACGTTTGTCATTATTTGGCTACGTGTGTACTTAGTAATTTATGTGTTTTGTATGTTGAAGACAAATATTCATGTTTGTGAGAAGAAGCAAAATAACCATTTTTATATAAAAAAAGAAATTTAGCTGTTGGGAATTATAAAGAAAGCAGTGAAAATAACAGACAGGACTTAAATTTTTACATTCCAGCCCCTGACGCAGCTCAGCTGGAATCTAATGTGTATGTTACATTGCAAAGTTCCGCGTATTCACATATTTTCACCTGCTGTTGTTCTATCTTACCGGTCTGGTATGAATTTTACCCCTGAGATACTTTCTGTTTCTACCTCGAGTTTGCGTGTTTGTTGTGTGTGTGTGTGTGTGTGTGTGTGCTGCTTTCGCACATTTTCATTTCCGTCTCTTGAAGAAACAACTTGGTAGGTGAAGAGAAGCAAGTGAATTACTAAAAGTGAGTAGCATAAAGAGTAAGGAAAAGCAATGTAAACAGCGAGACAAACCATCAGCGTAGGTCGTTGATGCACAAAACCTGCAACTGGCAGTGTTTTCTTCCTTTACAAGTTTAAGTTTTGAATATGAAAATTTCAGTGTTATGACGAGTAATTATGAAAAAACTCGTATTCCGTCGCATTCTTCTATTGCGTTGTCTTCCAAACTCTCAAAAAAATATTTTTGTTTAGGTTTTATGATCTTTCTGTCCCAAAATTAAGCGAACTTTGTTACTTAGTAATTTTGCAATTTAGCGTGAGGGACGTCTGCGTAGAAGGTCATGGGATCGAACCGTGCTCGAGTCTGGACATGTAAGATATTATTGTTTGTATCTTTTATGACAAATCCGTACAGTAGAGCGTGTACACATTTTGAGAAACAGTATGTTTTGTGTTCCCCATATTTCTAGCGACAGGGCTGTAATCGAACGTTGGGTGTTATTCTCCAAGCTGTAAGTTCCCCGCGTGGGTGTTGCCAGTATCCTAGCAACTGTGCTAATGTAGATTTTCTCCGAGAAGTTGGTTTTCTCCATGTCCCAAGAGCGCCCTTGTTTTGCATTTATTTAGGGCAAGTGGGTTTTAGACGCGATTGAAAAATTGCAAAAAGCGACTATTAGCTTCGCCATGTCTGTCTGTCCGTATCGAAAAACTCGATACCCACTGGACGGATATTCGTGAAATTTGATACGTATTTTTCGAAAATATTTCAAGAGAAGTCAAGTTTCATTAAATTCTGACAAGGCTAACAGGTATTTTACATGAAGATCAATCTAGATTTTTGATCATATCTCGATCAGTTCTTCCTAGAATGGGAAATGTTTCATACAAAATTCTTTATTTTAAGCTTTCGCCGTGTTGTATATGTAATATGTTTTCTTTTGGGTAATTCCCCGGCGTCTGAGTTCTAATAGTCGACGTTTCGGAACCCTCTATCAGTTCCATTTTCATAGGCAGGTGGATGAAGTACTTCATCCACCTGCCTATGAAGATGGAACTGATAGAGGGTTCCGAAACGTCGGCTATTAGAACTCAGACGCCGGGGAATTACCCTAAAGAAAACATATTTCATACAAACATTGTAGAGAAAATAAAAAAAATACACATTTTATGTTTAGTAAATTTTTTCGAAAATCGTGTCGTTCACGAGGTTGTGTGGAAAAATGTGGTAGAGTCTGACAGGCCACAGATGACAGTATGGCACTAGCGCATTGAATGCTGGATACCAAAGGCCACAGACACGCACTCGGAATATATAATACTTATTGCTCTTCGACGGCAACAATGGTTGCATGGGCGCACCTCATTGTTACGTTGTAGCCAACGTACCTTGCCTGTCTTGTTACTGTATCCAGACGACGACGTCAGTTGAGGTTTTAGCAGTTTCCAAGTTTTCCTTCTTCCTATGAAGAATATGTATTTACACATGTCCGCTACTATTATTAGTTCCAGGGATAAATGCATGACGGAAAGACGGAACGGAGGCACACTGTGAATTATACAGAGACTAGGAGGTTGGCCGGTATAAATGACAGACCAGCAAATGAATGGTGATAAAATACTTTTAATTCGTAGTCAACTGAGAGAAATATTTGATGCGGAAAGATAGTGTTCTCTGGATGTAGAGGTGCTTAATTGCGCAGCACGCCTGAAATGATGATACTGCTCTGACGCTCTGTTTGGGAAGGCCTCTTTAATACGTAACGGTTCGGTTAGTTCTAGGGTATTTTCTTTACACTGCTTCGTATTCGAAATGCAGATACACCGTAGAAATAATAAAAAACTGCGATCCCTGGTGACATCACAGGCGTGTACTGTTGTACAAAGTGTGAGTCAGCCTACTCTCTCGTCACTTTGTTCCAGGTTGTGACTCATTCACGAACCAAGCATTGTTATGTATTGGGATTATTACAACTTTTAGAAGACTTTGTTGCCTGTTTACGGTGTGTTTTTCCTTTATAACCTTGATTTTTGTCCTGCCGCAATGTTTGAGTTTATTTGTGCTTAATTTGTAGGAATGTTTATGATTTTGGATAAGGAATATTGCACTGCTAGCTGTAGGCATAGTGTCGCCTAGTTGCTATTATTACAGTGGAAGCTGCATGTCGTTCCTTAAAGTCCTGCAAAATAATTGCCTTAGAAAATATTTCACATTTCTTTGAGGTGTACTGCCATGCATTACTTCAATATTTTGGAAATATCGCTCCATTTCGAATGTTCTTCAGCCTTTCTTATCGCTATTTCTCATTGTAATTAATTATGAATTTCGAGTCTGGAGTGCCATTACACTTGAGAGTATATCAGATGTAATGAGAATTACTTGGCTCAAACTTTGAAAGCCAAAAGCGCGCTCACGCACGGAGGCAGCTTGCGATTTTAGAAGCTCAAAGTTTTCCCCAAAACTTGGAGCAGTAATGTGAGTAGGATATAAGATGTTCGCAAAGCGCAGAACCCGCGTTTCTTTTCTGTTAGTTTCTTACTTACATATTCGTGTGTCTCGCGCTGTTTGCTAGAGTTTCTCATTGTCGTGTGTGATACAAGTTGTCTTCCTCTCTTTGGTCTGACGTTTATATAGAAGGAACAGTAAAAGCTGAACATCTGTCTGGGCGTCGGGGATGCGAATGAAGTAAGGTTGCAACTTTAAGCCTATGTCATGGCGCTCAGATTCGTGTGTTGTAAGATGGGTCTGAATTCGAGCAATGGTTCTGAAACGGGATATGCGAATTATGGAAGTTGGCTGTAATTAGACGAAGAATTACGAGTACCGCCATTTGTTAGGAATGTGTTGTTTGGGCAACACGGTACAGGTCTGGCTACCACAAACTGGCAAGTTGTCGTGCTTATGTTAATGAAGCTATTGTCACTCTACCTGCATTAATGTACATTTTGCGGATGAGGCAGCGGAACGAAATAACGAGGCTCTGATTGTGATCCTAGTTACTACTCTTACAGAGTCTTTGATGTCTTCCGGTGACAAAAATGATCTACACTCGCTGAAAGTTGAGGAAAAAAGTATGTTTAGCTTATAACTGCATGTCTGTAGTTTCCTTAATCTTTAGATCTGCGATCTGGGGTAGTGATAATAGGGATTTAGAGCTATCTAAATCCGTAGTTTCTAACCGTAGGACTCGGGCCTTCAAGGGGCTGCCTGTTTTCGTAAAGGGGTCCGAGATATTATTACAAAAGCCCTGGGGACTGACATAACTTCGCAGCAATTCTTCTTCTTTCCAATCAGTGCTTGTTTTCCTCCATTATTCGCTGTTATTAATATTGTACTGAACGAAGTGTGAATTTATTTGCAAGGGCTGGGAGATTGCATTACGTTTTTCTCATTATACGTTTTATTAAATGGTGGAATCTAGAAGCTCAACTATTAAATTGTGGAGTTCACCCATTTTTCTTACCTTAATAAAAAGGGTTCCTTATGCTCGAAAATTTTGAGAGCCAGTGCTCTAAACGACGGAAGCTTAGAAAGCATATCCGATGAGCTGCCTGGCGTACAAACGCGTAACGGATATTACGAGTATTATATTAATCAAGGTCACGTTTTATTTTGTCTCAGGTAACAGATGATTGCATTCTAATAAAGACGAATGTAAAATATCTTTGCGTAATAATCATTAGTGTAGCTCAGTCGGTATAGCGACTGAAGACGGGGTGGACGGTCCGGGATCGAATCCCGGTGGGGACGAGATTTTCCGCCCGTCCAGACCGGCCCTAGGGCCAACCCATCCTCCTGTACAATGGGTATCGGGTCTTTTCCGGGGGTAAAGAGCGGCCGGGGCGTGACGCTGACCACTCACTGCCTTCTAGTGCCGCGGTCATGGAAGAGTAGAGCTATACCACTACCCACCTTCTGGCCACACCGGGCCTGTAACGGGATCACTTTACCTTTAATAATCGTTAGTGTCAGTAGGAAGTGTCTCTCCTTTTGAGGTTTTGTCTTTAAGTCTTTTCCGTGGAAATAAAATAAAGACCAAAGACAGAAGACAAAAACAATAAAAAATAATATTTCAACTTGCAAAAAGTTGTCAATCTTTGTCAAATATACGTTTGTAAAAGTGCAATTACTACCACAACTCCGATTTTTACAGCATGTGTATTCCGTAAGATGGTGAATTAGTGGATAACATATATGAGTATGCTATTTAAAGAATTTTGTATGGAAACCGTGACAAAAAGAGGGGAGTTTTCCTATTGAGTTTCCAAGGTATATTTCAGTAACATTTTTGTAAAGAAAGTGAGCTATTTATAGAAAGCCTATGATTCAATTAGGAACGAGGTCTTGTGTAATATTATCATTGGGTCTGGTATCCGTAGGAAACTAGTGAAGCTAATAAAAAATGTATCTGAATGAAACCTGTAGCAGAGTCCGATTAGGCAAACATTTGTCCGACATGTTTCCTATTAAGAATGGTAAACAAGGGGATTCTCTATCGCCATTCTTTTCAACTTTGCTTTAGAGTGTGCCATTAGGAGGGTTCAGGTAAAACAGGATGGCGTGAAATTAAATGATACACATCAGCTTCTGGTTTATGCTGATGATAGTAATATGTTGGGAGGAAGTGTACATACTGTAAAAAAAAACGCAGACCCTTTATTGCTTGGTAGTACGGAGAATGGACCAGAAGTAAGTGCTAATAAAACTAAGAAAATGGTCATGTCTGGAGATCAGAATGTAGGACGAAGTCACAAAATAAAGATTGATAATGGTTTCTTTAAAAGAATGGAAAAGTTAAGATATTAGGGAACTACCTTCCAACGAATCGAAATTTTATTCAGGAAGAAATGAAGAACAGATTGCAGTCAGTGAATGCTTGTTATCATTCGGTACAGAATGTTTTGTATTTCAGTTTTCTATCCAAAAATATGCAGATTAAGATATACAGAACTATAATTTTGCCTGTTTTGTAAGGGTGCGGAACTTGGTCGCTCACATTGAGGGAGGAACGTAGGATGAGTGTGTTTGGGAACAGGATGTTGAGGGGAATATTTGGACCTAAGAGGGACGAGGTAACAAGAGACTGGAGAAAACTACATAATGAGGAGCTTAATGATCTGTACTGCTAACCAAATTTTGTTCGGGTGATCAAATCAAGTAGAATGAGATGGTTGGGGCATGTATGGATGGAAGGGAGGTGCATACAGGGTTTCGGTGGGGAGGTCTGGGGGAAAGATACCACTTGGGAGATCCAGGCGTTGATGGAAGGATAATATTAAAATGGATCTTCAGGCAGTGGATTGGGGGTCATGGACTGGACTGGTCTGGCTTAGAACACGGAGAGATGGCGGGCTTTTGTGAACGTGGTAATGAACCATTGGGTACAATAAAATGGGTGAATTTCTTGGCTAACTGAGAACAAGGATTTCGTCTCAAGAAGGACTCTGCTGCATGGAGCAAGTAAGTAAGTAAGTAAAAGTTACGACAATCTTAAGATAGGGTCTGATGCTATCGACGCAGTACTTTGGACGCCGAATCCGAAGTAAATGGGATGAGAGGTAATGGAAGGGATGGTTTGTTAAGATTGTAATGAACATAAACATTGGTTATTTTGTGTGACTGGCTGAACTGCTCAAAGACTTTTTTTTTTTGCCTGGATTAAATTATATGGAATTTTACTGAAGATAATTGTGAAATTATGTGACAATGAAGTTTTGCTGATGTCTTGTATGTTGTTATGAAATTACATTCCTTATTCTGTTTTAAGAATGGCGATGTATGACTGCAAAGTCAAAAAAGTTTTCCCTAACACCATCTTTAAAGTCCGATGTGTTGGGGACTTGTTTGGTTTCATATAGTCAGTACGTAATTTGTTCGTACGTGAATATTTGAGCGTTTGTAATAAATTGCCTTTTTCTTAATTTTAGTTACATGGAATTGACTTTTCCTTTTATTCTCAAGTCCAATCAAGAAAAATTTGTGAGACTACGAATAACATTCGATGGTCTGAAACTGGATATCATCTTCCAGTGTACGGTAGGTTAAAGTCTGTTCGTGTAGTTGTTTTAATGTTATTATCGTCCACACTGCAAAATTTCATGTAAAGTGGGGCAGTTGGAAGATTCCATATAGTTGCGGTAACCGGAAGCACGGAATTAATGACCGTAAATTAAGCGATAAGAGAGTATAAGAGAGCGAGTTGTTTGTTTGTTTGTAAAAGTAACTTATATTCCGGTACAGTACCCACTGACAGTAACTTAGCCCTTTATGATCAATATATGTGGTATATAATTATAAAATTATATAGTCATACACAGCTCTACATTTATTAGAAATATTATTTGTATTTCTAGCCATATGTTTCGGCTCATATATAAAGCCATCTTCAGGCTAGTTTTCGGAGTGGTTTATATGTACAATTATTGGTGTTTTGAAGGTTACGAGATCTCTATTACAAGTACCACTCCGAAGACTAGCCTGAAGATGGCTCTGTATATGAGCCGAAATATGTAGCTAGAAATATAACTAATACTTCTAATAAATTTATAGATGTGTATGACCATATAATTTTATACCACATATATTGATCATATAAAGCACAATGGGGATGCCTCACTTGAAAATTAGCCCTTTATATTTCTGATTTAGAAAGGGAAGAAACTATGATGTGAGTATTTATATATGAGCTTAATTTTACATGCTTGACACATACGAGTGTTCATTTTGTTTGTGACGCTAAGGAAGAAGACTTGCTGGAAGTGATTTGATTAAACATAATACCATTATAATATATCAGGTTCTTTCTTCATTACATACTAAATCCTGAATGTTTCAGTCCTAGGTCCGGCCCACTCAAACATCTACTACGAAGATCTGATTTTTAAATAAGTACAAACTGAAGTGCGTCGTGAATTAATAATACATTAAAAATTGACTGGAACTCATTCAAAATAAGAAGCCGATTTGAATATTTAGATCTAATAGGAAGGTAGTAGCACACACACACGGAATTTTTTATGAGCATATAAGAGAGTATGAGGCATAACTGGCAGAGATGAAAAATTTATAATAGGAAGAGGAGAATTTAAATAATCCATTGTGATGTAGGCGTAGATTGCAGGATAATATTAAACTATGTATCCTGGAGAAATATGGTAATGGGTTATGTGTATGTGCATCACACTGGGAGTGGTAAAATTGTACTGTTAATTTACGGATGCTACAACGAATTTGTCCGCTTTTATGGATTCATTTAATTGTAACAACAAAACATAAGACTGTGGAGAATAAACGAATACTGTAGCAACTGATTTAATTTACAAGCGGTATTGATAATCTGTAATTGTTCGTTCGAACAGATGAATGAGCTGTGCCAGACGCACATTAGGTTAACTGCACATGGTAGTCAATCCCTGCTGAACACAGAGACCTGCGTAATTAATTTAACTACCAGCTCTCTGAAGTAAATGGTTATAGTAATAGAATAATGACTGCTGCATCCAGTTTTGCTAATTTTCTGTGTGGTGCAATATCTCGTTGTAAATGACGAATGTATGAAACAAACCGAGTTTTTTTTGTGACAATTTAGATTAACTTACTTTGTACAGGTAAGCAATTACCAATCTTTTCCCTTCTCTAATTGTTACTGAGTTACCATTCTTGGCCGATGTTATGGTAATAAGCGTAGCGTATAAGATGAGAATAATAACAGTTCTAAGGGTTAAGTAGCTCTCGCGATAAAAGCAGAGATATTTTAATGATTACACCACCGTAATATTTTTACGAGTCACGTAAGTGTATTTCAGAAATGATAGACATCACACCAAAAATTTCGCGCAGTTTCCATGTTATTGCCATATTTTAACCCTTACCCTGCTAACGTGGAGAATATGGTGAGTTCTTAATAATGCCAGCAGATGGCAGATGGGATTTAACTCGGCGAGTGAAGGTTTAATAGCGTGTTTACGTAATTAGTTCAAATAACATTTGAAATCTACTTGGCGGTCTGGTTTCGGTATACACAACAAGCTGCTTCGACAAAACATCGGAGAATATTTTAATACTTAGGCCTGTTTCAGTACTGGAGTCTACAAAGCGAAAAATAAAACTTTCTGAACAGTAGATGCCAGAAGACTCAAAAATAATTTGCATAATTTGATTTTATTGAATTACAGTGCAAGATAATTTTAATTTTAATTTACCGTTAGTTTTAAATATAACTTTTTTACAGTGATATGCAGGAGTAATGCAACGAGTGGACTTTGACTGCGTCGCCTGATGATATTACGGCCGTATCGAAACATGTAGCAAAATAAGGCAATAAAGAGGGTTGTAACATGTAATGAAAATTTGTTATAAAAAGCGACATGAAGTTTAAGTATTTGGTACTGAGAACGTTGGAAAATAAACGGACAAAGTAACTGTCAGAATGGAGGGGCATCCTTCGTGTAATTCCCTGTATTTCAGATGCGAAGTTTATGGACATACATCAGCGATATTTTCAAGCTCTTATTAAATACGGTCTTGAAAAACACGAGACCATGTACTTTATACCGAAGTTGGTTCTGATTACATCCCACCCTTACATACTCATACTCGTCTGGTACAAACCCACAGCCGTATAAGCATTTATAATACCATCCTCCCTAAACTTCTCAATTTAAGCTTCGTCGCCGACCGATATAAGTGCATCATAGCGCAGATGAATTCAATCAGACCCCATCCGTAGTGTATATAAATTTGTAGTTCTGTTCACCGCACCATTCGATTTTTTTTTCAGTGCTTGTTAGTACGTTCGGTCCTGTTGAATTAATTTCAAGTCTTATGTTTTGTGTCGTATCATTGGGCGAGTAGTTTCAGTTATTACCGTTCCGGCGAAACCTCGGGGCGACTCGCCCAACGACACAGCGTCACATCTCACAAAACTAAAATTTCAGCAACATCGCGGTTGGAGCCAGAACTCTCGCACATACAAACAACTGAAATATCATTTCTCTTTGTTATTGATATATGATTTTTCCTTTATTCTAGGTTCTGAGAATATGGCATTCTTCTGTATTTCTTTTAACAAAAATACAAGGAAAATGTGAAATTTGGGCGGTAATTAAAACAAGAAAGATTTGTGAAGTGGAACATAAACCATGCTCGTGGATATTTTAAAACTGTGTTTTTAGGAAACTCTGAATTGTAGAGAACTTCCCGCAATATGAATTTTACAGAACTGTACTGTGAAGATGCACACTGGGTTAAACTCGCTGATAGCATGCTTCATTGGCTTAGTTGTTCCAACCCTGATGATTTTTTGACGTTTTGCTGACCGTGCATCTCAGTAGTTAACCAACTTGATGCACAAAAGTTTGTTTCACAATAAGTTTTATTTCATGCCTCTAACGTTTCGAGCACATGTGCTCGAAACGTGTAGAGGCATGAAATAAAACTTATTGTGAAACAAAATTTTGTGCATCAAGTTGGTTAAATACTGAGATAAACCCTGATAATATGTCGGTCTGGTGGAAACTGGATACTTCTTGATTCGTTGAATGAAAAAAAAATCTGGCCCAGTTATTCTTAACTACGGAACTGGGCACAGCTCTTCTTCATCCATGTAGACCATGAATAATAATAAATAGTAGGTAAATGCACCTTTCCTACCTTGAGATAACACTAAGCCTGTTTCCACTACAAACACCTATCTGATTACGCTGTCATACACTCTTTAGGTAGAATGCAGTTTTATTGAAGGTTACTGGAGGCGGTGTCTTTAGTTACCACTGTTCATTAAAGATTTAACCACGACTAAAGTTCGAAACGTCCTTTTTATAGTGATCACTTGGTACAACAACTAGCAAGGTAACAAAGTTTGCCCAAATACTGGGAGTTTTAAAGAAGACTTATAAACCAAATTTGATCCAGAAATCTTCAAGAATTAAAGTATATAATGCACTGGCTCTCCCAATTCTATATGGAAGCGAGATTTTAACCCTCATACAAAAGGATAAAAAACGATTGGCACCAATCGCGATGAAATGTTTTAGGAGAACAGCGGTATACACACTTTTTGACCTCAAAAGGAAAGAAGAAATTTTGGAAGAGTTGAAAGTAGAACCAATTGACGAAAAACTGAGAAGATACAAATCAAATTTGCTACGACATGTAACATGACTGTACAACAACAGGATGCAAAAAGTAATGCCGAATTATAGACCAACTGGACGGAGACTAGTTGGAAGACCTCTGAAGATACTAATAGACTAGGCCGAAACAGGTCTATCAAGGCCTAACTCGTGCCGATTGATGATGACGATAATGGTGATTTTGGTGGTGGTGGTGATGATGATGATGACGTTTATGACCAAAAGAAATAAATAATTGTAAGTATACGACTGGTTTCCACTGACACGTATTGACACTGCGATGTAGCACTACGATCCATACGCTATGGGATATATTACTGGAATCTGGAATGTGAACACAGTGAAGCGTCGAAATCATAACTTGGGTTCTGTAATTTGAACAGTCGTTGTGCATAATTTATTTACGAGGGGCGAGGTAGCTGAATTCCGAATACTTACTTTCACGTTTGAACACAAATTTTTCCACCATAGTATTTTTACTCGCTTTCAGTAGTCATACTCGACTGTACGGTCCATGCTAATGAATACTGCATTATATTTCTTAAGTGTAAAATATGCACGTGGGACGTGACGTGTACTCCTCAGCTTTTTACGTACTTTAAGGAATTCTCTTTCAAAATAAGTAAGAAAATATATATATAGTAAATGACGTACATTGAATATGCACTCTATACACGATTGGGCGAGTGTGTACAGAGTCCTTAGCCAGTTCAGTGGCGTGGCAGTTGTTATTCCCATTGTGAATACTGCCTAACAACCGAACGTATCTACTCAGGAAAATTAACCTACGGTTTTGAACGCAGCACAAATGGTTGGCTCAAATTTACGTGTTTAGTAGACATACAACTGAAGAATACGAGTATTATGAAATTTCGTATACAGTTTATGTGAGAAATTCTGAAGACGGAATAGCATTTCCTAATATACGCGTAAATGGGTGGATAAAGTAATGGTTCGGCAGCCATTTTATTTATTTGTTGAATTGTACTATAATTTGGCCTGGCAGTTAATTTGGTTAGGGAGGATGCGGAAACTTTATAAAAATTCACTGGTGCATTAACGTAACTGACTTACTGTTTGGATAATGAAATGCTTGTAACAGCTGTGTCACAAAGCGTAAGTCTGAATGAGCAAGAAAAATTTTGCATATTAAAAACTAGCTTTCCGGCGAGCCCTGAACAATTAATTTACGGAAAATTTAATACTATATTACTTATTAACTTTTAAATTTTCTTCTATTTTATTGTAGTTTGTAATTCGCTATACATTTATATTTGTATAAAAGTATTACTCATTGGGTTGAAATGAAGTCTACGTTTTTGGTCTTTTGCAAGCAGCCTATAAATTTGTCATCAATTGGAAGTAGAAAACTACTTTAACTAATCTTGTTTAAAGTACTCTTAGGGCAATTCTAATATTTTTCTCTACCCCAGGACAGGTGTCGATGTAGGATGAATAAAGCTCAGTTTATGACAGATTTATTTATTCGTAAAGCCGGGAGAAAATCTTTTCCTTTTCACGTTGTCCTTAAGATTTCCCCAGACCCTCCTGCGTCGTTATGATAATATTAAAAGACACATCTAGGGAAAGGAAGATAATGGACTGCGGAGGCATTCTTGAGGCTTGGTGTGGCAGAATTTAAGCGAATATCAATTATCCTGTAAATTAAATTATTTTCCGTAGCACATAGTTACGTGTATTCATACTACAGAGTAAATGTATTAAATGATAAAAGTGTACTTCGTTTCAAACTCTGGATGTATAACCTCAGAATGTCAGTCAGATATGAAGTTCGACACGTAAAACAATTGCTGACTCTTGGGAAGTATTTTAAACAAATTTACAGTTCCAAAAACTTAACCGCTGTTGAAAGAGTTCAGTAAGAGCTGATTAACTTATTAGCAGAAACTGAGAAAATTGTAGTGTGAAGGTACTGCAACGCGTTAAGCAGTAACTAGAACCACGTAACAGCGTACTTGTGTTTGACGCTGTTAATATTCTCGTATCTGACCAAGAAATTCCTGGTCTTTATTCGTTGAATCTCTTTCTGCCAGTTTCCCTGTTAATGTGCTTTAACGGCTGGACTTCGGAATCAGAATCGCGCAGCTCACGTCCGGTATACATGGTGATTTCTCATAAGTCGTCCTGTATCATTTTGTGATATGGTGTCTTGACAAAGCTTACTCTATCCATCGGTAGTAGGTTTAACTGCTCGAGAAGTGCCGTGTGTTTAGAGAGCGCTTCACCGAAGCAAATGTCGATGGGGGTCGTGTCGGCTTATGGTAGAATCGTCCAGAACCACCGCACTGAATACGTGCTTGGCGCTGAATGACTTACTGTATTGGAGTCAGACGTCTCAATAGACAGTAGACTGTGTTCGTAAAATAGACTGTTACATTGTCATGCATGCTTCACCCGTCTTAATGCCATGTTCGTGTCTGTAATGAATTAACTAGTTCCTTGGTAAGTCAGTAGGAAAGGTCATGCCTCCGGGGTTACGCGGATCTCGTGTTAGCGTATTAAGCACCACCCGGCAGTAGGTTTCCTCCACGCCCCAGGAACGCCCTTGAGTTGAGCTTTCCCAGAACGATTGATTTTTACCGTCTCCCAGTTTCGTTTGTAACAATAACGCCCGCGTATTTCCTTTCCTAAAGAAACATCATAAAAAACGGGAAGTTCGCCCTAGGAAAGGACACGAAAGCCCTGAGGGGTAGTAGATGTAAGCTCTACTCTTTTCTTTAACTTCGGCGCTAGATGGGGCAGATGGTCAACGCCTAACCCCGGCCGCTGTGCCTCCTGGAAAGACCCGGTAGCTGTTGTATAGGAGGCTGGTTGGGCCCCGTTGGCGGTCTGGACGGTTGCGAAAAATCTCGCCAGCACCGGGACTCGATCCCCGGACCGTCCAGCCCATAGTGGGACGCTATACCGACTGAGCTATCCCGGCTCACCTAGCAACAACATATAGGCCAATATTATTTACGCATTTCCGACAACATTATTATTTTCAGATACTGCTACTACTAATACCGTTGTTCTTTTCATTGTTAGTAATAGTTAACATTATTATTATTATTATTATTATTATTAGTAGTAGTAGTAGTAGTAGTAGTAGTAGTAGTGGTGTTTTATGTTTCGAAGAGCTTATTAATACAATGCAGATACTATGTACATTAAGTTTGTCATATAAAACCTCAAATTTCGCCTTGCCGCCATATTTGAGATTATTTGGTACTTGATTTGTAAGAATGGGTAAGAATGGTGATAAATTTGTAATACAAAATTTTGTACTGCTGACTGTAAGCATGATGACGCACTGCTTATTATTAGTTATCTCACATTATGAAGCCAGGAGAGGCCGGTCATGATATTGAGTGTCTGCGGACTGGCAGACCGTGTTTCGTTCTTACTAGGAACATGTTTCCATTCACGTCGGATTCACTTCCAGACTAACATCACAGCCCATCTAGTTTCATACTCAGTACATACAGAAGGCTGTGTATATTATAATTAGTACCGTCAATACACAACATATATAAAAACCAGATGCTTAATTACAACTCGGTTAAACTTGGCGACGTGTTTCGGCCATTAAACGGCTATCCTCAGGCCAACTTAGAACAATGTTGTTAAGGTACAGTCAAAATTGTTATGAAATGGGATCCCATAGTTTACATTATATCAAGTTGTATCACGTTTTGATGTAAACAGTGGGATCCAACTGGATAACAATTGTGACGGTACCTTAATAACATTGTTCTAAGTTGGCCTGAGGATGACCGTTTAACGACCGAAACATGTCGCCAAGTATAACCCAGTTGTAATTAAGCATCTGGTTTTTATATATGTTGTGTATTGACGGTACTAATTATAATATATATTGATGATACACAACGTGATGACCCCCCTTCAAAGAAGGCTGTGTGTTTGCACGGGAGTAAAGCAGATGGGCTGTGTCTGCAGTTGAAACCGTGTTATTACACAACATGCCGTGTTATTACACAACATGCGCACCAGTCAATCAAATACGGGTGGTGATTGACGTCCGAAATCGAAACGGTGTGCGGAAAACGAAAGCTTCCAGAACTTTCGATGGATGTTAGAGTGTTAGCTTACCGTTTGGCGCTGGAATTATTTTTTTAATGTTAGCACATCCTGTAAATAAATTTTGAATAATACAGGAACCAAATATGTTAGAATTATGAAACAAACTGCATTTTGAAGAGGAAAAAACGGAGCGTATGTACCATGTTTAAAATATTCAGTACCTATATTTGTTGAATAAATATATAAAATGAAACTTTAGAGGTTAGCGGTGCGGTACGACCCCTACAGGGGTCGTTAGGCGTCAAAGGGTTTAAAACGAAATTTCTAAGCACTCCAATGTTCCAACACAGCCTTGTACCCAGTTTCCAACCTAACGACGTCACATTCTACTGCGCTGGAATCTGGATCACTGACAACGTCACGTCTCGCAAAATTGCACGAAGTCCGAGTTACAGTATGCTGTGACATATCCTCTGTTTTGTCTCAGTTGTGGATCTACTTTAATTACTTTCACTGAATTCTCGTGTTATAATCAGTTTCCAGGTCATCAACCATTCAATAAACAAGTAATGAACTAATTACTTTTGTACGAAGACGTGACAAAATGCAAAGAGCGAAATTGTAATTGTCCATTTCACCGTGGATTTTGACTGCATTGTCTCCAAACTTCATGGTGTTTTGTCTTTTATTATACGTGGTTGGAGATTTTATTGTGTTTTAGTGGCTGTGGACGTCTGCTGAGGAAACGTATTCTTTAAATATTCACACTGCGTTCCAAAAGTATCGCCTGCCCCTCTATGGCGAGTGTATTTCTGGTATGAAGCTCTTCATACGCTGACGCAGTGTTCCTCCGTTAAAGCCTCTTAAAATCGGGGTTTTACCCAAGAACGTGAAAAGTGAAAACTTTCGTTTTGGAGATTTTCAAGGATGAATTAACTGAAAATAGTTATTACCTTTGTGGGACGTAAGAATGGGCAAAATGGAGAACGGGGCACCCAAAGACCTGATGGGATGACACGTTGAAGAGAGTTGCAGCAGAAAAATGGGCACTGCGAACAGCCAAAAGCTGGTGCGAGTGGAGTACACTCACACAATATCCTTCAAAACTACGTCTCTAGGATTAGATCACCTAGCGATAAAACCCTTGCGCTCTTCCTGGTTCCACCAGAAGGCCGTTGCTCTCGTGGGATTAGTTTGGCTTATTTATTTATTTACTTTATTATGCGTTAGGTGTTAAAAGGAATATGATGTTAATGTGCATATGTGTTAGTCCGTATGGATGTTTCACTTCTGATACCGCTTATTAACTTCCGAAGAAGCTTACTGGGGACGCCTGACGTCACTGTAACGTCGCTGTTGCTTCCAGTTCGTATTCAGAAGGTCCCATTTTCGAATTTCGTCCCGGCGAACAGTTGTCCATACGGACTTCTGAGATCATCGTCAGTCAGTCCGGAACTCAGTTAAGTCTGCAGTCACTTTCGTTTCAACTCTTTATTCACCATCGCCCGACTTTAGGACGCTGTACATTTCTGAACTCACCTATCTTCTGCGAGTGGTGAACCACAGACGACGTCTTCAGGCTCTCGTGATGGGACTTATACCTTATGGGATAAGTTTATTCTGACGTTTCGTAGGAAAATGGTGCCTCTTTCTTCATGTCGACTGAATTAGGAGCGCCGGGAAAAAATTCTTTTACATTTCGTATGTTTCGTGTTATTTATTTTCAAATTTAATAGGATATTCCTGCCGTTTTTCCACATAGTCCATGCCAAAATTGAGGTATTTTTCACATTGTGGGAAGAGCTTTCATATTATCTGCTGATAGAGATTCTTGTTTTTATGTCAGCTGCTGTGTCACGATTGTTTCCACCTTGCGATAATCCCTAAATGGTGGCCGCCAATGTAGTGCTTCAGCGCTGCAAACAGACCGTAGCGTTATCGCTCTGCTCGTCAAGATGCAGTAGCATTTTACCAATAGTCTGAGACTTGTTCACACAATAAGCCCAGTAGCTCTTAACACATAACTACAACAATATTTTCTCAAGAACACTGCAGTGTCGGAGGTGTAATTAGGGACGCCTTCCCAGAAGCACCTCGTGGCAGTCGGGTGCGTTCAAATGGGGCATGCGTGATAGGGCCGCCCCTTAGCTGTCTAACATCCTTGGTTAAAACCGTGTCCCTAACCATTTTGACAGAACTCTGGGTAGTGAGGGGATTTGACTCCTTCGGGAGGAAGCGGTGTCGAAGGGTCTGGAGCCCCTGTCGTCATCGACATAATGTCACGTCTTCACAGCTATGCGGCGTTGCTCTGCTTCCAGGCGCTGTTTTATGCTGCACTTACGCTGCTTGTAAGACAGCAATCGGCACTTCACAGCTCGGGTGAAAGCCAGCCAAATGTCACTTTCTGATTTTGGGCGCGTTCGTACGTCAGGAGATGGAAATGATCAAAATTGTATTGGACTGCAGGAAAGGAAATCGGAGATATCCTTTTAACTGGTGTGGGATAGAAAAGAAGAATCGATTGTTTTGACGGCCAAGTTATGACCTCTTGAGAAGAAGGACGGGAGCTGAAGGAGCTGTTTCCTTTCTCGCACTGAGTGGGGTGGAAAGAAATGAACTGGTTCGCGGTTACCTCTGGGGAAGGCCTCGCGCCGAGTGCCGGTTTTCTGGTTGATCCTGCCAGTAGCCACACAGTTTTGTGAAAGACTGAGCTGCATAGGGCACATTACGTCAGGTGTTACCTTGGATGTTATAAATTTACTTGTAAAGCTGGTAATTCTAGAGCGAATGTAGCTGAGTCAATGTACCACATAGCCTGTTTAATACAGTTGTAACCGTCTGCTTATTATATTCCCCCCACCCCCTCAAAAAAGGTGTATTTGTTACTGATAATTGGAACTACGTGTTCAAAATACAACCTTATGTACCACTGTTAGCTACCTCTATATGCGAACTTAGGACTAGGTTTTTATCCGCGGGCTACAATAGAATATGTAGCATAGAGTTGTGAAAATACGTTCGAAATTAAAGCAGAGAGAAAAATAGATAGAAATGGTACTGCCAAACGAAGCCAAAAACCAACATACCAAAACTGATTTGGAAGAAACACCAAATAAACTTTACACATATTCCTGCACATAGTGCATCAAAAATTCGGCAAACCTTCTATAGCACTGTAACTTTAATTAAAAACGATACATTTCCGCTCTTTTCTAGCTCTTGCTCCAAGATGTATAAATCACGTAAAATAGATCATATTGGATTAACAGCGGAAAGAAGAGTATCGTATCGATTAATTCCGCCCAACTGATAAATGTGGTGTATATGAATGTAGTCTGTGACGAAAATCGTTGAATTTAGTAGAGAAATGTATTGGATTTTCCATGTAAATGGGATTAGAGAACGTGCTGTGTTCTTATTGGGTTATCTGATTAAAACGGCACAATGAATAAAACATTCCATTTCAAATCCGATGCAGCCATTTCACAAATGCCAACGCTGGAAATGGGCGTGGATGTGTGAGATTCAAGACACATACGTCTTCTTGTAATTTCCATACTCCAGTGTCACAACTAAATCCTTCGTTACACCTCAATTACGTACGTATACGATTCAATTAGATCAGCCGTATGACGCGAACAGACGTAGACATAAATACACTCTATGACGATGCTCTTGCCAAAGTTATAGGCTGAGCAGGGTTAAAGTTCAACATTCCAAACTCTGCATTAGATTTTACGTGAACTTTAATTTCCATCTATTTCCTTTTCGGGGATAGAACGTTTAGTCTGATGCGCGTGCGTCCTAGTACTAGTTTATACCTACTGGTGAAAACAAAAATTGATCCTTACTGAGAATCGAAATCCGATAATTGGGACTCGTTGTGTAGTGACGAAAGCAATTATAAACCGATTTTCAGGTTTTCGCAGTAGTGTAGCTGATGGTCCCGTTCCTCTGGGATATAGCGCTACGTCAATGGGTAATAGATATAGACGTTGCGAGGGAACGTGGGGTCGTCAGCTTGAAGGGTCGATAGGTCCTAGAAGACGAATCGACCCTTGAAGATGAAGAGCTAATTCCTTCGAAAAACTGGGATCCGATTACCCACAAACGCAGCGCCATATCCCAGATGGACGGAACCCTCATTTATAAAGTCTTTACAAACACTTTAATATGAAAATTGAATGCAAGTATTGTAAAAATGCCAGTGAGTATGTCTTGCTCATAGTGGGGGATATCTTAATTAAACATTAAATTGAAATCTATTCTTATACAGACCTGGACAGACCCTAAGGGCTTAAGGAGCTTGAGGCTGTCAGGTTTTATAGACAGTCGGCATATGAAGGTTGTAAGGTTGCCTGCCCTATGCACCGGCCGCCTTTACCGCCCAGGAGATATTCCCTGTTTCTGTTAGATTTTGATTCGATCTTAGACATATAGTGCGGCCAGAAGGATTATGTCAATGAAAAATCCAATTAGCCCATCGGGAATTGAACTTGACCTTCCGGCTTGTAGCGCAGTGTGTCAGCCATCTTTAGTCGACTAAATTCATTAAACCGCTTGTACTTGATAACAAATTTGATATTATTTACGTCAGTGGCTTCAACTACTATGAAGTAATGGAACAAAGATGAATATTGATTATTGAAAACCATCGGTGGTCGCGTAATTGATAGATGGAAACAGGAATCTATGTGTGTGCACATGTGTGTGTAATATCGCTCGCTGAGACTGCAGGTAAGGACCTGTGAAAGCTGCGCTCAGCCTAGTAGCAACGAAACAAATCTGAAGGAAACCCTTTCTAATTAAATACGGCACAATGCAAAAAGTAAATTTTAATTCACGTTTTAATTAATATTTTTACGCAGATTGCTACATTGGGTCATCCCACACACAGTGAGACTGGAGAATGTGTAAATGTGACAACAAAAGTAACGTAGGTGAAGAAATCGTCAGAGCTGGAAGCAAATAATCTTTGGATGATAGAGTGCGCTAATATAACATTATAATTCCCAAGAACGTAAGGCAGTAAGAAAACGTGGTTCGTTATAGGCAGGGGTAGCAGTGCTACAAGACACGTTGGTACAGCACATAAAACAATGCAACAATGCAACTAAAGTAACTACGCTTCAAATACGGTAATATACTTAAGTTAAATAACAACGTGAAACGAAAAGAGACATGTAGATCTCGAGAAAAATGCCAGTTGTCAGCCATCCTACTTCATTGTAATACTTCTTATTATTGTTGAGTGTTTATGAACTTCAGTTCTGATGAAGAACAAACATAAATGGCACTGACAATAGTTTCAGATAGAGATATTTCTCTTGAAAATATAAGTTTATTCCGAAGCTAGTTGCGAAAAATTAATTATATACGAGTAGGTTATTCACCCTTGTCTTATTATTGATGAGAAAATGTAGTGAAAGGATAAAGTAACCAACGCGAGAGTAAAAACCCGTACAAAATTGGATAAAAATGGTAAAAAAACAAGATGTGTGAAATGTTTACGTGCCTGTTTAAAATAAAGCGAACCCTAGGGATAACTATCCGTAGCCATGAAACATTTTCAAAGCGTGCATGGAATTCTGATCAGCAGGGCAGGAATAAAAATGCACACATTCAGTACTGGTCACTGAATGAATTGTTTCAATAGATGGCAGTGTTCTGTTTGCACACTTAAGGTAAATGACACTGTGAGGGCTGTGACTGTACTCTTTACGTTCCTGAGTTACGCTTTCATGACAGAGACTGCAACATTCCTCGAAACGTCGGCAGTATAGGGTGTTTCTGGGAAATTTGCCACGGCGGGAGATACACCACACGTTCTGTATGTTGAACGTCTGACACTAGAAGGTATTTGCACTTGCATTCTTTTGAATTTGTAATTTTAAGAAAAGTGACTTTATGTACTGGTTTCTTCTATTTGCTAGTCGCATTTCTTGATAAAGCCAAATAAGTTTCGATATTTTTTCCTCAATTTGAACGACGTTCTTTTGCGGTCTTCCTTCCATGTGTTAGTGGTATCTGTGTGATTTTGGAAGATCTGTTGACGGACTTAGTGTAACCTTTACGTGGTTTTCTTCCACATTGAAAGTTTTTAAGCCATGGACGAAAGTGTGGCACCTCTCCGTCGAAAATTTTCAAGGGAGGGTTACCATGCCACGCAATACACGTGTCTATACGGATCTGAAGCGAGGAATGTCACACATATATATATATATATATATATA
>Ga0131853_10006158_pt1 | contig 21670 bp, 21 predicted proteins | sample TergutLab28metaG_FD_92764 | JGI IMG/M metagenome (GOLD analysis project Ga0131853, IMG submission 92764) | Labiotermes labralis P1 segment gut microbial communities from Petit-Saut dam, French Guiana - Lab288 P1 (version 2) (version 2) | ecosystem: Host-associated > Arthropoda: Insects >... | reverse complement strand
GCCGATGGTACTATATGGGGTACGTATGGGAGAGTAGGTCTCTGCCAGAAAATATGAATAAAGCGAGAGGGGAATCCAAGACGGATTCCCCTCTCGGCTTTTCCTTATTTAGCAATTCGCACACTGGAATTACCTCTATGAGAAAAACCATTCGCTTGTTCGCACTCTCGCAATCAAAATATAAAAAAGGCCGCCTGAAAATAAGGCGGCTTTTTTTATAATAGCAAAATTGCTTGAGGTTATAATCTTTCCAGTGCGTTTATAGCCGGTCTGTAGTTCGGGTTAATCGACAAAGCCCTGTTGAACCACGTTCTTGCGTCGTCATTGTTTCTCATCCTCTGCGCTCTTTCGCCAGCACGGAAGGCTGCGAGATAATCGCCGTTATAGGATTCAACTAACGCTACAAAAGCGTCAAATGCCTCCTGATTGGTTCTGCTGTTCTGCGCGTTGAGATGGGCGATACGTCGCATATTTCTTTCTCCTGGAGTGAGATTGTAGGTAGCGATCACAACGGCAGGGTCAGTGGATTCGTTTTCGAGAACTCGATCCGTGGTAGGGGCAGGTGTAGCAGGTGCTGGGGTAGCAAGTGTGGGAGCAGGGGGAAGCACAGGCGCTGGAGTAAGTACAGGTGCAGGTACGTAACGCACTGGTTCACCAGATAAAGTTGTCGTGTTGTCAACAAAAGCTGTTAAAATTGTGCCTGGCTCAACTACTGCGTTGGTACCTCTGAACAAAAGGGCAATAGGGGTGAGAACTATGGCTCCGGCAATGACAGCTCCTGTACTGGAAGCTCCTTCATCTCCCTGCATACCTCGCAAGCGAACGGTTTGACCGTTAAAAACTTCAACTCTGTCAATAGTAATCGCAAGATCGCCGGACCGCCCTAACATTCCTGCGCTCCTTGATCTTTGCACGGTTCCATATGCGCGCGCTCCTTCACGAATTACAATGTAGCCTTCTCTGTTTACTACTGCTCTATCAACAGTGAATCGAATAGTTGAACCTACTCTGTCATCGCCTGACCTGAGTCTGTTATCCAAACTTAGAACTACCTCTGTTCCTTCTTCAATAACAATTCCATTCGCGTATGATGTGCTTGGTGTAAATATCATTACCAGCAACAATAGCAAAGCTGTTTTTCTCATATTCATTCTCCTCGTAAAATTAAAATTTGTTGAGTAGCTCAATCATCTTTACCTGTAATGCATCAACAAAGTGAAGGTACGGGCATTGTAATTGTAAAGCCAAGTAATTATCATGTAAGCTATAGTGGTTACAGGGGACACTTCTTTCTGAGTTGTTTTCAAGTCCCTGACCGAAAGACGCAACCTGTCAGACGCAAAAACGGAGTAACTTTTCAATAAAAGCAAGTACAAAAACAAAGAGTCAATCGCAGTTTTTCTCATCATGTTTTTGCCATGGCTCAAACTCCTTCTTTAAGTGACTTGATTTTCAGACGACAGCGCATTAAAGGCTTCAATCATTATTTGTATTCTAGTGAACGCGGACAATATTTTAACCTTATTTTAGCCTGTGTTTGATTTGATCAATTATATCTAAAAACGTAGAACAAGGCAAGCGGGCATTTTGAGTTGCATCAACAAAAAATCACTCGTACAGTGCAATATTATGCAGAGGCAATTTTGCGAGTAACTCTTCAAGGCGACGAGCCAGAGGCTTCGCGGAACGATGAAGATGAAATGTAACCGGTGGAGATAACAGGTTTTTTCCTTGCTCCTGGCCTCTTTTGCGCATTGACACGTGCCCAAAATTATTGCATAATAAAAAAACTGCATGTAAAATCTTGGCGAGGGGTGACATCGGTTGCCCCTCGCTGAATTTATGAAGCTCCATACATGGAAGGATATTTATGAAAGGGCATTAATTTAATGAAGAACGTTGACAGTAAAAAAGATTCCGGTGAAAACATTCAAGAAGTATGTGCTGAACCTGGCTCAGAGGGAACGCTCACATTCGAGGGCTTTGGAATTAGAAAAGAACTTTTAAAAGCCATTTCTCGCAAAGGTTTTTCTTCCCCTACTCTTGTACAGCAGAAAGTTTTAGAGAATTATCGCGATGACTCTGATCTTATAGTGCGGGCAAAAACCGGGTCGGGTAAGACGCTGGCTTTCCTGCTGCCGCTTTTGCGTGACATAAACGCCGGCGAGCGGCTTCCGCAAATTTTGGTATTATCGCCAACGCGCGAGCTTGCCCAGCAAATCGCCAGAGAAGCGGAATGGCTGGTGCGTTTTATGGATCTTGGAGTTGTGTCGCTGGTCGGCGGGTTGGAAATGTCGCCGCAGCTTCGCTCCCTGCGCGAGGGTACGGCAATTGTTGTTGGAACCCCCGGCAGAACTCTGGATCACATTGAGCGCGGCAGTCTCAACACGCAAAACCTGAAATGCGTCGTCCTTGACGAAGGTGACCAGATGTTGGACATGGGTTTCCGCGAAGAATTGGAGTCCATTCTAGACACTGTGCCCAAAGAGCGCCGGACGTGGCTTTTCTCCGCGACAATGCCACACGAGGTAAGGGAGCTTTCAAAGCGTTACCTGACCGACCCAATTACCATATCCCTTGTGCAGGACGGGGAGCAGCACGAAGATATACTCCACCGCGTGTATATGATTCCATCGCGGCGCAGGTTTGAAGGGTTGGTCAACATACTATTGTGGGAGCGACCCAAACGCAGCCTAATGTTCTGCCATACGCGCCTTGAGGCTATCGAAATAGCTCAAAAACTGCAAGATGAAGGTTTTAACGCGGCGGCTCTCCACGGAGACATGACGCAACGCGAGCGCAATGCGGTGCTTGCGTCGTTTAAATCTGGCTCCATGCCATACCTGGTGGCGACTAACGTTGCCGCGCGCGGTCTCGACATTGAGGGCGTAACGCACGTTATTCAGCTTGGGCTGCCTGACGACAAAGAAACCTTCGTGCACCGTAGCGGGCGCACCGGCAGGGCTGGCAACGAAGGGGTAAACCTGATACTTCTGTCTCCTTTAGAAGCGGGTCGCTTTAAAATGATGTTGCGTTCCACTCAGATGAAAGTGGAGTGGCAGGACGTACCGAGCCTTGACCTCATCCGAACCGTGCAGCGCGAGGTAGCGGAAGAGAAACTGCTGACCTCGCAGGCTGGATCGGATCATTCCGCGTATATGGAATGGGCGTCTGATCTACTTGTGCGCGCCGACGCGAAAGTGTTGGTGGCAAAACTGCTGGAAGCGCTTAACTCGCGCACTTCAAAAGGTTATAGCCTGAGTGCCGACCTCGACCGCGAACGAGAACGCCGCCAGCGCGGCGGAACGAGAGCCGACCGGGCAGATCAGGGCGGCGACAGGCGAACCGGAGGGCGCCCGAAAGGTACAATGACGCGCCTTCGTAGCAGCCTAGGCGGTGCTAAAGACGTTGGGCGTATTCTTAACGCATTGTGTTCGGCTTTGAAAGTCGAACGCGGCGAAGTTGGGGCCATTCGTTTGAAGGACGACCACGTGATGGTGGAATTGTTGCCAGCGGCTCTTGCACGGCTCGATCAGGCTCGCGCTGGGCTGGCCAAATGGGGCCTTTTCCCTGAGGACGAGCCAGTGCGCTACATAAAGGCAAAAGCATCACACGAACCCGATAAAAAAAGGTATTCTAGAAGAAAACGCGATGAAAATTAATTTCAGCCTGACGTGATTCATCATAATCATTAGTGGTGCACACGTGCTGTAATATGAAGCCAGCTGCTTGATTGAATGAGCAGCTGGCTTTTTTTAAAGAGAGGCGATTCAGGTGGGTGAATTAGGGAATCGCTGAATAAATCACTTTGCGATGAAGCCTAATCTATTCAGAGGCTCCTTTGTCCAACCTCGCAGTACTTTTTATAGCAAAATTGCTATAAAAAGGCGGCAGCTTGCGCCGCCGCCGTGTGATCGTGCTTTTGAATTTTTGATTAGTTCTTACTGTTACTGTAGCGCGGGCGCGAATGCGTGACCAATGGACATCAGGCGAGGCAGAAGACGCCTCTCGTCGGGAACGTCCACGATTGAGAACTCCGTGAAGGCTGTTTCAAAATCGGGTGACCATGTTTTGATGAAAGGCACGGACAGATCAGCTTCCAGAACTAGCTGCAAAATGCCCTTGACGGCAATGTCAGCGCCGGTCAGAGCCAGAGGCATGGCCAAAAGGGAATTCGGGTCTGCAATTTCCTGTCTCAGCCAATTCCAGATTGCCGCGTTGTCTATAAAAAGAGCCGACATAAGAGGCTCTTCAAGCATACTGGCGGCTTGGGCCGGAATTTCAGGCGTTTGAGCAAGCGCATCAGAATCAACCACACCCAGGAAAAATGTGTCGCCTTTAACCCCCAAAAGCAGCGGTACCGGAAGCAGTGCCGGATCAAGCATATAGAGAGAATCCCATCCTTCAATATTTAAAGGCGCCATAGGAATCGCATGGCCGAGGCCCTCGCTGTCCATAATTTTTCCGAGGATATTAGCCGCGGCTCCTTCGCGGCCAGTAAAGGCCACGTATCCGCCGGGGGCGCTTCTGTCGAAAATTGTCGCGTTGCTTCCAAGAGCCAGAGTGAAGCTACCGTTCAGCAGATCTACCAATTCGCTCTCAGATATATTCAGCATCGCTTCGAATTGGCTGACGATGTTGTTCCAGCCGTCTCTCAGTTCAGGGGACGTTGCCAGATCGGTAGTTCTGAAAGATAACGCGCCGGAAAGCGCGAACAGTAGCCTGCCGCCGCCGGCAAGGAATAGACGAGCGCCTTTCTCCGGCTCTACGTCGTAGCGTTCATCGGCATCGGTTATAATCATGGACTCCATAATGTTTCCCGCTACCGACCATAAAAAGCTGTCCGCCCCTGACGAAAACGCAGATTCCATTCTGAGCGGCGCCCTGAAAGCCCCGATAAATTCATCTGAATCCTCGCCGGACAGCATGGCGAGCGTTGGCGCATCCATGTGCAGGAAAAAGTAATTCGGGCTGTCGAAGCGGCGGTTGAACGTAAGCCTGTTTTCTCCATTTTCCAGCGCGGCAATGGAGGCCTCAAGCTCGTCAGGCGAGGAGGCCATCAGCAGCAGATCCCCCCTGGCCGCGAACGCCGCCTGCCCTGCTACTGTGTAAAATGGCCCAAAGGCTCCCTCTGTGACTTCTGGTGCAAAAGCCATGGCCAGCATCATAGCGCCCTCTCCAAGCAGCAGCGTTATAAGGTCAACTCCCGATGCGCTTCCGTCGGCAACTCGGGCCATTCTTGGACGAAGCGATTCCGGCATCAGCGCGGCGGCCTGCATAAACGGCCCTTCGTCAGCGGTCGCGCCAGACACAATGGCCAGCGACCTGGCTGGTATCTGCGAGGCAAAGCTGCCAACCAGCCTTACCCCCTGAGCCTCCTCCGGCCCAACCAGAGACGCCACCATTTCGATATTAGACATAGAAAAAACGTTCTGTAACAGCCAGCTTAGGTCATCGAAACGAGCCACAGAGTAAACGGAATCCGCGGGTCTGGCGCTGAGCGCGTAATCCGGTGAAACTGCGGACGCTGGAGCACCGGTGAAAACGGAAAAAACTAGAGCCAGCAACACTGTGAAAATGGAAATGTACAACTTGCGTGACATGAAATACCCTCCTGAAATAAAAATTTTATACACCTTATATATCATACATTAATGTGCGCGTATGCGCGTCATAATAAATTGTAAGAGAGCGGGCTGATTTCGTTCCAAAACGGGTAGTAAATGCGAAGGTGGGTGAGTCCGTGTAGAGCGTCGTTTACCTGCCCAGCTGACGATGGCAGCCTTTCCCAGGGGCCGCCGCTGAAACGTCCGAGTATGAGCGGCTTTCTGCCGTACCTGCTCCACATGTCTGGCAGGTTGTCATGGTCGTGCAACTGCGTTCCGGGGAGCAAGCCTTTGAATAAAGGAGCCGTACCTTCAAGCGGCCCTTCTCCGGGCAAAGGCGCGAGGATCATCCACTGAGTCGCTCTCCACACGTATGAAATCTCGGTTGAGGTCAAGGCGTGTTCGAGGGGTATTATTTGAATTCCCCCAACCTGATCGCGCGGCGAGGTCGCTATGTCGATCACACCGCTGTGAGACGCGCGAATGCGCCCTATACCCTGAAATTCCGTTCCTCCAAAGCGCCCGACGCCGCCGACTGGTCGTATAACCCGCGCGATGATGGAAGGACCACTTTGAGTCCAGGCAATAACCCGGCCTCCTGGGCGGTTTTCGATGTCAACCATCCACGTGTACGGAGTTCTCGGCAAATCTGATTCGATGACGAGAACGTCGCCTTCCTGCATTGGTAGAGCGTCTCCTGAGAGGGGTACAATCGGCCTTCTGTAGCCGTTGGGTTGTTCAACGAATACTCTGGAGCCGGTGATGGGGGCAAAACCTCCGAAAAGCCCTGTTCCGGCGGGGGAATCGATGGTAAAGAAAGCTCCAGGAGGAGCCGCTGGTGCGACTGTAACTACCGGCACTATGCTGAAAATGCGTCCTCTGTCGTTTTCCACATCAACCAGAACGTGTATCGCATTAACCGCTGTGGCGGCCACCGATTGGGGCGGGGCCCATTTGCTGGCTGTAAAGGCTGGCCAGTTCGTCCTGACCGGCAGAGCGCGAACCTCGCCAAGTTCGGCTGTTCCTCCCGGGAACTCTGCTGTGGCCATGGCTCCCACCTGAAAAGGAATTCGCAGGGTGAGAATATCACCAGCCCAGGCTACTCCACAGGACATAAACAGCGCCGAAATAATTACGATACTTTGCGCGATATTTTGGAGCGTCAGTTTTCTAATCATAAACATCCTCCTCAAAATGACTGAAGTAATTTGATTATACACCGTGCGCGTCCGCGCTTTCGTTCATTGGCGTTTCGCCAGGGGACGGCGGCGTTTTTTTGTTGTCGTAGCTTTCGCTGAACTGGATGTCTTTCAGTTTTTTATATTCGCCGCCAAGCGCGTAAAGTTCGGCGTCGGTGCCTTTTTCTATAATTCGCCCGCCTTTGATAACGCAGATTATGTCCGCGTTCAAAATTGTTGACAACCTGTGCGCGATGACGAAAGTGGTGCGGCCTTCTATCAATTTTTTAAGAGCGCCCTGAATTAATTGCTCGGAGCGGCTGTCTAGTGCGCTTGTCGCTTCGTCAAGCAGCAAAATGGGCGCGTCCTTCAAAATCGCCCTCGCTATTGCGATGCGTTGTTTCTGTCCGCCGGACAGTAAGGCTCCGCGCTCTCCAACCTGATTCTCGTATTGCTGAGGAAAATCTGTAATGAACTCGTGGGCATTTGCTGCCTTCGCTGCCTCTTCCACCTGTTCGGGAGTTGCGTCTGGGCTTCCGTATTTTATATTTTCCGCAATGGTTCCGGCGAACAGAAAAACATCCTGAGACACCGTCGCTATATTATTACGGAGCGACGCCAGCGTGAAGCTTCGGATGTCTTCGCCGTTGATCAGAACGCCACCCTGCTGCGTGTCATAAAATCTGCACAGCAAATTAAAAATCGTGGTCTTACCGCCGCCGCTTGGGCCTACGAAAGCGCATACCTTTCCAGGTTCAACTCGCAGCGACACATCGTGCAGAACATCTCCGGCCTCGTCGCTGTAGGCAAAAGTAACGTTATCTAGCGCTACTTCCATGGATTTGCGTTTCAATTCCACAGCGTTTGGAGCGTCAAGAATGTCGGGTTTTTTATCCAGAAAATTAAACAGCGCATCGGCGGCAATCAGCCCAAATTGTATACTTACGCCGATGCTGGCCAGTGTCTTCACCGGCTTGTACGCGGCTGTCAAAGCCAGCATGAACACCGTAAAATTTCCGGTGGTAATCGAGCCATTGGCTATAAAATACCCGCCGCTTATCAGAGCCAGGCAAAGGCCGATGGAAATCATCACTTCCAGCAACGGCGTCTGCAGGCCGGTAAGCTGCGCGGTCTTAAAACCGACTCTGACGCGGACGTCTTCTATAGCGCCCATGTTCACAGCTTCTGAAGCCTCCGCCCCAAAGGACTGGATGGTCTTTATTCCAAGTATGGACTGAGTTATGTGCGTGATGGATCTTGCGTCCGCTCCCAAAGCGCTACGGAGTACAACGCGATGTTTCCGCGTGATTATGGTGAGCGGTATTAATATGCTCGGAATAAGAAACAGCAGCACCGGAATCATCTGCGGCGCGTGCCAGACCATCACCGCAAGCATCATGATTATCGAGGCCGCGTTCTGGACGAGGGTTATGATGTTGGTTGTTACCAGGCCTAAAACTCCGTTCGCCATGCCGGTAAAATAGTTCACGATAACTCCGGTCTGTGAATTGTGGAAAAAAGACATATGCTGTCCGACTAGGTGGGCGTAAATGCGTCTGCGAAGGTTTGTTGCGCCCATCAAGCCCGCTTTGGTCATTATAATCGTCTGTGCGTAATGAAATATGCCTTTGAATGCGAACGCGCCTACAACCTGAAAACCAACCCAGTACAGGGTCGTCATATCTCTTTCGCCGAACCCGTGATCTATGACCTGCCTGATCAACGTTATGGAAAACGCTTCCGCGCTTGCCGCGATAAGCGTGCATACGACACCTGCTGCAAGCCATTTCCAATAGGGCCTGCCTATTTCATTCCAAACTCGCCAGAATAACGACCACTTGATTTTTGTCTGATCGTCATCGTTTCTTATGAAAGATTTTATTTTTTTCAACCACTGCATTACGCTTTTTAGCCTGCCTTCGCTTAATCTGCTTTCCAGAATTATAACACCGCGCGTTTTTTGTGCGTTTTGTGCGACAAAAAACAGAGAGAGTCAGCTTTATAGCCGTTGGCTATTTTATGTATAAATTTCTTGCCGGTGACTACTGGTGTTTCACCTTGATTCAGACTAAACGTTTGTGCAAATTGCTATATATGCGCATCTTTGACCAGGCAGGTATAATTGATGCTGTCTGTAATCAAAAGATCAAAATAACAAAATATCAAAACGGCCAAATAATAATCGAACAACAGGGAGGATGTTTTTCAAATGTCATGTGGAACAAAACAAATCCGTCTGGGAATAGTAGGCTACGGAAATCTCGGCAAGGCTTCAGTTAAACTCCTTGCGCAAAAACAGGAGAACTGGAAAGCTGTTGAAGGGCTTGACTTGGTTCTGACGTGCGTGCTGGATTTGAACGGCGGCCTCGTCAGTTCAGGCGGCCTGGACTGCAAGGCGCTTGCCGCGCATGGAAACGCGGCTTTCGACTCTCTGCCGCAGTTCAATCCTGGGCTAAATTTCAAAAAAATGGTCGACGATCGCCTCGTGGACGTTATCGTGCAATTCACCCCTACCAACAAAGATACGGGCGAGCCTGGGCTTTCGCAGATACGTTACGCGCTATCGCACGGCATACACGTCGCAACCTCCGACAAAGGGCCTGTGCTGGTTGCGTGGCCTGAACTCTCGCAACTAGCGCGCGAGCGAAACCTCCTTCTGGGCGTAGGCTGCACGACGGGCGGGGCCTTACCGACCGTTATTACCGGACGTGACGCCATGGCTGGCGCGGACGTTTCTACAATTGAGGGTGTTCTGAACGGCACGACAAATTATATATTGAATCGCATGGAAAACGGACTGAGCTACGAAGAGGCATTGAAAGAAGCTCAGGCCGCCGGTATTGCCGAACCAAATCCCAGCATGGACGTAGAGGGATGGGATACAGCAGTGAAACTCGTCATTCTGTGCAAAGTCGTAATGGAAGGGAAAATAGACCTGAAGGACGTGCCTGTAAAAGGCATTTCCAGCCTTACTGCGGAAGAAGTGAAAGGCGCGCTTGCTGAGGGCCGCAGGATAAAACTTGTAGGTAAAGCCTGGCGCGAAGGTGGGGAGGTTCGCGCATCGGTCGCCCCGGAGCGCGTGGAAGCAACGCACCCGTTCTACTCGGTTTCAGCGAAGGAAAAATGCGTCCGCTATACATCGGATACTTTGGGGGATCTTTTTGTATCGGGCGGAGCGTCCGGCACAATTCCGGCCGCAGCGTCCGCGCTACGCGACGTGCTGCTTGCATGGCGCAGAGGGCTGCTCAAACACTCGGATTAGGACTTTCACTTATCCGAAATAGTGTAGAGGCAACAGGGATTACCTTGGAAGGGGTATTTGTTGCCTTCTGCATGTTATGTTTCGCGAGCTATTTCTTCTGAAACGCGCTGGCTATTGTTTTTAATAAAGTATCTTCATCCACAGGTTTGCTCAGGTGACCGTCCATGCCTGCGCTGAGTGCGTGCTCCGCGTCTTCTTTAAACGCGTTGGCGGTCAGCGCTAGGATGGTGATGTCCTTGGCATCTGGCCTGTCCAGCGATCTTATCAGTTGAGTCGAAGTATAGCCGTCCATAACTGGCATCTGAATATCCATAAGAATTAAGTCGTAGTAACCTTCGGCGGATTCTTTTACACGATTTAAAGCTTCTTCGCCATTTTGAGCGCTCTCAATGAAAATGCCAGTGGGGCTTAACATGGAAAATATAATTTCTCTGTTGATCTCAATATCGTCGACAATTAGCGCGGCTTTACCGGAAAAATTCGGTATAGCAGGCGGCTGCTCCGCGCTCTTCTGGGCCGCGAAGTTTTTGTTTATCTGAAATCTTACGGAAAAATAAAAGTTTGCGCCGCTGTTCATCTGGCTTTCCACCTGAAGCTTGCCGCCCATCAATTCCACTAGCCGCCAGCATATCGCAAGCCCCAGCCCGGTGCCACCGAATTTTCTTGATATACTACTGTCCGCCTGCTCAAAAGGCGAGAATATTTTAAGCATAAATTCTGGAGAAAGGCCCATTCCGGTGTCAACAACCGAAAATTTAAGCAGGGCTTTTTCTGAATCTCGCTCCAATTCTTCCACGGTGATGTCAATTTTGCCGTGATCAGGCGTAAATTTTATCGCGTTTGACAGTAAATTTATAAGCACCTGAGAAAGGCGCATCGAATCTCCGATGAAGTGGCACGAGTGTAGCTCCTTGCATTTAACGGTCAGGTTTTGCTGCTTGTTTTCGGCTGCCTGTTTAAAACCTTCGAGGAGATTTTCCATAACGGTCTCCAGGTTGAAGGGTTCGTTTGCCAGGCTCAATTTCCCCTCTTCAATCTTGGATACATCAAGAATGTCGTTAATCAGGCTCAAAAGGTGTTTTGACGACATTTCGATCTGTTTTATTTCTTTGCTGAAGCCGCCCAATTTGCTGTTTTTTTTGCTTATCTGGGTCATGCCGATGATGGCGTTCAGTGGAGTTCTTATTTCATGGCTTATGTTGGCGAGAAAATCTGTTTTTGCCTTACCGGCTTCGTAAGCTTTTTTCAGGGCTGATACGTTATTGTAAATTCCGTTCATTTGTTGGCAATACACCATAAATGGAGAGGACACCTCTTTGAAGTGCATGTCATAGAATTTTTCTCCAGAAACGCTTATGCCGCCTAAGATTATGGCTTCGCATTTCAGGTCGTTGTTGATAATCGGCACGTAGATAACGTGGGCGAATTTCAGCTCTGCCCATGGAGAATCAACTGGAACTGGAGATTCCGAAATAATTTTGTGTTTTTCGGCATTCAGGAAATCTTGTTTTTGAATCCATGTTTTTGAGAACGTAACGATAGCTTCGGGGTTATCGACATTGCAGCTTCCAATTATCGAAAGTTCATTTCCAGTTGGATTCAGCTGAAATACCGCGCCGATTTCCAACTGGAATATATCAACAACGCCCTCCGCGATAATGTTGTTTAACGTGTCAGAGTCACTGGCATGGAATGCCTGTTGCGTGTATACGTGAATTTTCGTGAACATATCAACCTGCGTATCCAGCTTGTGCTGAATATCGCGCATTTTTTGTTCGACAAGCTCACTTCGGGAGACTCTTGCTTGTAGCTTCGCAATTTTCTCCTCAAGAATTTCTTTTTCGTTTAGTTCAGGCACGCTTTGCCTCCTCGGCGCGTATGATCGACTCTGTTTTTATCTGTACAGCACAAGAAGTGCGGTCGTGTAATTATGATACTCGTTTTTTTCGCAAAGGCGCGCGTATTCTCCGAACGCGTACATTCCCAGCCACGGCGGAACTGCGCCATTGTCCGACAGCTCGAAATGCATCATGCCGATAAGTTCGTCCTTTATAACCTTGTTAAACAACAACCTGCCTCTTGCCAGACAGTCTGTCTGAAAGACAGCCACAGGACGGCGTTCGTTGACAGCGGTTTTAATACGTTCAAGCGAGCGGCGCTGCTCTGAGAATATCAATTCCTCGTCGCGCATTGTCAGCCAGAGTTTGGTTCCAACCGAACACACCGTAGGATAATAAATTGTGCCATCCGGATCAACTTTGAGGACGGCGCGCAGGATGTGGGAATTTCCGTATTCCTCGGCGATAGCGGGTGGAAGTTCCTCCGCAAGCGCCCCGACCGGGATCGTGTCAACGCAGGCTGATGTTGCCGGATCCAGCCCAAGGCGGGAGGTGAATACGTGCCAGGCTGGTTTTCCATCCAATTCATATATTTTGTTGCCCTCGGCCTTTGTTACTACCATAGGGCCTCCGCGAACTGTAAAACCGTGAGTGGCGCGGGTTATGGCGTCAATAGACGGATCTCCGAAGCCAATCGCCCAGGCTCCGTGTTCGGTCAGTGCGCCAGCGTATTGGGAGTTTGTAATCGCCCTCATGTTATCGGACGAAGTTCCTCCGAAAATAACAACGTCTTTCCCGAACACTTCGTCAAATGCTTTGAGTACGAGATCATTGGCTATGTCAATTCCGGGGCAGAGCAAATATACCGCTTTAGTGCCAGGAACCTTATTTTTAAGGCTTTCTGCAAGCTCGCGCCCTTTTTCATATGAATTGTGGCCATATATCTCATTTACCGAGGAAAACGCCACTTCTTCCTTTGGGCCACAGACAGCCATTAGGGCTAAATCGTGCATGGATTCTCCGACTCCGGCCCTGCCTGTTACGCCCGCGCAGGAACTGCCCAGCATTGTTACACCGGGCAATTTTTCATTTAGAGCAGCCGCAAGCTTGCTCAAATTATGGCCAAGCGCGGCATTTACCATTACAAATCTGCAGTCTGAGGGGATTTGATTTTCAAAGGCTATCTCTAGACACTCGTCAATGACGCGAACACTGTTGCCGCTCCTGGCATTCGCTGAATAAAATCTCAGCATAATAAATCACGCTCCTTCAGGAAATCATACGTACATAAATGCCTGTATGCCGCTTTCGGCATACGTGAAAAACTTTCGCTCCACATCTTAATATAAAGGAATGGGATTTTCAACTTTTTAAGCAGAGTTCGAGTGTTTCTACGTTCTCAAAGCCCAGCCTGGCACGAAATTCCATGCCTGCCTGAGTTGAGCCGCGTGTTTTTTAGCATCGGAATCCACGCTGCAAAGAAGGTTATGAAATGTCTTTGAGTGGCTCAGCTCCAGTAAATGACATAGTTCATGCCGCAAAACGTGCCGCACCAGACAGGCGGGTAAAAATAAAAGTCTGCTGTTAAGATTAATATTGCCTTTTGACGAGCAGCTTCCCCAGCGGCTTTTCTGTTCCTTAATTGTGACGTTGGAATAAGAAAAACGATATTTCTGAGCTTCTTCGTTCAAAAGCCCAGGCAGCCGATCGCGAGCTTTTGCATTCAGCCATCGATTAAGCGCGGCTATGGCTTCGTTTTCGCTGAAATCCGAGGTCAGGGTTATAGTTCCGTTCAGAGCGGTCAGTCGTTCTTTTTCCAGCGGTGCGAATGTCACTCGCCATTGCTCGTTCAGGGCACGCAGGTCTACAACGTCCGGTACGCCGTTTGTTTCGGCCTTCTGCCGTGCACGGGCAGAGACTTTTTCAAGCGCTCCGGCGATCCAGTCTTTTTTTTCTTCCAGCAATGGAGGAAGGTCGCGCGATACGCAAAATCTGTTCGGCACAACCACGGCAAGTCCGTCTGCCGAGACCACGAAACGCACGTGCCGCGCGCGTGCGCTGCGCCTGACGGTATATGGATATGCGAATGACATCAGTCGAACGGTGACAGTTTTTTTATTACGGAAGCCGCGGCTCCGAAGATCGGCGCGTCGGTGTCCAGTTCGGATGAGCGTATTTTCAGCGTTCGCCTGAACGGTTCTCCCAGGTAGCGTGGTATTCGGGCTTCCAGAAGTTCCATGAATCCCTCTCCTTTGCGAAGTCCTCCGCCAATAATCACGAGTTCTGGGTCGAAAATATGAACCAGTGATGCTATTCCCCGCGCCATATTGTCCAGCGCGGAATCCCACAGCGGGGCCACATCTATGTCGTTTTTGCGCTGCCACAGTTCTTTCAGGACAGGGGAGGGGCCTAAACCCATTTTTTTTGCCTGCTTTTCCAGAGCGTCGGCCCCGCAGAGGGCTTCGAAGTGTCCAAAACCACAGCAGCCCGGACCGCACGGTTCATCGCGCCCAAGTACAATATGGCCAAATTCGCCGGCCATGCCGTGCGCTCCCGTCAGAAGGCGGCCTCCTGACACCACGCCGCCGCCGATGCCAGTTCCAAGCGTTAGCACGATGTAATCGCTGATTCCGACAGCGGCTCCGGCTAGTCCTTCGCCGAGAGCATAACCGTTTGCATCGTTTTCTATCGCAACGCTGGCTCCAGTTGCTTCTTCGAGCATTTGGCGTATGGGCAATTCGTTCCAGCCAGCGAAATTCGGCATCATCATAATGTGTTCCCGCTTCGCGTCTATAGACGCGGGGATGCATACTCCGACGGGAACATCTGCTCCTGTTCCAAGAGAAGCCGCTATGCGGGCAATCTGAGCTATGATAACCCTAGGCTCGCGTGTCTGGTCGGTCTGTTCTTCAACTCTGGCCTCTATCGTTACATTCCTGACAAGGCCAGCCGCTATTTTATGACCACCTAGGTCGATTCCAACGGCTTGCATGAAAACATCTCCATTCGATTGGGTACTTCACTCACGAGTCACCCATAGAGTTCCGCCTTCGACGCTGAGTATCTTCACGGCCTGTCCGGGACGGATTGCCTCAGTGTCCTCCGCTCTGGCGGGGAGTTCCAGCCTGCCTGTTTTTGTGTCTACCATCACTTTGCCAACGGCAGAGGAAGACTCGCTAATGGTGATGTAGACGTAGGCGCGTTTTCCAACAAGGCTATTCATGTCAAGAGTGCCGGTCTCCTGAAGCTTGAGAAAGGTTCTCAACAGGTAAAGCGACATGAACACGAGCACGCCTCCCGCGCCAAAGCCCAGAAGCGACGCCGCACCGTGAGAAAAACCGGTGAGAAGCGCCGCCAGAGTCACCCAACCATACCCAACAAACAACGCGACTAAATTTCTGAAAGAAAGATAGTCGGCGAAGTTTGATGAACAATCGCCGGCTATATCAGCGTCACAATCCGCGGAGCCGAAAGTCTGAAACAGAAACATGATTGTCGCAAGCGCTCCTATGGCGGCGTGTGCCCATTCCCAGGCGTTCATTTTTATTTATCCGCCGGGCCTTTAATCGGCTTCTTCGGGAGCGGCTGGTCTTTCTTCTTTAAGCTCGCCAAGCAGCCCTGGGCCGGTCACGCCAGTCATTTTCAGTAGATCCTGAAGTGGAGGCAGGCTCGTGGCATAGTCGCGCACAAGGCTGGAAATCGCCTTGTCTGAGCGGCCGGAGTCCCAAACCGTCACTTTATCAATCTTAAAGTTCGATATGGCTTTGGCCTGAATGTTCATCATCTCCGGCACTCGGTCGGCCATCATGAGGAGGAACGCTGCGCTTGCGTCGCCGGAAGCGGCCTCGACCAGCTTTTTAATACCTTGAGAGTTTGCATCGAAGATGGCCTTCATTCCATCAGCGCGGGCAAGCATTTCGTTTTTAATCCGCTCACCTTCTCCGCGCCCTTCACGGCTTTGCTGTTCCATAACAGCGTCCGCTTGAATTATAAGGCGCTGCTTTTCAGCCTCAGCCATCGGAATTGTGTTCGCAAGCTGAGTGGCCTTGTCTCGTTCGGTACGCGCTGTTTCCGCTTCTGTTTCGGCAATATACGCCAGACGCTTGGATTCCGCTTCTTTTGTTTTTTCCGCGATGGTTGCGCGCCTGGTTGCCTCCGCCACTTTTTCGCGCAGGTCGGCGTCTGAATCGGTTTTAACCTGACGGGACAGGTTTTCACCCTTTACGGCCTCCGCGTCCGCTGCCGATACGCCTACGCGCTGTTCTCTCTCGGCGTTGGCGAGGGCTATTTCGCGCTCTTTCGCCGCGCGGGCAATACCTATTTCACGGTCTTTGGCGGCTTCTGCCAGTCCAATTTCCTTTTCTTTGTTAGCGCCCGCGATACCGATTTCTCTTTCCTTGCCGGCTTCCGCTAGTCCGATTTCCTTTTCTTTGTCAGCGCCCGCGACTCCAATTTCTCTTTCTTTTCCAGCCTCCGCGACGCCGATTTCTTTTTCCTTGTCGGCCTTAGCGACGCCGATTTGTCCTTTTCGCTCCTGCTCGGCAACGTCTATTCGCGCCTGGTTGATGGCCTCGGAAGCGGCTTTTTTACCCAGAGCTTTGATATAACCAGATTCATCGTCTATGTCCTTGATGTTGACGTTGATAACTCTGAGGCCGACTTTCGCAAGCTCTACCTCGACCGAGTCCATGACGGCGGATTGAAACTTCTCGCGGTCTTTATTGATTTCCTCAATGTTCATAGTGGCAATTGTGGCGCGGAACTGGCCGAAAATAATGTCCTCCGCCACTTGCCTGATCGCTGGTTGATACAATCCCAGCAAGCGTTCTGCGGCGTTTTTCATGACGATCGGTTCTGTGCTGATGCCCACAGTGAAGGTCGATGGCGCGGCGATACGGATGTTTTCTTTAGAAAGAGCGCCCTGTAATGGTATTTCGATGGATATTGGGGTCAAGTCGAGGTAGGAGTATGCCTGCAGGAGCGGCCATACGAAAGCCGCGCCTCCGTGGATACATTTGGCGGTTCCCTCACCGGTTTTACCGAAAATGACGAGTATTTTGTCGGACGGACAACGTTTGTACCGGCTTATCAGCGTTATGAACGACAAAAAAACAAATGAAACAAGTATAGCCGCAAAAACAATGCCTACGTACATTAAGACTTCCTCCTAAATCTGGATTTCGCGCAAATCTAGCGCAAATTTCATGATGACAGGGCTACGGATTAAAAAACACTGTTAAGTGACCGGTCATTTTATTGATGAGCAGCGGACGTAATTAACACCGCTTCCCCGCGAAGAGCGTAGCGCTCCCTCAACAGTGATGTCGTCGCCTGTTTGCTTGGCCATGATAATTTCGCGCAATACCGTATCGTACACGCGCACCGTAAGAAAATCCCGTCTTGGGCCTTCCGGCCATTCGCTATCCTGCCGGACGGCGAACTGTATGTATTTCCCAGTTGCCGTTTGCCCCTCAGACTGCCCTTTAAGAAAATGCACCTTACCCGATAAAACTACGCTATTCTCCAAATTCAAAAAAACGCACCCGCTTTTCATTTGATTTGCCTCTATTATGCCGCCGCTCGCGGACAATGTAAAGAGAGTCTGCCTTCATATACAAAATTGAAGTTTTACAGTGTATAATCTCGCGTAACTCTTTAGAGATTTTGTGCACTTGGTCACGCTTGGTCATGCTAATGAAAGGTGGTATAGAAGTACGCTTTGCCTAAAAAATTAGACTGGATCACCTTGCCCAGGTTTTTGTGGGTTTTGATCGTTTCGCTGCTCAGCGGCTGGCTTGTGGCATATTCCAATTCCTTGTCGGTGTGGGAATTTCTTCTGTATGATATAGTGCAAACTTACAGATCGCCGGCGGCACAACCGCTTATTCGTATAGCTCCATTTATCAGCTTCCTGTGGACTATGTTCCTGGTTGCTGTATGTTCTGTTCTGGGTTTAATTCATTTCAAACGCAGCTTTATTTTTATACCGCCTGTATACCTGGCTTCCACGTTATTTGTGGCTACGCTTTTTTTGTTCGGAAGATGGATTCCTCTCTTAGGGCCTCTCATACTATGCTCGTTCTCATATTTGATGGGGCAGGTCATAACGAGCTGGAAACTTTATCACGACTGGAATGTGCGCGCACTTTCAATAAAACCTCTTCTAGCGTTGGCGCAGCAAGCCGATACTGCGGCCAATTTTGATGAATACCTAAGGTCACTGTGGCACGAAATTGAAGAAAGTACCGGCGTATCACTGAAATCCACAAGGCTCAGCGAGAATTTCAGCCTCATTCAAAACTATCTTTCCCGTGCGCATACAACGCTCCAGCATGGCGGCGAAAGCTACTACATTATCAAAAACGCGTCTGATGATTCCCCTCGGCATCGAATGTTGCTGCCCCTTCCGGTATGGAACGACCTGTGGGACGATGGCAATAAATCCGGCAGCAGAAATTACGTCATTCTGGCATGGGATGGCCGCATCGCCACGGAGAGCCTTACCAGCCTGGCCGCGCTGGTAATTTTTTCAGCTTTACACTTCCACGCTATCGAAGAAGGGCGCAGGCGCAAAGAAATGCTGACCAACACGATTGCTGCTATCATGGAAGCAGTTGAGGCCAAAGACACCACCACAAAAGACCATTCAAAACGTGTGGCTGAAATTTCAAAGAAACTTGCCGGCTGGATGAAGCTTAGTCGGCAGGAGATAGAGGACGTGCATTTCGCGGCTCAGATTCACGACATAGGAAAACTCGGAATTTCCGACAGCATTTTGAAGAAACAGGGACTCCTCACGGAGGAAGAAATCGCCGAAATGAAGCAGCATCCTCTGATAGGCCATAACATTATGCGCCCTGTTAGACTGCCGCCGCACATAATCAAAGGCATCACGGAACATCACGAGAATGTTGACGGCAAAGGTTACCCAAATAACCTAAAAGGCGTGCATCTGAGCATGGCCAGCAAGATCATTAAAGTGGCGGACGTTTACGACGCCTTGTCAAGTCGCAGGCCGTACAAAGAACCATGGACGCCCGAACAGATTCGCGCTTTCCTAAAAGAGCGCAGCGGCACCGAGTTCGACGCGAATGTAGTGGACGTTTTTCTGAGGCATATGTAAAACTGTAAAACATGCAAAAAACGTAAAGCCGCTTGCCAGCGCTATTTTAGAAGTAGCTCAACGGCTTGTTTTAATTTTTCGAGAGCCTCCGTGTCGCCGACTGACACTGCGTTTACTATGCAGTGTTCGAGGTGGTCTTTTAAAATCACCTCACAGGTTCCATTTATAGCGGAGCGCACCGCAGCTAGCTGAATCAGTACCTCTGTGCAGTCGCGCCCGTCTTCCACCATGTTGCGCACAGCCGTCAAATGTCCAATAGCGCGGGAAAGCCGGTTTAACACCGTTTTTGTTTGCGTATGACTGTGCGTATGTGATACGTTGTCATGACTATGCGCTGCATCGTTGTGTTTATGCCCGCTCATATATTTCGCTCCTGACAATGAATTTTTTATAGTTTAGCATTAAATGAACCTGCTATACGGTTGATGGCAGTCCAGGCAGAGTTTTTTGCCATCTTGCAGGCGAATATGGTTTTCGGCGGTGGTTTCGCTGCATTTTTCGCAGGGTATGGAGCGAAACAGCCGCGCCTCTTCTGGTAGAGCAAATGGAACATCTTTTACCTCGAACAGCTCGTTGTGAGGGGTGTTCAGCAGCATTTCGCGGCGTTCGTCCTTGGAGATATCTCCGAAATTCCCGCCCTTGAAAACCAGCCGGACGCTTTTCCCCGTGTTTCGGCTGAAAAACGAAAACGCCTGCTTTCCGCGTTGCCTGAACAGCAAATTCCCCTTGCCCGTGCTGCATCCAAGAATGACCGATATTGCATCCACTCCGCACGCGTCGTTTTCGGCAACGCAAACAAGCTCTTCGTCCTGCGAGAAAGCAAGGCCAAGAAGTTCCTTGGCGTAAATGGCCGCCTTAAAGCCAATAGCCAGCCCAGGGCAGCTATGCCCGTGGAAAGCAATCGTTTTTTCCCAGAGTTCAACGTGTGTAAGCATTGGATATAACCTCCCAAATTTAAAGAAGCGTGTCGCGATCTTCGCTTTCCATTGGCGGGTGGCGGGGCTGGAAAACGCAGCGCGCGGACCAGCTTCCGACTAAAATACCTCCCGCGATGTCAACAGGGTGATGAAAACCCAGCCACAGGCGGGAGATGCATACCACAGTAACTATGAATGAGAGAAAAACGGAAAAATTTTTCTTGCCTGTCCAAAAAGCAAGAGGAAGGGCCGCCGTAATTATAGCGATGGTGTGGCCAGATGGAAAGGCGTTGTAGCCGCTCACGAATTGGAAAAATGGTTTCGGCGGCCAGTCAAAATATGGTCTTGGAATACCAAGGCCGTACTTTATAAATTGCGTAAGGAGCAGAGAAAACAAAACAACAAAAAAGATGAGGCGGAGAACGAATTGCAACTTCCATTTGTTACGAGCGAGCAGTGCGCGTAACCCGATTATCATGTAAACAGCATAAATCGACAGCAGCGAATAATTGCTTGCGATGTTCATCATGCGGGTTACGGTAGGGTGCGATTCGCGCAAGGCTTGATAAAAATCACGCGGCGCACAGCCGAAAAAACCATGCACGGCCCAGCTGACAATAATATACAGGCATATTGGAAATAACATGGCAAAGTGGTGCATCCACGGATATTCATGGTGAAGTTTTAAAAAAACGCGCGGGTCTATTCCGCTAAATTGCCTGAGCAGCGGCGAGTCTGTATTGCCGAATATCATAAATTCCTCCATAGTTTGTCATTTGTATTATAGGCCAGGTTATACAAATATTCGACAGCCTTAAACAATGCAATTATCAATCATGTTACTATACTACATCGCACATTGTTGTCAAACTACGGCAGGATTATAAGAATTTGCGCCGATAAGTCGTCTATAATTTCTGCAGCATCCAGGTGACTGAGGCGAGGTTATTGTCTAGATCATCGCATTCATTGAGCTGGCTTTGGACATATCCTTCAAATATTGCCCGCTTTTCGGGGCGCTTTGCTGACAGTTCCTTCGCCCGCGCGGCGATTGCCCTGTTGTCGGAGTCAAAGTTATATTCTTCGGCGGGTTGCGCTTCTTCAACAAGCTTTAATCCGCTGTCTTTAAATAAGCGCATCCATTGTCCATGCGTCAGGTATTCATAATTTTGGTATTTTATTTCCTCGCCGCCTGAGCCGTCGGGCAGGTAAGATTCATCAATCAGGATAAACCCGTTGGGCTTTACGGTTTTGAGCAGCTTGTTCAAGGTTTCCTGCGGGCTGCCCAAAATATTTCCCGCCGCACCAAAGATAACGCAGTCGTAGTTAGCTTCCATGTTCACAATTTCATTTGCATCGGCGATGGCAAAATGACACAGCGGGGAAACATTTAATTCCTTTGCCTTTTGCCTGGCGTACTCAATGAAATCAGGCAGCAAGTCGAAACCGTATACGTTGACGCCGAGGCTCTCGGCAATTTTTACCGCCACAGCGCCTTTGCCGCACGCGATGTCCAAAATTTTGATGTTTTTACTGTCTGCTGGTATGGGCATGTGTTTTTTTATCAGCCTTATCATATCCCTCGGGTTGCTTCCCAGTTCCCACAAATCCTGAAGCAGGTACGGCAAAAAGGGGAGCAGCTCAGTTGTTTCCGCAGTCAGCGAACAGGCCAGTTTTTCTTCGGTTTTTTTGTCCATTTTTTACTCGCGCCTCCCTGTAATTATGGCTTTGCGGGTTATAACCCTT
>Ga0131853_10006157_pt1 | contig 21671 bp, 20 predicted proteins | sample TergutLab28metaG_FD_92764 | JGI IMG/M metagenome (GOLD analysis project Ga0131853, IMG submission 92764) | Labiotermes labralis P1 segment gut microbial communities from Petit-Saut dam, French Guiana - Lab288 P1 (version 2) (version 2) | ecosystem: Host-associated > Arthropoda: Insects >... | reverse complement strand
GGTACGCGGGGGACGGGAAAGACGTCTTGCGCGAAGATACTTGCCAAGGCGGTCAATTGTGAGGACCTGCGGGATGGGGAGCCTTGCAATGTCTGTAAGGCTTGCGTCGGGATTGACGATGGGAGTATTTTGGATGTTGAGGAGCTGGACGCGGCTTCGAACAATGGTGTGGATCATGTGCGGGCGCTGCGGGAAGAGGCGATTTTTACGCCGGCGGCGGTGAAGAAGCGGGTTTATATCATTGACGAGGTGCATGGGCTCTCGACTGCGGCGTTTAACGCGCTGCTCAAAATATTGGAGGAGCCGCCGTCGCATCTGCTGTTCATTTTGGCGACGACGGAGGCGCATAAGGTCCCGGCGACGATTGCTTCGCGCTGTCAGCGCTTTCAGTTCCGACGTGTGGGGATGGAAGATATCCGCTCGCGGCTTTGGACGGTCGCCGAGGCGGAGGAGCTTGATCTCAAGGAGGACGCGGCGGAGCTGTTGGCTCGGTTGGCGGATGGGTCGATGCGGGATGCTTTGGCCTTGCTGGAGCAATGCGCGGCGGGGGAGACGATTGACGCGCCGTTGGTGCGGCGGTTTATCGGTCTTGCCGGGAGCGCGGAGGTGGCGAAGCTGCTGGCGGCGATTGATGTGAGGGATGTGGAGACGTCTCTGGCATTGGTGAACGAGCTTTACTATGGCGGGCGTGACATGGGTGCGCTGTTGAGTGAGTTGTCTACTCTGCTTAGAGATATTATGTTAACCAGAATTGCGCCGAAAGGCTCTGAAACCTTGCTCAGCGGCAATTTTGATGCGGCGGCGATTGATCGGTTTTCCGCGATGGCGCCGGAGACGCTGCTGTTGGCTTTGACGCAGGTGACGGATGCGATTGCAGACCTGGGTCGGAGCGCGAATCGGAAACTTACGGTTGAGCTTGTGGTGATTCGGCTCTGTGACGCGGGACTTTCCGGGGACGTCGGCGCGCTTTTGGCGCGGATTGTGCAGTTAGAGCAAAGCGTGGCGGCCGGGGTGCCGATTCAGGCGGCTACGGCTGTAGCGAGTGGGACATCGAGGGCGCCGTCCCCTACGAAGGTAGAGGCGGTTCCGATGGCGGATGCGCCGCCTTGGGAGGCGACTGTGCCATCGGAGCGTCCGGTGACGCAGGCGGCGGCACCTGCTCCAGCGTCTGATCCGGTACCTCAGGAGAGTGAGCGGGAGAACGGTGTTTGGCAGCAGATTTTGGATCGAGTTCAGGCGGAATTGGATGTGAGTATTTACACGCTGATTAGCGACGGGAAAGAAGTCAGCGCAAGTCTTGACAGCGGAGAGTTGAACATTTATATTGAGAATGAATTCTTCCGCGGGATTGTGGAGAAGAAAGAAGTCATTGATAAGCTGGAGGCAGCGGCCTCTGCGGTGGCGGATCGGTCGGTGCGAGTGAAGTGTCACTCGGGCAGCATGCCGATCGAAAAGAGCGCTGTGAGCAAATTGGACGCACTGACCCAGAAGGGGTTTGGCAATATTACGATTAAGTAGGAGGCAGAGACAGATGGCAAAAGGAAAGAGTTTTCTCGGCGGAGGTCATAGCGGTAAGCCGCAGCGCCAGATGGACATGATGAAGCAGGCTCAAAAAATGCAGGAAGACCTCATGCGGATGCAGGAGGAGTTAGACAATCAGGTCTATGAAGCCAAGGCGGGCGGCGGGATGGTCCGTGCTGTGGTGAGCGGCAAGAAGGAATTGACCGCGTTAGAAATCGACCCCAAAGCGGTAGATCCGGACGATGTGGAGATGTTGCAAGATTTGGTTGTCGCCGCGGTGAATGAGGCTCTGCGTGCGTCGGAGCAGGCGGCATCAGAGCGGATGGGGTCATTGACGGGTGGCTTTGGAGGTCTGGGCGGTTTGTTTTAACTTATGTAGAGGCGATCATCTCGGGTGCTTGCTTTTTTTGCTGTCGAAGAACCATACAGGGGCGACCGAGGGCGGTCGCCCCTACACATATTCGCACCGATTGCCCCAGTGATCTAGTTCCACGCTGTTTCGGAAGAAGCGGGTGACTTCGCAGTGGTTGGGACAGCGCTCACAGATGTGGGCGCGGGTGTCAAAGGCTTGTTCGGTGAGATCGAACCGGAAAGACACCTCCCGCTTTGGAGCCTTTTTAGCGAGCAGGGCCGCGCCGATGGCGCCCATGAGGGGGCCGCTCTGGTCGACGAATATCTCTGCGCCGAGCTCCTCTCGGAACGCTTGTACTACACCTTGATTCCGGCTCACGCCGCCCTGGAAAATCACAGGGGGCGTGATTTTTTTGCCCTTGCCTACATTAGAGAGGTAGTTGGACGCCACCGCGCGGCAGAGACCGGCCACGAGGTCAGCTTTGCTGTAGCCTACTTGGGCTTTGTGGATCAGATCAGACTCGGCGAACACGGTGCAGCGGGCCGCGATGGCGGCGGGGGATTTGGATTCGAGCGCGAGGGGGCCCATGTCTTCGATGTCCAGCCCCAGGCGTCCGGCTTGGGACGAGAGGAAAGCGCCGGTTCCGGCGGCGCAGAGGGTATTCATGGCGTAGTCGGTCACAACGCCATCGTTTAGGAGAATGATCTTGGAGTCTTGACCGCCGATCTCGAGGATGGTGCGGACTTCAGGGTGGCGGGAGAGGGTGCCGATGGCGTGGGCGGTAATCTCGTTTTTGACAGCATTGGCCTCCAACATGGCGCCGATCAGGCGGCGGGCGGAGCCGGTGGTGCCGACGGATTGGATGTGAATGTTATCTGGGAGTTGGTGTTTGAGTTCGATCAGGAGGCGCTTGGTTGCGTCGATGGGATTACCTTCGGTGAGGAGGTAAGCCTGGGCGAGCGGATGACCGGCCTCATCTAGGATGACGCCCTTGGTGGAGATGGAACCGATGTCTACGCCCAGGCTGTATGTCTGCACGGGTTTCCCTCCTCTGTGCGATCATGTCGAGAAAAGCCTCGATGCGTGTTTCTAGGCCGGTGGGACTAGTGTGGGTGTCGAAACTGAGGTGCAGGATGGGAATTTGGTAATCTGTGCTGATGTTCATCAAAGCGGGGACAGCGTTGAGCTCGGGGGTACAGCCGAAGGATTTGATGTGGAGGATGCCGTCGTAGCCGGAGATGGCGTATGCGAGGCTTTGGGCTACGCTGTCGAGGCCGTTTGCGCCTACGGGGTGGCGAAGGTAGCCGCCGGCGGCCCGGAGCCGTTGACGGCGCGGAGGGCCGAAGAGGAGGAAGGTGAGGCTCATGCGTCTGCTGACGGAGACGCCTCTGGCGAGGAGCCGCTGTTCGAGATCGTAGTTGGCGAAGGGTTCCATCACGGTATAGAGGTCGCCGACGATGCCGACTTTGAGGGGGGAGACTATCTCTGCTTGCGGGAGTCGGCGCAGTTGCTTGCCGTAGGATTTGTCGAGGGTGCGGATAGTTTGGAGACTGTCGGCCGAACGGAGATGTTTGAGAAATTCGCTGTAAATCTGTGACATGTCTTCCGGCTGATGGACTGAGGCCGTGTGTTCTCTGACATATCCGGCGAGGCGATCCATGGCGCGGATGCTGGCCATAGCGATGAGGAGCGCGTGGGCCGTCTGCGGGACGCTCAGCGGGGAGCCGAATTGTTTGAGCGTTTGATAGGCCGCGCGCGGATGGGCTCTTTCCCGATTCAGGCATAAGAATTTGAATTCATAGCCGAGGTCGCGCAGGATTTGTTCTTGCAGTTCTCCGTAATAGCCGTAGCGGCAGCCTGTGCCGGTTTGGAGGAGCATAGTTGCGCCGGATTCCAGGGCCTCGATGAAGTTGCCCATGTTGTATTTGAAGGGTTCGCAGATAAAGTCCGGACTATGCCGCGCGCCGAGCGCGGCGGTTTCTTTGGTGATGGGTGGCGCAGGCCGAACCTCAGCATCTGGGTAGAGCCGCTGAAAGAGGGTGCGGATAGGGATATGATAGTCTCCCATGTGAGGGAAGGAGATGACACGCTGTTTGCTCATATGGCCTCCTTTCTGCGTTCTACCATGTCCAGAAAACTCTCGATGCGGGTACGGAGGCCTTCGCCGCTCTGGTGCTCGTCGAGGAGAATTTGGGTGATAGGCGGGGTTTTGACCCGACGGAGAACGAGCTCATTTGCCAGACAATCCGAGCCGCAGGGGAAAGCGGTGAGGAGGATGATTCCATCTACTTTGCCTGCGGCGAGATGAATGGCGCCCAGGATTTCGCGGTTGAGGGTCCAGTAGAGATCTTTGGATATCTGCCCGGCGGCTTTGGCGCATGCGGTGCGGTCAAACGCCTCAATGAAGATCGGGACTGCGCCGAGGTTTCGGATGAGGTCTGCGACAGCTCCGCCGAGCCTGGGGTCGTAGGTGATATAGCTCTGGGCGGCGACCAGGATTTTGGGTGCGCGGGCACGGAGGTGGACACGGTTTTGTAGAAAGCGACGGAGGTCCGCTTCTTGTTGGCGGTTTTGGGCCACGCGATAGGCTCTGGCTGCGGCGAGAGGGCTTTTCCCAAGGGTTTTTGCCAGTTGGAGAAAGGCTAGTAGCTCAGCAGAGTGGGATGCGGACTTTCGCTCATAGGTGAGCAACTCTACGCCGCCAAAGGTGGCCTGTACTGTGTCGGGGAGGCCCCAGAAGCGGACGCAGAACTCGTCCTGCTTGCCCAGCCGCTCCAGACGCGGGACGAGCAGCACATCGCAGCAATCCCGCAGAGAGGCCGCGTGGCCCATGTACAGTTTGAGGGGCAGACAACTCTCGTCCACCGCAAGGGCTCTGCCGGTGGTGAGATGGGATCCGATGGTTTCGTTGCTGACGAGATAGGGGATGTCCAGTTCCTGGAAGAATGTCTCCCAGAGTGTGCCGTAGCGGTGGTAGGCCAGGGCGCGAGGGATACCGATTGTCATAATTTATCACCAAGAGGTAGCATAGCCACAAAAATGCCGTTCCATACAATTGGAACGGCGTTTTGCCTAGGCCATTGCTTTGTCCAGGAGCATCAGTAAGTGGTGCTCTGCCAGATCGTAAACCCCGGCAAAGTCTACGTGAGGGTTCATCCGTTGTTCGAGTTCGTCGTGAAAGGCTTTGGCTTCGCCTAGGGTGTGGACGGCTTCTTCCATGAGGAGGGCGAAGACTTTTTTAGAGAAGCGAATCCGCGCCTTTTGTCCACGGAGTTGTTCGCTTTCCGCCATGGCGTCGAGCCGGATGTGGCGGTAGGCGGGACCTTCGTATTGGACTTGGTAGTTGGAGGAGATAAAGGCGAGATCTAGAGGCGGGATGAAGAGATGCTCGAGCCGCTCGGGGTCCATGGGAGAGGGGCAGACGATGCAATCGAGTTTAGCCAAGGTGGCGGCCTCTAACAGGTCGGTGAGCATATAGTGGGCGAGGCCGAGGTGGTTGTCTAGGTGATAAACCCGACCAGCGAGGGCCTCGATCACGTCGAAATGCGCGATGTGGCCCTTGTGGGTGAGGGCGCTGAGGAAACGCCGGGTAGTTTTTGGCGCGTCGGAGGCGTCGCGCCCGACGCGGGTCTTTCGGATTTCGCGGGAGATGATGCCTTTTGCTCGTTTTCGCACAGCGGTGATGACGCTCTCGTCCCGCACGGCGACATCTCGCGCGACACCGTGGGCTGCGGCGATGCAATCGTAAGCCCTCGCATAGAGTCCTTTATATGCGTGTGTTAGGGCGATGACATCTGACTTCAGAGGGCGGAGGGCATCGGTGTCATAAAATTCGCCGAGATTTATGTATTGGTCGAAGACAGCCATGTAGGTCGGCTCGATGACATGGGGGGCGGTGCCGTCCACATAGGCGATGCCGAGGGCGGGGATGTAGATGGCGTCGAGGCCGTCTGGGTCGGCAGAGCAGTGGATTTGTTCTACGGTGAGTCCGACATCTGCGAGGCCTTTGGCGATGGTCTTGAGGAAGCTGGATTTCCCGCAGCCGGGACCGCCTTTGAGGATGTAGAGCGTCTCGTCTGTATATGGGTCAACCAGCTCGTCGTAGAGGGAGTAGAATCCGGCCGGTGAATTTGCACCGAGGAAGAAATGGAGGTCCTTTTGCGTGTGCATAGCAATATACCCTTTCGCTGGAATGATTTCTCGTGCCAGTTTATGCGAAAGGGGGTGGGTTTGCTCATTCTAAAAACAAAGGGCGCACATTGTGCGCCCCGGTGTGTTGCATTTAGATCGTCCGCCTCATCGGCACATAGAGAATGCCATCCTTCTCCTGCTGCTCCGCTGTTTGCGCGAAGCCCAAGCGCTCATAAGCTTCGACGGCATAGGGAGAGGAGTTCACTGTGATTTGGGTGACATCCCGATTCTGCGCCATCTCCCCCAGCGCGACATCGAACAGCCCTTTTGCGATGCCTTGCCTGTGATGCGCTTTCTCTACAAACATCAGCGATATGTGTGAGGGACCTTGGATCGCAAGGACGCCGAGGATATCGTCGTCTTGATAGTAAGCCCACATCTTTTTGCCCCCGGATTTGAGTGCGGCGGAGACGTCGTCCAGCTTAGTCTTCAAATAAGTCTCAAACGTATTTCGCCCCTGCTTAGAATAATCTACGGCGACAAACTCAGTAAACACGCGATTGACGAGATCAATCGCGCGCGGCACATCTTTGTCAGCGACTTCTCGAATCATATCTTTTGTTTTACAGCAACTGCTGGCCGTTGATCGTCAGCGAGAAGCGCAGGTTTAGCATCTCCGCGGCGCGGCGGCAGAGGCTCATGCGGGTCAGGAAGATTTCAAAATAGTCCATGATGGCGCATTGTGTGGTGTCGATGGTCAGGTCTAAGTTGACAACGGTCCGGTCATCGCTGATGGTGAGGGCGGAATGTGTCACGGAGTAATTCACGCGGTCGTGGATGTCAAAGGTGCCGAGGTTGCGGTTACGGACCCGGCTTCTGCGCACGTCGCTCTTATCGGCCAGAATCACAGCGGCGCAGACGGGATTGACCGGAGCGGCTGTGGCCTCGTCGTGGTTGCCGATGGCTGTGATGACAGTTGCGATTTCCGTGGGGTCCATGCCGAGATCGTTGAGGAGTTGAAACGCAATCAGCGCACCCGTTTGCGAGTGGGCTGTGCGATTGACGACATTGCCGATATCATGGAGGTAGCCCGCGATCTCCGTAAGCTCCGCCTCGCGCTCGGAATAGCCCATTGTGCGCAAAAGCGCGCCCGCCTCTTTGGCGACCTTGGTCACGTGGGGGAAGCTGTGATCGGTAAACCCTTGGACGCTGAGGGTTTCGTCAGCCCTTTGGATATAGGTTTTGATCGCCGAATTTTGCTGAATGTCAATAAAACGAATCATACGAAGTGCCTCCTTATGGGGATATGTCTATCTTTCCACTATAGCCGTTTTTGGGCGCGGTGTAAAGTAAAAACCGGGCGAACTGTGTTCGCCCGGTTTTTTGGGAGTACCTTGTCCTTACAAATTATGGCATGAGGCCCGCGCGGATGATTTCTTGCCGCATCTTCTCCAATACCTCGCCGGTGCTGGGCAAGGTTGGCTTGAAGGGGACGCCCATGTCTCTGCCAATCAGCCTGGCCATGTCTTTGGCGGCGACGGGGAAAGTCGCGGCGTCCATGGACAGACGCACTGGATTCAGCCGATATTGGTCCTCCAGCGAGCCGGCGATATCACCCTGCACGTACTTTTCGTAAATCGAGCAGACCAACTCTGGGAAGAGATTTGCCATTGTCACTACACCGCCCACGCCGCCGTGTGCGAGTGTGGCATAGAGCAAGGTGTCTCTGCCGCCCATCACTTTGAAGTCTCTGCCGCGCGTGAGGCGGATCATTTCGGCGGTGAGGGTCATGTCGCCGCTGGTATCTTTGATGCCGACGATGTTGTCTACCTTTTCCGCGAGATCGGCGACCAGCGCGGCGGTGATGGTGTAGCCCACCCGCCCCGGATTGTTATAGAGGAGCATGGGCGTATCCGGGATGGCCTTGGCGATGTCTGTAAAATGCGCCGCGAGTTCGTTGGCTTTGGGCGTGATGAACATTGGCTGCAAAACTGAGACTGCGGCAACACCGTGCTTTGCCGCCATTTCGGCGAGCTTGATGCAGCTGCTCGTCTTAATTTCGCCTATGCCATAAAAAATGGGAATACGACCGGCGGCCTGATCTAAGATAATCTTGAGGCCGCGCTCGCTCTCTTCCGGGTCGACCATGTAGAATTCGCTGTTGCTCCCGAAAGCAAGAATACCGTGTACCCCGCCTTGGATCACGAACTCTACCTGATCGCGCAGTTTGGCCTCGTCAATGCGTTCATGCTCGTCTATGGGCGTGAGGATGGGCGGTATAATGCCCTTGATAAATCCGGCGTCCATCATAGTTGTCTGCCACCTTTCGCTCTGTTGTTATGCGTCTTTCAGAAAATGCGCGCCGCGTGCCTTCATGGCTTGGCGGATTTTGCCGCCGTCGATCTCCTGCGCTTTGCCGCCTGTTTCGGCGAGTTCCGCCGCCGCGAGTCCGGCCGCCTCGCCCATGGACATGCAGACCGGGCCGCAGCGCACCGCCGCGTGGGAGGTTTGGTCGGCTGAGAGGCAACGTCCGGCGAAGAGCAGGTTTTCGATTTCCTCAGGGATCAAGGAACGCATCGGCACCTCGATATACTCGCCCTCCGGCAGATAAACCCACTCGGTGAGCGCACCCGCCTTGTGGAACTCCACAGGCCAGGAACTACACGCGATACCGTCCTCGAATTTCTGCGCCGCCAGGAAGTCCTCTTTGGTCAGTACATATTGCCCCTGCATTCTGCGCGATTCGCGGATGCCTACCGTATTGGGCAGACCGCAGATATAGGCGTTTTCGTAGCCAGGGACATATTTCTTCAAGAAGTCGAGATACATAAACGACTGTCTGCGTCCCTCCATCTCGCCCCAGGAGAGCTCTTCCGGGTTGAAGACGTCAATAGGGCGATCTCCGATTTTGATCCGGCCCATGTTGGCCTGCGCCATCCCTAGGCGCGGCAAGAGGGAGACGGTTCCGTCTCTCCGAGGCAGATCGAACTCGCCTGATTCTACCGCTTGTCTCTGATACTCGGCGAGCTCTTTCTTCGTGGTCTTAGATGCCTCTTCCACGTTGATGCCGCCCATATGGAAGATCATGCTGGGGAATTGGATCTGTCCCCCGTCCTCGAGCAGAGGGACGCCGGCCATAAAGGCCACGTCGCCATCGCCCGTGCAGTCGATCACGGCTTTGCAGGCGATGGAATATTGCCCGCTCTTGTCTGTAACGACCACGGAAGCAACTCGATTGTCCTCCACGACCACATCGCTCACGAGCTGGCGAAACAGCACCTTAACCCCGGCATCCATTAGCATTTGATCGAGAAACCGTGTGAGCACCGGTATGTCGAAGGGGATGACGGGTACCTTGGCGTAGGTGATATACCGCCCGAGCGCGTTTTCTTGGACAAGGTGATTGAATACACGCTCGCCGAGCCCACCGCAAATAAGTTTGTACGCTTCGTCTTCGACGATGTGATAGCCGCAAAAGGTGCCCACAAAACTATTGGTGAAGTTGCCCCCGCCTCTGCCGTTGCGCTCCAACAAGATGACGTTCGCGCCTGTCTCAGCGGCGGAAACCGCCGCGCAAACGCCGGCAAGTCCGCCGCCTACGACTAATACGTCGGTGGAATACCGCACGGGCACATCTTCTGTTCGTCTCGCATTTGTATGTTGCATCTGCAAAACCTCCCCTTACCTACAGATAGAAATTTAACTACATGATAAGGGAAGGGGTTGCAAAAATCCATTGTGCAAATAAAACGAAGTTTGAACGGAGAATTGCACTCCCAGATCAAAATGCGAAAAAATGAAACAAACATGTCGCAATATCGAAGCGAAAAGGGTTCAAATTGCGACAATTGAAACTATGAACAAAAAGATGCTGAAAATCATGTCTTGTTTTTTGATTTTCCACAAAGTATACTGTATATCATATACGAATTTTGCGAACGGTCCGAGATCAAGCTGAAGGGGGGCGGCACTCTTTGCAAAGCTGACGATTTTAGCGTCCAACGCCCTGATGGTAGAGCAGGCCAATGAAGTTTGCGTCGAGATGGGCATCGAGAATGCGGAGATCAAGCGGGTAGATGTCCAAACCGCCGTAGGGGAGGCCGAGGCCTCTCTCGCAGGTGGGACAGATATCATCATTGCGCGGGGCTACTATGCGCTCAAGGTGAAAAAGGCGCTCAGTTGCCCTGTGGTGAGTATGCGGATCACCGCCCAAGAGCTTTGCGTGCTGATTTGCGAGGCAAAAAAACAGCTGCAAAAACAGCGTCTCGTGATCGGTCTTTGCGGGTTTGCGAACATGTATTGCAATACCGACAAGCTCGATGAAATCTTTGATGTGACACTCCGTCCATATTTCGTGGAACGAGAAGAAGATCTAGAAACCGCCGTAGACCGGGCTGTTTCCGAACAGGTGGATATCATCATCGGCGGAGACATCTCCTGCGGCAGAGCCAGAGAACGGTTTCTCCCGCATCTGATGCTCGCCACAAACAAAGATTCAATCCGAGAAGCCCTCAGCATGGCGCAGCAAATGGCCTACGTAGGCGACCTGGAGAAGAAAAACGCGGCGGAGTGGGCGGTTTTGCTCGACTACTCCTTTGGCGGCATCATCCGGCTGGACGAGCAGGGAAAAATCATCGCGCTGAACCTGCCAGCGCAGAACATCTTGAAAAAAGAGAGCGCGTCCCTCATCGGCCTCGGCGTCAATAAGGTGGTCCGAGAGATTAACGACGACGTGCTGAAAGATGTACTCATCAATGGCAACGAGCGGTTTTCGATCTCGTTTGTACTTAACAACAACCACGTCATCGCAAACTTCGCGCCCATCTTGGTAGACGGGCAAATCCACGGGGCAGTGCTCTCCTGCCATGAAGTACGCAAGATCGTCCAAATCAGCGAGAGCCTGCACAGAGAGCAATATCAAGCCGGTCATATTGCCGTATACAGTTTCGGGCAGTTTGGCCCACCCTCTCGAGAGATGGGCGAAGTAATCGCGGCCGCCAAGCGGCATGCGGACACCGATGTCTCCGTCCTTATCGCGGGAGAGCCGAATGCCGAGAAGGATTTGTTAGCAGAGGCCATGCACAACGAAGGCCCCGGACGGGACTTTCCCTTCGTAACCATTTATTGCCAAAAGTCGGATATCCTGTCGGTTCCGGAGCAAGGGCGGAAGATCACAGAACTCAGCCGCCTCGTCAGCGGCGGGACGCTCTATCTGAGAGACGTGGAGACGCTCAGTACCGAAAATCAAGTGTGGTTGCTGGAATTTCTGCAAGGGATGCAAAAGCGGGTCCTGGACCAAAACGGACACGGCGGAATAAAAGTGATTGCCAGCGTCTCGGTGAATCTCTGGCAAAAAGTGTTAGACGGCGACTTTTTGGAAGAGTTGTACTACAAAATCGCGGTGGTCCGGCTAGAAGTACCGGCGCTCTATACGCGGCGCGGCGATATCCGATATTGGGTGGAGTATTTCCTGGACCGACACCGCGCAGCCGCCGCCCGCTATGTCACACTCACAAACGCGGCGAAGACTATGCTGGAAAACTACGAGTGGACAGGGAACCTGGCCCAGATCGACCACTTCTGTCAAAGCCTCGTCATGAGCGCGCAGGCCCGCACCATATCCGAACAAACCGCCGCCCGCCTGCTCGAACAACTCTACCCGGAAGTGCGCAGGTATTACCAAGAAGAGGACGGGCCAGTGACCGCTCCGCAAGGCAGGGAACTGATCGCTCTGCTGGAGCGATACGGGGGCAATCGAAGCCTCGTCATGAAAGAGCTCAACATCAGCCGTTCCACGCTATGGCGGCGGATGAAAAAATATAATATCCACAATAAGTATCAATGATCTTCCGGCTGGTGTCTGAGACGGTTTCAGCGTACAAATATAGGGCGCCAGTCAAAAGGAGAGGGGTTCCTGTTATGAAATTTCTGTCTTTCCTGAAACGAAAAAAGCTGGCAACGGAAGGCGCCAGCGAGGCTGAAGCTGAACCGAAAAAGGTACTCTCGATGAAACGTGAGTTGCCGCCATGGCTTGATTTGATCGTGAAAGTCATCGCCATCGGTATGACGGTGTATCATCTCTACACCGCCGCCTTTGGTATGCCAAACTGGGTCATCCACAGGCCTACCCACGTTGCCTTCTTCATGGTGCTCGGGTTCCTCATCTACAAGGGGACAAAGAAAGACTCCAAAATCGCCTTTGCGATCGACATTGTCTGCTGTCTGCTGGTCGTGGCGATTTGGGCGTATATCATGGTGCATTTTGACCGCATCGCGTCCTTTATTCACCCGATTTCACCGCTCTTTATGACGGATTATGTGGTTATTATCCTCCTGATGCTCTTCGCCGTTGAACTCACCCGGCGCACGACAGGCTGGGCGCTGATCTTCGTCGCGATCTTCTTCACCCTACAGACACTGTTCACCTCGTATTTCCCGGGACTCCTCGGCGGACCCAGCGTCCGGCCGCGTACTTATATCACGCAGATGTTCTTCTCGGCGGACGGATTTTTCGGCATCTGCATCGGCGTTTCATCTACCTTTATCTTCCTGTTCATCGTATTCGGCGCCTTTCTCCAAGGGACAGGCGTGGGGCCCTACTTCATCAGCCTCGCCACAGACGCCACCCGAAATATGCGGGGCGGCGCCGCCAAATGCTCCCTGCTCGGGTCCGCGCTCTTTGGTTCGATTTCCGGAAGCGCAGTCGCCAACGTATACGCCACGGGTATTTTCACGATCCCGCTCATGCAAAGAGCCGGGTTCACCGCTCGATTTGCCGCCGCCACCGAGGCGGTTGGTTCCACAGGTGGAGCGCTGTTGCCGCCGATTATGGGCGCAACCGCCTTCCTCGTGGCGGATTTTGTCGGCGTGCCTTTCTTATATGTCGCCACAGCCGCCCTGATCCCGGCTCTGCTCTATTTCCTCTCGCTTTGGTTCTTTATTGATATTGAGGCGAGAAAACTGGGGCTCGGCGCGGTTTTGGGTACACCGAGACAACACAGCACCATGTATTACGTCAAAGGCCTATATCTCTTCCTGCCGCTGCTTGCCATCGTCGCTTTCCTGCTCATGGGCTATTCCACCTTCATGGCGGCGTTTTATGCTATCTTGGCAACCGTTGTAGTGGGTATCATCCGCAATCCCAGAAACATGAACATTAAGAACATCCTCAACATGATGGACAACGCGGGGCGTACCGCCGTCTCCATCGCGGCGCCGCTCGCCTGCGCCTCCATCGTCGTGGCAAGCATCCACATGACAGGCGTTGGCCTCCGAATCACCACCATGATTATGCGCATATCCGGTGAGAGCCTGCCCATCGCGCTGCTCCTTACCACGCTCGTATCCATTGTCGTCGGACTCGGATTGCCTACGCCGGCCGCTTATATGATCGTGGCCATCTTCGCCCCTGCGGCCCTGGTCGAACTCGGCGTGCCGCTTCTCACAGCGCATCTGTTCGTGTTCTATTATGCGGTGCTCTCCTCCATCACACCGCCCGTTGGTCTGGCGGCCTTTGCGGCGGGTGCGATCGCGAACGAATCGGCGATCAAAACCGGGCTTTGTGCCATGCGACTCGGTGTCGTCGCGTTCATTATCCCGTGGATTTTCGTGTATGCCGGCGAACTCCTGATGATGGGCAGCCCGATCGCGATCATCGTAGCGGCAGTCACAGCGGCGATCGGCGTCTATGCCCTGACCGCCGGTATCCAAGGCTACTGCTTTGACCGGAAGACAGGCCTCGTACTCCGAATCGCGCTTCTCATCGGCGCAGTGATGCTCATTGTCCCCGGATTCCAGACCGACCTCATCGGTATCCTGCCGCTCATCGCGGCCTATGTGCTGAAGAAACGGAGCATGCAGCCTCCGCTGGCCAGTGCGTAAGTACTCTGCAGAGCGGCCGAACCGTTCCGGTACGGTTGCTCTGGGGTAATAAATAAAGATCAGTCAACGAAAAAGGAGAGGAATGGAACTTATGAAAAAGAAGCATTTTGTAAAGCTGGTGGCAATCCTGGTCCTGGTAGCCCTGCTCGCGGCTTGCGGCGGTGGCGGCGGCACTGCCGGTGGCGGCGGTGGAGGTGGCGGTGCCCCTGATCGGCACGAGCTCACCTTTGCGGCCGGTGCAATCGGCGGCGCTTGGTACATGTTCGGCGCGGCATTCAGCGAAGTCTGGGAGAGCAATATCCCCGGCGTACGCACCACCCTGGTCGCAGGCTCCGGAACCGGCAACCCCTATACCGTGAACATGGGCGAAGCGCAGATCGGCTTCTCTTATGTACATACCACCTTCGATACCCGTTACGGCGTCGGCACAGCTCCCGCGCCTGACATTCTCACCGAAGACATCCGACTGCTGATGAACATCCACTCGATCTTCTACTTCACCGGCATGATCGACAGAGGTCTTGGGATCACCAATTTTGAAGAACTCCTCGCCGCGCAGCCGCCGCTGGTCGCCGCTGTCGGCGCGCCGGGCAGCGGATCGGAGGAAGTGTTCCGCGCGGTTATGGAAGCGCACGGCATTACCTATGCAGACATCGAATCGTGGGGCGGACGCGTTGAGTTCCTCGGCGCGGGCGCCGGCGCAGACTCCTTCCGCGACGGCCATGTCAACATGCTCTCCAACGCGGCGCCGCAGCCCTTCTCCACCTTCGTTGAAGTCGGCGCATCGCGCGATGTAACCGTTCTGCCCATCAGCCCAAGCGCAATCCCCGCTCTGGAAGCGCGCGGCTACGCGGTGGACTATATCGACACAACCCCATACGGCGACCCAACAGGCAGAATTCTGTCGGCAGGACCCGTGTCCATCGTATTTGTCCACAAAGATCTGGACGAAGAACTCGTATACCAAATGACCAGACTGCTCTGGGAGCACATGGAAGCCATGATCGCCACCCAACCGGCACTGGGCGGATTTATCCCAGAGAGAGCCGCTTATGCGCACATTCCGCTCCATCCGGGCGCCGAGCGCTTCTTTAGAGAAATCGGCCTGATCGACTAAACAAAGGAGAAAGAAACCAATGGCGCTTTTCATCAAGAAAGAAGATATCCCAACCGGCGAGTTTGACATGGGATCGACCTCCTTTGTCACCTCTCTCGTGCACGGCAGCGAGGCGAGTCTCATGTACTCCTCGCGGCCGGCGGGGTATCATTCCAAACCCCACTACCACGAGAGCGAGCAGATCAGCATTGCGCTTTCCGGTGAGCTTTACTTCTATACCGACACCCAGGCCTACAAGATGAAAGAGGGCGACGCGCTCCGGGTTCCGCCCTATGTCGTCCACTGGGCGCACAACAAGGGGGATGTACCCTTTGTCCAAGTCACCGTGCATGCGCCGAGTTTCCACAAGAGCACGCCCGGCGCGGTCGCTCTGTTTGACGAGGGCGAAGAAATTGTCTACAGAAGTGAGCCCGAGAATCTGTATGATCTCAAGGCGCCCCTAGACATTGAAAAGATCGAAAGCATGAGAGCAATCGGAGAGGACGACTAAATCTATCATTCCGGCGTCAAAGCCGACCGCCTATGTGGTCGGCTTTGACGCTAGAAGCGTCGAACAAGAAGGAGGGACTATCATGAAACAATTGCAATATTTCTCCGGCGGAAAATGGCTGAACTCTAAAACAGAAAAATATATGGACGTCTACAACCCAAGCACAGGCGAGGTGATTGCGAAGGCGCCATGCTGTACAAAGGATGAGGTTGAGGCGGCGATTGAAGCGGCGGCGGCAGCGTTCCCCGCCTGGTCCGCCACCCCTGTGATGAAGCGTGTACAGGTGCTATATAAGGTGCGGGAACTGCTGGAGAAGCACATGGACGAACTGGTGGATATCCTCTGCCGGGAAAACGGTAAATCCTGGGGAGACGCCCAGGGCGACGTGCTCAAGGCAAAGGAAGGCACCGAGCAAGCGATTGCCGCCCCAAACCTCATGATGGGGGAGAGCTTGATGGACACCGCCGTCGGCGTGGATACCACGCTATACAGAGAGTCCCTCGGCGTATTTGCGGGGATTGTCCCCTTCAACTTCCCAGCCATGATCCCGATGGGCTGGATGTTCCCCATGTGCGCCGCCACGGGGAATACCATGGTAATTAAGGCCGCAAGCCCAACACCCATGACCTGCATGCGGATCGCCGAACTCTACCAAGAGGCCGGATTGCCGGATGGGGTGCTGAATATTGTCACCTGTTCGAGAAATGAGGCGGAATTGCTCTTGGAGCATCCGAAAGTCAAGGGCGTCAGCTTTGTCGGCTCTACCACGGTGGGCCTGCATGTCTATACGACAGCCGCCAAACACGGTAAGCGGGTGCAGGCCTTGACGGAAGCGAAAAACCACGCGCTTGTCCTGGAAGACGCGCCGATTGGGCGCACGGCGGCTGGGATTATCAACTCCGCTTTTGGCTGTGCGGGGGAGCGGTGTATGGCCCTGCCTGCCATCGTGGTCCATGAGAGCATCGCGGATGCGCTGGTCGCCGATATTGCGGAAAAAGCAAAAGGGATGCGGATCGGTCCCGCGTGGTTAAAGGATACGGATATGGGACCTGTGGTGTCCGCTTCGCACCGGGAATCGATCCGGAACTGGATCGAAACGGGGCTGAAAGAGGGCGCAAAACTGGTGCTTGACGGTAGAGAATGTACCGTTTCCGGGTACGAAAACGGTTTTTATCTCGGCCCCACAATCTTGGACCATGTCGGGCCGGAGATGACGGTGGGCATAGAGGAGATTTTCGGCCCTGTGCTCTGCATCAAACGAGTAAAGAGCTTCGAAGAAGGCCTTGCGCTGATGAACGAGAGCCGATTCGCCAATGGCTCCGTTATCTACACGCAAAACGGCTACTATGCGAGAGAGTTTGCAAGGCAGACCCATGGCGGTATGGTTGGCGTCAATGTGGGCATCCCCGTGCCGGTCGGGATGTTTCCCTTTGCCGGGCATAAAGACAGCTTCTTTGGGGACCTGCATTGCCTCGGTAAGGACGGGTTGCGGTTCTTTACTGAGAGCAAATGCGTAACCACCAGGTGGTTCGATGAGGCGGAACTAAGGCGTGAAAAAGTGGACTCTTGGGATGGAACTGTATAGGGGAGGCCACATAAAGAGAATAAAAAAGTACCGTCAAACAGTGGTTTGACGGTACTTTTTATTGGATTGACCGGTGTAGAAAGGTGAGCGTCAAGGACGCCGTCTCCCTACTTCTCACATTTGTCTTCTAACTTTAGGCAGGTTTTGCATGTTACCTCGGGCCCCTGTCCCGCGTCCCACATGCGGACCATTTCCAGTTTTAGACCACAGAGGGTTTTTGCCTTCGCGATGGGGGGTGGTTCGGGTTTTACGAAATGGACGACATTGCTTCCGGAGCATACTTTTTGTAACATAAGAAACCTCCTCCACGATATGTTGCACTGCTTTTATTATACGTGTCTGCCGAGGGTTTGTCAATTGAAGACATCGGGGAGAACAGAGAAAACCGCCAAGGAAACCTTGGCGGTTTTCGGTGTCATTTCTGACGATTATTGCATGTAAGCTTTCATGAACTCGATGTCGGCCCATCTCTCGCTGATATGGTCCATTACCTCTGCCATCGGCAGGAAGAATGTGGGCATACCGGAGGTTTCTTGCATGATTTCTACGTATTCCGGATTGTTTTGGATCTCGGCAACTGCGTCAGACAGTGCTTGTGCGATAGCCGGATCGGTGTTTTGCGGGAATGCGAAGAAATAGGAACGGCCGAACTCTGCGCCGCCGAGGCCCAGTTCTGCAACAGTCGGGATGTCAGGGAACACGATGCTGCGCTGGGTGGATGCGATCATGAGGGGTTGCAGAGTACCAGCTTCGATGTGCGAAGCGAACTGCACGACGTTACCGATACCGAGCTCGGTGTGGCCGCCCATGACAGATGCCGCGATCGCGCCGCCGCCGCCGACGTCAACGAGGTTAGTCTCGAAATGGCCGTATCTCTCGAGGAGACGCATTGCCATGCCGGATACGCCGGTAATCGCAACTGCCGCGTTGTATTGGCCCGGGTTTGCTCTTGCTCTCTCGAGGAAGTCTTCCGCGTCTGCGAACAGGCCCGGATATGCAACGAGGATGTTTGCATCGCAGTACATGCCGATTGTGGACATCACGAAGTCATAGTGGTTGAGGTCTGTTGCGCCTGTCAGTTGGTTGGAGAACAGGTTGCCGGTGTGGTACCACAGCACAGTGTAGCCATCCGGGTTGCCGTGGCTGACTTGTGTCGCACCGACGGTGCCGCCTGCACCTTCAACGTTGATTACGGTGAAGGGTTGGCCCAGGAGTTCTGTCAAGAAGCGGGCATAGATACGGGCGGTCAGGTCTGTGTCGCCGCCGGGTGCGAGCGGAACAACGATCGTTACCGGACGGGTCGGCCAGTTGACTGCTGGGGCTGGCGGCTCCGGAGTGGGCTCTCCGCCTGGTGCCGGAGTTGCCGGAGCTGGGGTCGGGGTTGCGGCGGGAGTACCGTTGCCGCAAGCGACCAGGCCGAATACGAGAACGGCCACGAGCAAGAGTGCGAGTAGTTTTTTCATTTTTTCTAACTTCCTTTCTAAAAATGCGGACTGTTTTATATGCTAAGCAGAAGCGGCTGCTTTTGCTTTCGCGCGTGCTCTATACCGGCTGATTGTGAGGACTACGAGGTAGATGACAGTGCCCGCAAGGAACAGGCCCGAGACGGGTCTGGTCAAGAATGGAGCATAGTCGCCTTGAGACAGCATGAGCGCTCTGCGGAAGAATGTCTCAACCATGGGCCCGAGGATGAAGCCCATGATGAACGGGCCGACGGGCAGTTTGGCCTTGACGAAGAAATAGCCGATGATGCCGAAGAAGATGACGACAAAAGTATCGAATATCCGATGGTTTACACCGAAGGCGCCGACGACGCACATGGTGAAGATAATCGGCAGTAATATGTATCTGGGTACTTTCAGAACCTTGATGAACAAGCGGATCCCATAAAACTGGGCGATCAGCATGACGAAGGACGCAATTGCCATACTGACGAAGATGCCGTAAACCAGTGCGGTTTCCTGCACGAAGAGGAGAGGACCGGGTTGGAGGCCGTGGATCATAAATCCGCCGAGGAGGATAGCTGTGGCCATGTCTCCGGGGATACCGAGTGTCATGAGCGGAACCATCGCACCGCCAATGGCGGCGCTGTTGGAGCTTTCAGTGGCTACCACGCCGTCCATGATGCCGGTGCCGAATTTTTCGGGATACTTGGAACTACTTTTCGCCAGCGAATAGGCAAGAAGATTAATCGTGGTTGCGCTGATACCGGGGAGCAAGCCCAGACCGAGGCCAAGGCCTGTGGATCGGGTCAAGTTGGGGATTTGCTGTTTAAACTCTTGCCCCGTGAAGCCGAAACCTTTTACGCTTTTGGTATCAATCACTGCCGCAGGCTCTTTACTGAGCTTTCTTGATTTTTCTGCGTTGACCATGATTTCTGCCAGGGCAAACATACCGACCAGTACCGGCAAGACATCCAGACCGCCGGATAGCTGCCATGTTCCAAAGTTAAAGCGGGTTACGGCGTCGATCGGGGCCATGCCGACGCTGGAGATTATCATACCGAAAAGGCCCGTTGCGATACCGATCAGGATTGATTTTCCAGCAAGAGAGCAGAGCAGACTGAGGGAGAACATGGCGATGGCAAAGTATTCGAAGGGACCAAAACCAAGCGCGAATCTCGCCAGGGGAACGGACAAAAGGATCATCATGATAACGCTGGCAAGCGTTCCAACAAAGGAGACGACCAGACCAATACCGAGGGCTTTCATCGCTTGCCCGTTTTTGGTCATGGGATAGCCGTCAAAGCAGGTACCGACGTTAGCTGGCGTGCCAGGCATATTGAGTAGGATAGATGGAATCAGACCGCCGGAGGTGGCGCCGATGTACATACCGACGAGTAGCATGATGCCATTGAGTGGATCCATTGTAAAGGAAACGGGCAAAAACAGAGCGATCGTCATGGTTACACTAATACCGGGGATGGTACCCAAGACAATACCTATGACAACACCCAAGACAATAACGAACATGCTCGTGGGATTTAGAATCGCATTTAGGCCTATGGCCAGATTTTCAATCATGGTTACATTCTCCTCTCTTTCTTCCTATTGTTTAGAATATCCCCGTCAAGAGTCCCATGGGGAGCATGAGGTTGAGCACATAACGGAAGAAAGAGTATATGGCAACCGACGCGATGATTGCGATGATTCCAAACTTGATCGGCTTTCTTTCGGTTTTTGGGGCGAGATTGAGCGCTTGAGCAAAGATAAAGATGGCCGAAGCGATTACGAAGCCGAGCCGCTCTAGTGTACCAACATATAAGATGCAGATAATCAAGGTGCTCAGCACGCAGAGATAATCTTTTTTGTCTTCGGCTTTTGTCTCAGTTTGCTCTGTGCGCGGCGTTTTCATTAACTCCCAGATGCTCAGAGCGATGTGAATCAGAGACAGACTTCCGAGCGAGATGAGAATCACGCCTGGGAAGAAGGCCGAGTGGATGACGCCGATCGTGGTGATTCTGATGTCTGAAAACTGGACACCGAACGCGATCGTGAAGGCCAGAAACATTAGCCCGGCATACAAACTGCCATAGCGATCCATGTCGGCAAATTTGCGGATGTTCATTGCATTTCCCCCTTAGAAAATTTGCTTCTATTTTGATTCTGGTTGCAGCATAGCACAACCGCTTCCTTTACTTCGGCAATGAGATGCCGCGTTCTTCCAAATAGGCGATACTGTCTAGAACCCCTTGGATGCCTTGGTCGTTGATGATCTCGAGGCTGAGATATCCGTCGAAGCCGATCTCTTGAGCGGCTTTGATGAAGGATACCGCGTCGATGTCGCCGGTGCCGAGGGGAGCGTGTTCCCACTTGGTTTTCTTCGTGTCAGACAAATGGAGTAGACAGAGGTCGTCCTTTACCAGTTTGAGTGCCTCGGCTGGGTCTTCTTGCATGAAGACGTTGGCGGCGTCGTACACGATTTTCACGCGCTCATTGTTGAACTGATCTCTCAGGTGTTTCAACTGGTGCACCTTATCAATGAATAAAGCGGGTGATGTCTCGAGCCCGATCGTCAAGTTCGTGTCTTTCGTGTGTTCGATGACTTTGCCGATGGTGTCCACCGCATAGGATTGAATGAGGTCGAAGTCCGGCGGGAGGAGCGGATGCCGCTTGCCGGGCAGGACCAGCAGAATTTGGGTTTCCAGTTCGAGGGCAACGTCGGTCAGTCGCTTGTAGAGGTCCAGCGTCATTTTCCGCATTTCTGGAAAGGGGCTTGCGACGTTGATGTCAAGACCGGGGATGTTGACCGATAAGGACTCCATACCATAATCGTCCATCATTTTTCGGATGTCGCGATACATGCCGGGTCTGTAATCTTGTAAGTAAAAGTGCGGCGGTGAGACGAGGAATTCGAGGCCTTTAAAACCGTTTTCTCCGATGATTTTCACCGAGTCAGATAGAGTCTCATTCCAAAGCCAAGCATAGGTATTGACACCGAGTTTCATCCGATTCGCCTCCCTTTATTGCCCCAACAACACCACACGCTTCACAACATCACCAAAGATCTCATCCTCCGTATACGGCACCATGTCAATCGGCCCAATCGGGGTCGAAACCCAGGTCGTGTTGATGAAATGCTTCTGCGTAATGTT
>Ga0131853_10006156_pt1 | contig 21674 bp, 10 predicted proteins | sample TergutLab28metaG_FD_92764 | JGI IMG/M metagenome (GOLD analysis project Ga0131853, IMG submission 92764) | Labiotermes labralis P1 segment gut microbial communities from Petit-Saut dam, French Guiana - Lab288 P1 (version 2) (version 2) | ecosystem: Host-associated > Arthropoda: Insects >... | reverse complement strand
TCTTACCCATACACCGTTCTCCTCGCACAACGAAACATACCGACATTAATTGGCTAAAATTTAAACAACACGATTCTTACGAAAATAACCTGACACTATTGCATTGGTTAGTAACAATTCCCAATGATACTAGTACAACAAACACGTACAGATTTCAACAGGAAAATATTTAAACAAAAAATTCTTAATTCTATTACTTGACAATATTACAATGGATCATATCAAATCTCAGTGTTTCTCGCACAAGAATCACGTAATCTCATTAACAGTAAAACATTTAATAATAAACTTTTTACGTGCATCATATAACACATCAAGTTGACTCGTACCAATTCTCACTTTTTTTTCGCAAAACAATCACATACCGATATTACCAGGAGAAGAGATATTCAAAGTAATTCTTACGTAATTTACCTGATATTAATTCATTGGTTCGTATAATTATCAGTGCAACTCGCTCAAAAGAAATTAAGACTTTACTTGGAGAACTTTTAAACATATTTTCCTTATGTATATTATCTGACATATCCCTTTGTGTGGTAACAATTCTCCGAAATTTTCGCACAATTAACATATTCCGATTTTACCATAAGTACATTAAACAAAAATTTCCTACATACATTATGTGCCAGTAATCCATTGGCACGAACGAAATCTCAGAGCTTCTGGCACAACGAACTCATGTCAACATTACCTTTACAGTAGTTAACGAAATAAATTGTTCGTATATAACTTAAAAAAATTTTTGGTTCATACAAATTTTCAGTGTTTCTCGCACAACAACACATACAGAATTTTCCAATGACAAGATAGAAACAATTCAATTCCTATGTTCATATCCCGACACATTATAATGTCTCGTAACGAAGGTCTACCGACTTTCGAAGGACAATATTAAAACAAATAATTCTTACGTAAATATCCTAAAAATATTTCGTTGTCTCGTACCATTTCTCAGTGATTATCGCAAGATAAAACACATACAGTTATTACAAGGGAAATATTAAATCAAAATATTTATTACGTGCATGATTTACACATTATTTTAACTCGTACAAATTAAAATTTTTTTCGCACAACAAACCCATACCGAAATTTCTCAGTGATTATCGCAACAAAATCACTCACAGTTATTACAAGGGAAACATTAAAACAAAATATTTATTTCGTGCATGATTTACACATTATTTTGACTCGTACAAATTCAAATTCTTCTGGCACAAGAAACCCATTTCGAAATCATCAGGACAAGATGTAAACAAAACATTACTAACGTATAATTACTGTCAATATTACATTGGCTCGTAACATTTCTCAGCGCTTCTCGCACAACAAACACATACAGACCATAAGAGGACAACAGTTTAACGAAATATTTTTTACGAATCTACCCGAAAAAAAAATATTTTCTGTTAACATTTATCATTGCTTTTGCACAAATCACTCATCCCGAATTTACCAGGAAATCATACAAACAAAAAATTCTAATGTAAATTACCAAGTAATACTTAATTGTCTACCAAAATTTCCCAGTTCTTCCGGCAAAACAAACACATATCGATATTACCAAGACAATAATTAAACAAAATATTTCTTTCATACATTTCCTGAAAATATTTCATTACCTCGTAGTATTTATCAGTTCTTCTCGCCCGACAAGCACATACCAAAGTTACCAGGATGAAAATTTAAATAATATAATTTTCTTTAAATATATTGATAGTATTACATTGGGTTGTACCACGTCTTATTATTTCTCGCACAACAAACACATACCGACAACACGAGGAAAGATTTCACAATATAATTCTTACGAACATTAACTAAAAATTTTACATTTGTTCATAAAATTTATACGTTCTTCTTGCACACCAAACCTATACCGAAATTACAAGGACAACAGTTAAACAAAATTATTATTTCGTAAATTCCGTGATAAAAATTCATTGGCTTGTAACAATTCACAGCGATTAGCGCACAATAAATTCATTCCGAATTTACCAAGAGAACACATATACAAATCAATTTTTTAATTGAATTGACACATCATTTTGGTTCGTACCAATTCTCAGTTCTTCTCGAACAACTCAAACATACCAAACTCACCAGGACAATATTTATACAGGACATTTCTTACGTACATTACCGGACGTTATTACATTGGGTCGTGCCAAATCTCATTGATTCTCGCACAAAACCACATACAGAATTAACCAGAAAAGGAGATAAAAAAATTTTAACGTGAACGATCTTACACAATATAAAGGCTCGCAATAATTCCCAGTACTTCTGGCACAACAAATACGTTCTTACCATAAAATTAGAAGAGTTACACAAAATATTTGTTACGTACATTACCTGATACATTAAATTTTTTTCGTAATATTTTTCACTGGTTCTCGCACAAAAAATCATACCGAACTAAAGAGGACAACGTTTAAACAAAATATTTCTTACGTAATTTACTGACAATTTATCATTGGCTCGTAAAATTCCTCATTGATTCTCGCCCAGCAAACACATAACGAAGTCACCAGTACATCATTTGAACAATATATTTCTTACGTGCATAACAACACACATAATATTGGCTCGTACGAATTCTCAGTGCTTCTGCCGCAATAAACACATTCCATTATTACCAGGACAACATTTAAAGAAATTTATCTTTTTTAAATTCCCTAACAATAATATATTGGCTCGTACAAATCCTAATTAATTCTTGTACATAAAAGAATTAAAGACATTCCCAGGACAATCGATATACAATATATTTCTTACGTACATTACATCCTAAATTTTATTGCCTCGTACCAATTATCAGTGATTCTCGCGCAACAAACACATACCAACTTTAGCAGAACAACCGATATACAAAATAGTTGTTACGTGTATTACATCACAATATTATATTGGCTCGTACAAATTCTCAGTGACACTCGGACAACAAATATATACCGACATTACCAGGACAACATTTAAAAGCACAATTCTTACTTACAATACCTGACAGTGCTACATTGGCTGGTACAAACAGTCAGAGTTTGTCGAACAAAAACTGCATTCAAATTTTAATAGGAAAACAAATTTAAAACATTTCTTATGTGCATGACATGACACAATTAGTTGGCTCTTAATATTTTCAGCATTCCTCGAACACGAAATTCATACCTAATTTACCAGGAAAATATTTAAACAAAACAATTCTTAAGTAAATTAACTGACACTTGTGTATTGTTTCGTAACAATTCTCAGTGATTCTCGTACAACAAACACATATCGAATTTAAAAGGACAAACTTTATGCCTTTCATTTCTTCCGTGCATGACTTGCCTCACATAATTTTTGTGAAATTATTCAATTCTTCTCTCACAACAAACATATTCCAAACTTAAGTGCACAAGGGTAAAATATATTACATCTTACGTATATTACATGATTATATTGCATGGGCTCGTAACATTTACCTGAAATTCTCGCAAAAAAATTACCGACATTAACAGAATAAGGATAAAAATCATTTCTTATTTAAAATATCTGACCCAAACATTGTGTCGTAACAATTCTCAGTGTTTCTTGCACAACAAACTCATACCGAATTTATCACGACAACAGATAAACAAAAGATTTATTTCCTAAATTACCTAACAAAATTACCTTCGCTCGTACAAATTCCCGGTGGTTATCTCACAAAAAATCTCAAAGACTTTTCCAGGAAGACACATAAACAAAACGTTTCTTAAGTGCATGCACTTGCACATTTCATTGAATGGTAACAATTGTCAGTTCTTCTCGCACCAGGAATACATAACGACATTACCAGGAAAACGGAGAAATCAATATTTTCTTAAGTGCATGTCCTTATATATTTTATTGTCTGGTACGTACTTTCAATTTTTCCCGCACTTCAAATATATTCCGACATTAGAGGACAAAGTTATAAACAAAATATTTTTACATAACACAACTGAAAGCATTACACTGATTCGTTAAATTTCTCGGTGATTCTCGTATAACAAAACATCCCAAAATTACTATGACAACACATGAACAATATATTATTTACGTACCTTTCCTGACAGTATTATATTGGATCGTATCAATTCTTAGTGCTTCTCGCACAACAAACAATAACCGATTTTATTACGTCAAAATTTATACAAAGAATTCTTTCTTAATTTACTTTTAATATCATTATGCCTCCTAATATTTCTCAGTGATTCTCGCACAACAAAATATACAGAATTTACCAAGATAAAAATTGAACGAAACATTCATTACCTGCGTGACCAAACACATAATCTAGCTACCATTTAGTAATTATTTTCGAACAAATAACGCCTTTCAACATTAACAGGACAACATTAACAAAATTATTTTACGTACGTCACGTTACAATATTGCAATATCTCTTATCAAATTTTGTGACTCTCGCACAAAATAACATATTGACATTACAAATACAACATTTAATAACAATTCCTGCGTACATGACCTGATAAATTTTCATCGGCTCATACAAATTTTCAGTGCTTTTCGCACAACAAACACATGCAGAATTTACCGGGACAACAGATATATATAATATATCTTACGTATTTAGTATGAAAATATGTCATTTGCTCGTACCGATACTTAGTGCTTCTCGCACAACAAACATTTACGGTCCATGCCAGGACAACAGAAAAAATTTTACTTTCATATCCTGACGAAACAATTTGGGTCGTAATAAATTAAATTTTTCTCGCACAGCAAACTACATACTGACATGAGGAGAACAAGAGTTAAAAAAAACATTTCCAAAGTACATTTCCTTACACTAATACGTTGGCTCCTAAAAATTCGCAGATCCTCTAGTACAACACACAAATACCAACATTACGAGTAAAAATGTGCGACAAAATAGTCCTTACTTAAACTACCTGTCAATATTATATTGGCTCGTAACAAATTTCAGTGCTTCTAGCACAAGAATGACATACCGACACTGCAAGGACAACAAATAAAAAATTCAATTCTTCTGTGCATGACCTGAAACATAATATTAAATCGTTAAAATTCTCAGTCTTTCTCGCACAACAAACACAAACCGACATTACCTGAACAAGAGGACACAAATTGTATCTTACGTATATTATCTGACTACATTATATTTGCTCGTAAAAATTCTCAGTGTTTGCCGCACAACGAACACATACCGAAATAACCTGGACAATTTATAAGCAAACATCCCTTACCTAAATTACTTGGCATTATTTCATGCTTTCATATCATTTCTCAGTGTTTCTCGCACAAAAACTGTCACCGATATTACCAGGAAAAGAGTTAAAATTCCTTACATTTATTACCTGAAAATATTAAATTCGCGAGTAACAAATCACAGTACATTTCGCAGAACAAACACATAGTGATATTAGGAGGAGAAAAGAGAAACAAATTATTCCTTAAGAAAATGTCTTGACTCTTGCTCGTACCAATTCTCAGTTCTTCTCGCACAAGAACTATATAGCGACATTAGCAGGACAACAGTTAAATAAAACGTATCTTAAGTACATTACTTGACTTTATTACATTGGCTAGTAACATTTCTTAGTGTTTCTCACACAACAAACTTCTACCGAAATTACCGGGACGATAATTAAACAAATTAATTCTTACATAAATTACCTAAAAAAATTACATTCGCTAGTAATATTTCTCAGTGTTTCTCGCACAAAGATAACATATTATGACAATTCCAGGTTAACATATGCACAAATCATTTCTTACGTACACTTCCTCAAAATACAAATTTGGCGCATATCATTTCTTCGTGTTTCTCGCAAAGCAATCACTTACCCAATATACCAGGACAACAAATAAAGAAAAATTTTAAAAAATTACCTTTTAACAATACGTTGGCCCGTACTAATTCATAGTGATTCTCGCAGAAGTAAATCATACCAATATTGCCAGGTAAAATTAAAACAAATTAATTCTTACGTATTTTGTCTCACAAAATTTTATTGGCTCGTAGCTTTTCGAAGTGCTTCCCGCACAAAAAAACATACTGACAATACCAGTACAACAGATAAATAAACATTTCTTACGTATATAACCTGAAAATAATAAATTGCCTCGTAACTAGTCTAATGTTTTCACGCACAACAAACACAAACCGACATTACAAGAACAAGAGTTAAAAAAATAAAATTACGTCCATGACCTGACACATTAATTTCGCTCGTAACAACTCTCAGTGTTTCTCGCACAATGAACAAATACTGAATTTACAAGGACAAAATTAAAAAAAAAATTGTAGCGTACTGCACCTGACAATAATACATTGGCTCGTTTATACTGTAAGTTCTTCCCGCACAACAAACACATACCGATATTTCCATAACAGCAGTTAACAAAACATTTCTTACGTACAATACCTGACATTAATACATGGACTCATAATATTTCTGAATCTTTCTCGCGCAACAATCACATACGGACATTACAAGGAAAAACAGTTAAACAAAACAATACTTACGTGCTTGACATATCACATTAATTTGGCTCGTAACTTTTCTCAGTGTTTCTCGCACAATAAACACATAATAATATTAGCAGGACGAAAGTGATAAAAAAAACTTCTTACTTGCATTACCTGACACATTACTTTGGCTCCTACGAATTCTCAGTGTTTCTCTCACATTAAAAACATAACGATTTTACCAGGAAAACAGTAAAAAAAAACTTTTTTACCAACATCACCACACAAACATTCAATGGCTCTTACAATTCCTCAGGTTTCTCGCACAAGAATCACATACCAACATTACCAGTACAACAATTAATAAATCATTTCTTACGCAAATTAACTGGTAATATTAAATTGGCTCGTACTAGTTCAAATTTATTTTCGCACAAAAATTCTTACCGAAATTACAACAAAACCAGGTAAACAAATCATTTTACCGTGTATGACCTGTCACATTACTTTGGCTTGAATCGTTTCTAAGTGCTTCCTGACCAAAAAACACATATCGACATCAGCAGAGCAAGAGAAAATCGAAACAATTCTTACGTAAATTACCTGAAAGTATTGCATGGGCTCGTAACTATTCTCACTGTTTCTCGCATAACAAACACATAAAGACATTCAGAAGAGAAAAATAAGCGAAATTTTCTTGCGTACGTTACTTGACAATAATACATTTTCTCGTAAATTTCTAAGTATTTCCCGCACAAAAACATGCACCGAAATTACCAGGTAAGAGTGGAACAAAACAATTCTTACGTGAATTACCTGACACAATAATGTGACTCGTAAAATTCAAAGTGCTTCTCCCAGAACAAAAAGTACCTACATTTCTAGGACAACAGTAAAATAATAATTCTTACGTATATTAACTGACAATATTACAACCGCTAGTACAAATTCCCCTGCTTCTCGCGCAACTAACACATACCGACATAACGAGGAATAGAGTTAAAGAAACAATTTTTTTACTTTTCCTGAAATTAATTCAATGCCTCTTACCAGTCATCAGCTTTTCTCGCACAACAAACACATATCGAATTTTGTAAGGAAAAATTTAAATAAAAAGCTTCTTACGTACATTATCTGGAAATATTATATTGGCTCGTAAAACTTCTCAGAGCTTCTCGCACAAAAACACATAACGAATTCAGCAGGGCACAATGAAACAAAATATTAGTTTCGTGAATGATCTTACCCATTACAACGTTTCGTATCGAAACTCAGTTCTTCCAGCACAACATACACATACCGATATTATCAAGATTGCAGTTAAACAAAGTAATTCTTACGTACATTACGCGAAAAAATACATTGGTTCTTACCAATTCTGATTTATTCTCGCAAAACAAACACATACCGACATTACCAAAACAAAACTTACACAAATAAATTCCTACTTACTTTACCAGAAAATATTACATTGACTCGTATCAATTCTCAGAGATTTTCGCACAAAATCCCATACCATCAATACCAGGACTAAAGATAAACAAAATACTTCTAAACAAATTACCTGATAATATTAAATTTTCTGGTAAAAATTCTAAGTAATTCTCACACAAAAAACGCCTACCGATATTCCCAGGACAAGAAATGAACAAAATATTTCTTACGACATGACCTGACACATTAAATTGGGTTGAAATATTTTTCAGTGCTTCACGCACAACAAATCAATACCGACATTACCAAGACAACAGTTAAAAACAAATTCTTACGTACATTTCCTGACAATATTTCATTGGCCCGTAGCAATTCTCTGTGCTTCTCGCACAACAAACACATTCCAACTTCACCAGGACAACAATTAAAAATAATATTTTTTATATATAAGACGTGCCGTATTAAATGAGTCGTAACAATTTTCACTGCTTCTTTCACAACAAGCACATACCGACATTACCAAGACGAAATTGAACCAAAATTTTCTTACGTACAATACCTGACCATGTTTCATTATATTGTAACAATTCTAAATGCTTCTCGCAAAACAAACACCTACCGAAATTACCAGGACAAGAATTAAACAAAACATTTCTTAAGTACTTTATCTGACAGTATTAATTTGGCTCGTACCAATTTTATTTTATTCAAGGGCAACAAACACATTCAGCCATTACCAGGACAACCGTTATATAAAACTTTTATTTCTTACATTACCCGACAATATTACATTGGCTCGTAAAATTTCTCAGTGATTCTCGCACAACAAACACATACCGACATTACCTGGACAAGCGTTAAGCAACACAATTCCTAAGTACATTACCTGACAATATTAAATTGACTCGTAAAAATTCTCAGTGCTCCTAGCAAAATAAACACATAACGACATAACAGGAAAATTGATATAAAATTCATTTCTTACGTGCATGACCTGTGTTCAGCTAAGGACAAATTTTTGTAGTTGGATTTTTCTTGCACGATATGGGCAATAACACTGGTCGCATCAGATTTCACAACTCTTGATAACTTAGAAATGATGCAACCTTCAAGACGTAAGGTGACTTCACGGGCGTCCTGAAGCCTCTATATCTATTCCTTTGTTCTAGTACCAGGAGTGCGCGTGACTCTGTAGCTGGCCTTAAGTCTTGTGGCATAAGTGCCACGAGCTAGTCACATCCTATGCATGAGTGGGCGCGCTAATTGTCTCTTTTCTCTCAATTAAAGAACGTAGGTTTCTAAGAATTGTCTCCATAAAGGTGTGCTAAAGAAACCAAGTTCTAAAATTGTTCACCATAAGGGTGTGGTACAGTGCTGAATAGTACGAGTGTGGGTGTGTACAGCCAAGCTACATGGGTAGCGTAATAACTTAGTAGTCACTAATGCATGAAATTAGTTAAATGGTTTCGAAACCAGTTTAAGTTTAAATAGTAATTTGATTAATAAATTTTGTTTACCAGCGCATTATATTTGGAACAGATTGTTCAACCAAGTATGCTCCTCCAGCCACACGAGGCGACATAAATTTTGGTCCAACGGGCACGGATATAACTAGAAAGATGCGACATATATTTGATCTACTTAAACAGGATAACAGTGACTTTATATGGAATTGGTTTTTGGTTCTGTGAAAACTTAATGTGAACTGAAATACACAACGTATAATTGACACTATTGCCGCGCAATTTGTGACGTCATTTTACTTAACACTTTGAACACAAAACAACGTTCGCTATTAATCAGCAACCTCCGGCAGGAATGGGATCATACGCCACCGCAGCGAACACCGAAGGCCCATGACCACGAACGCGTCATCACGAAACCTCCATTCAGGCCATTGAACTTCACGCACCACATCAGCTGTACACCCGCACGAGAAAGCATGAATCCCAAACGACGTGTTCAGCTAATTAAGCGTTGTGCCGTTGCCAATAGCTCTCCTAACCGCTTGCAGAATTACCTTGAAACAGGTGACCTTAATGTTTATGAGATTAATGTCAGGCTAGATAAGCTACCAAGCATTTTGAAAAAATCTGAATCCGCACAGTATGAACTACAATGTCAAGACGAAGCAGATTATTCTCTAGAGAGAGAAGAATATAAAAAAAACAGTACTTTGAATTTAAGACAAGTTTCAGTGAAATTTTGTATTCTGTGGTTGTTCCACTACCGTCTAGAAATAGCTAAAAAAGGAGCAGCTTGTCAGGTCACAGTAATTACACTCCGAGGTCACATAAAATTAGCACACACATTAAGCTACCAACCATAGCATTGCCAAACTTCGAAGGATACACAAGTATCTGGTTAAATTTCAGAGACACATTTGAGGCATAGATTGTTAATAACACAACCCTGTCTAATGTCCAGAAGTTCCGCTAACACATTGCTTCACTGAAGAATGAAGCCAAGGATTTGATAAGCAATCTAAAAATAACAAATGAGAACTTTCTTTTTGCTTAGCAATTAGTGATACAACGTTACAATAACAAACGATTAAATGCCATGATGCATGTCGAGAATTTATGTCAAAAGCCCCAAGTCAAAAAGGAAATCGCATCATCATTGCGAAAATCAATTAATCTTGTGCCGAGTCTCATGAATGCCTTAGATGCATAATCTTTTAGTGTGCCTGTACAAGATTTAATGTTGAATCATTTGATGTTAACCACACTTGACCCTAAAAAGCAGCGAGAATGAGAGCTCATCACAACTTCGCGCGCAAATAACCCAAAGTCTCCAGAATTAGTCACATTTCTGGAATCAAGATGCAGGGCTCTAGAACAACTTCAGACAACCCAATCACTGAAGGTATTTCCTACCAATTTACGCTCATCAAAATCACCTGGAAACAAGGTTAGTAAACCTTATTCCAACATAGCAACACAGCTATATTGCTCTTTGTTTAATCAGAACTTTGTTTCAACTGCTTGCAACCATTTAGCAGGAATCACACATGTTCGAAACAAGTGTGCCGTTCGTGTCACAAGAGACATCTTACCTTGCTGCACATAGACAGGCAATATCAATCAATTAATGGCACGATATTAGCAAAAAATGGTTCACCTGCATTTGCAAGGGGCAGCTCAACTGCAGAAGTTAAAACACACTCTTCATTCAAGGGCAAACCCAGGTGTCACACTCTTCTTGCCACGGCCATTGTAAAAGTTCAGAATAAATTTTGCCAATATGTTCTATGCAGAGCATTGTTAGACAGTGCTTCTCAATCACATTTCATAACAGACAGATGTGTACAACGTTTGAGGTTATGCAGAACTCAGACAAATGCAGGGATACAAGGCATATCAGGTGATAATACTGCGACACAACACATTGTATCAATACATTAAATGTCTAGGCTTATATACTGGCATACAACAAATGACTGTGCCTTCATGTCGCATATTACTAGTACCACACCATCCACCAAGTTGGAAACAAGTACCTGCAAAATTCCCAATTTCATCAAGTTGGCTGACGAACAGTTTGATCAACCAGGGACATTGTTCTACTACTTTGAGATGACTTAATCTACGAGATGTTTCGATCAGGCAGAAGGACACGTCCTGGCAATTACCCAGTTCTACAAGAGACAGTTCTTGACTGGACAAACTCAAGTCGAACTCCAGCCACCACTACACAGCATGACCCTAAGCATACTTTACTATTCCGAGAAGACAACAATTTTTAATACAATTTTAATCGCTTTTGGTAAGTGGAACCCATGGAACACTCCACTACGGCAACGGAACAACAAGCCTGTGTACAACACTTCATCACACACACAACCCAACATGTTGATGGAAGATTTGTTGTCAGACTGCCAACAAAGATGCATACCAAGCAACTTGGATCTACTCGCCTCTCTTCAAAGCGAAAATTACATGCAATTGAACGCAGACTGGAACGAGAACCAGAACACAACCTTCAGTACCACAATTTCATGAAGGAATATGAAGAATTGTGTCACATGGAACCTGTGAAATCCCTAGAGGGGAGGCAACCATGCTATTTTCTACCACATTATGCAGTCTCCAAGGAAACAAGTACCACAAGAAGGACTCTAGTTATTTTCGATGGAAGTGCCAAGACTTCAAATGGATTTTCACAAAACGACATATTACAAGTAGGTCCCACAGTTCAACAGGATCTGTATTCCATTGTACTGCGGTTCAGAACCCATGAAGCGAACTTCACAGCTGACATAGCAGGATGTACAGGCAGATTAACGTACATCCACAAGATAGGGATCTACAAAGAATTCTAGGGAGATATTCTTCTGACGAACATATCCAAGAGTACAACCTCAGCACTGTAACATATGGAAACTCTTCAGCAACATATCTGGCAAAACGTTGCCTAAAAAAACTAGCAGATGACAACAAGTGTTAATACCCAAGGGCCGCTCAAGTGCTGAGCAATGATTTTTATATTGACGATTTACTAAGTGGCACCTCAACCATAGAAGATACAAAGAAGGTGCAACAAGAAATATCATCTCTGCTTCAAACAGCAGGATTTACACTAAGGAAGTGGGCTTCAAATCACTCTACATACTTGGATAATATTCCAAGAGAGCTGCTAGAAACACAACAGATATTATTACTGGATAATGAAGATGGAGTTACAATTCTCGGATTACTATTGAATCAAAAAATGATCAATTTCAAATCAAGAACAACACTACACAGGTGCAACCAACAGAATCATCAGAGTAATTTCATACTACAAAAGATTCATAAGCAACTGCAGATTTCCCAAAGCCAACAGGAAATCAACTATCCACCCCACACAAGATTTGAACAGGCTCTGACTTGCCGTGTGAAGATGGTACAACTAATTTCTTATGTAGAAGTAATGAGGAATTTAATGGAACAACAAGAGGTTTCAGCCAGAATTTCTCTCAAGACACTGCATCCCTTCATAAGTAAGGAAGGTCTTCTCAGAGTGGGAGCAATATAAGAGCAATCTACGCTTCCTTAACAAAAAATGAATCAGGTGATTTTAACTTCAATTCATCATTTCACAAATTAGATTGTATCAGCAAAGCACATAAGTCTTCACCATGCAGACGCACAACACTTCATATCACTTCTACGAGAGAAATACAGGATTCCAAGAATAAGAAACCTGATAAAAACAGTCATTCATCAGTGCCTAACCTGCTGTAGATTCAATGCACAAGCAACACAACAGCTGATGGGTGAGCTGCCATCAACACGAGTACAATCTTCCAGGCCATTCCTCACTACAGTCGTGGATTATGCTGGACCAATATCATTAAGTTTGGGACCACCACGTAGCAAACCATAACAAAGTGTTACATTGCTATACTTGTCTGCTTCGTGACCAAGTCTATTCACATTGAAGTGGTCACATGCTTAACTACAAAAGCATTTCTTGCTGCCCTGAGACATTTCATAGCACGTCGATGTAAACCAAGGACCATTTGTTCAGACAATGGTACAAACTTTCAAGGTGCTGCTAATGAACTTCATGCACTCTATTAAATGCTTCAATCCAAATCACAGATGGGAACAGTACAGGACTTCTTGGCCACTGAAGGATGCAAATGGAAATTCATTCCACCACACGGACCTCACTTCGGAGTATTATGGGAAGCAACTCTGAAGTCCATGAAGTATCATCTGCGAAGAACACTAGGTTCTCAGGTTGCCACTTACGAGGAACTGTGCACACTACTTGCTGAGACAGAGGTCTGTACAATCTCCAGACCCTTGTGTGCCTTATGTGATGATCCTTTCAATTCAACTTATTTGTCTCCAGGACATTTTCTAATTCGTGAACCACTTAACCAATTACCTGCTGCTACTTTACTGATGTCAAATGCAATAGACTCTCCAGGTGGCAAACCCACCAACAAAAATTGCAACAGTTCTGGCAACGTTGGTCATCCGACTACCTCCAGAGTCTGCAACAGCGTCAACGCTGGCAAAGGATATCCCCTAACCTATAACCAGGCGATCTCTTCCTGCTGAGGGAGGACAACACGATTCCATTACATTAGCCCACAGCTGTCATCAAGGAAACCCATCCAGGTAAGGATGTCATCGCCCGAGTCGTCACAATTAGGACCCCAAAGGGAGTATTTAAACTTCCCATTACAAAAATTTGCCCTTTACCGCGTGTGAATATTGAACTATATTGTAATTGTTTTGGGGCTGCATAATGTTCCGCTAATGGCAAATATTTATATTTCGATTTTTCTCGCACGAAATAAGAATAACATTGTTCGCATCAGATTACACAACTCTTTTTAACTTAGGGATGATTCAACTATCACTAAGTAAGTTGACGTCACGGGCGTCCTGAAGCCTTCTGAAAATTTTCATTATTCTAGCACCAGGACTGCGCGAGACTCTGTGGCGTGCCTTCAGTCTTGTTGCATCGATGCCAGTAGCTGGTCGCAGCCGTTACATGAGGGGGTGAGGCCTTACATGTCTCATGTTTCCAATTAAATATCAAAGATTTCTAAAATTTGTCCACATAAGGGTTTGCTATAGAAAAAAAATTCTAAAGATGTTCAACATAAACGTGTGGTATAGTGCTGAATAGTACGAGTGTGGGTGTGTACAGACAAGCTACATGGGTAGCGTAATAATTTAGTAGTCACCAAAGCATGAATTGTACTAAATGATTTCGAAATAGTTTAAAATTAATTATATTGTGATAAAAAAAATTTGTTGGCCAGCGCATTACATTTGGAACAAATTTTTCGACCAGGTATTTTCCTCGAGCCAGACGAGGCGACAACCTAACACATTTTATTTATTCGCAACAATTCTCAGTTCTTCTCGCACAACAAACACATAACGATTCTACCAGGACTACCGTTAAGCAATACATTCACTATGTACATTACCTGAGTATAGTACATTGGCACGTAATTTTTCGCATTGTTTCTCGCTCAAAATACACATACAGACTTTAACAGGACATTATATACACAAAATATTTCTTACGTACATTACCTGACAATGCTCGTTGGCACGTAAAAATTTTCAGTGCTATCCGCACAACAAAGACATAGCGATATTACCAGGATAACAGTGAATAAAACATTTCTTACGTACATTACATGACAATATAAAATTTTCTCGTAATATTTCTTAGTAATTCTCGCACAAAAGACACATATCGATATTACCAGAAAAAGAGAGAAATACATTATTTTTAACCGAATGATCTGACAGTTTATAATGGCTCGTACCAATTCTCAGTGTATCTCACACATCAATTCGTACCGACATTAAGCGGACAAAAGTTAAACTAAATATTTCCAGGGTACATTATCTGACAATATTGAATTGGCTCCTATAAATTTCACAGTGATTCTCACGCAAGAAACATATACCGACGTAACCAGGGGAACAAATATAAAAACAATTCTTTCTTATATTACCTGACAATACTTCATTGGTTCGTACCAAATATCAATGTTTATCGCACAACAAATGCACACCAACAATACCAGAAAAGAGATAAAAAATATTTTTTATGTTCATTACATGAGAATAAAATATTGGCTGGTAAATTTCACAGTGCTTCTCGCACACAATTCGCATACCGACATTAAGAGGCAAAGAGTAAAAAAAAAATTTCTTACTTGCATGACCTGAACCATAGGTCGTAAAAATTCTCACAAATTCTCGAACACCAAACACAGACCGACATAACGTGTACGACATTAAACAAAATAAGTCTTATGTAAATAACCGGACGATATTATATTTGTTCGTACGATTATTCAGTGCTTCTCGCACAGGAAACACATACCGAATTTCCAAGGCAACATTTACATAAAACATTTCTTACATACATTACCAGACAATATTACATTGGATTGTAACATCCCTCAGTGCGTCTCGCACGAAAAACAAATATCAATATTATCAGGAAGGAGGTGAATAAAATATTATTTATTTGCATGACCTGATATTATTTTGGCTCGTAACATTTCTCAGTGTTTCACGCACAACAAATACATACCGACATTACCAGGACAAAAATTTTAAAAAAAATTAATTGTTTGACCTGACACATTACATTTCCTCGTACCAATTTTTAGGCCTAACATAAAACAAAAACATACCGAAATTAACAATACAATATTAAACAAAAAATTCGTAGTACATTACGTGAAAATATTACAATGGCTCGTAACGTTTCTGAGTTATTCTCGCACAACGAACACATACCGAATTTGCCAGGGGAAAAGCAAAACATAATATTTCTTGCGCACATTACCCGAAAATAATATTTGGTTCGTAACATTTCTAAGTATTTCTCGCACAACAAACTTATACCGACATTACCAGGGCAACAGCGAAACAAAATTTCTTTTCGTGTATGACCTGACACAATACATTAATTCGTAACAATTCTCAATGCTCCCCGCACAAGAAACACACACCGACATTACCTTGACAACAGTTAAACAAGACATTTCTTACTTATATTACCTGAATATATTACGTTGGATCCTAACAATTCTCAGTTATTAACATACAACAAACAAATACCGAAATTAACATGCCAACACAAACAAATTATTCTTACGTTTAGAACCTCAAAATATTTCATTGTGTCGTAACATATCTCATTGCAACTCGCACAAAAACAAATACCGAAATTACCAGAAAACAGATAGACAAATCATTTCTGAATTGCCTGACCTGGCACATTAAATTTTCTCGTAAAATTTCTCAGTGCTTCTCTCACAACAAGCAATTACCGACATTACCAGGACAACATTTACACAAATCATTTCCTACGTACATTACCTGACAATAATAAATTGGCCAGTTACAATTCTAAGTATTTCTCGCACAACATAAATACACCGACATCACCAGGAATAGACAAAAAAAATTATTACTTCAAAACCTGACAGTAATTCACTAAATTTCAATGAATCGTAAATATTGTCAGTGGTTGTCGCACAACAAACACATACCGCAATTACCAGGGCAAAATTGAAAAAGAAATTCTTACTTGAGTGACACGACACAATGCAATGCCTCGTAATAACTCCCAGTGCTCCTTGCACAACAAAAATATACCGAATTTACCAGGATAAAAGTAATACAAAATAATTCTTACGTACATTACCTGACATTATTACATTTGCTCATATCAATTCTCAGTAATACTCGCACAACAAAAATATACCGACAATACCAAGACAACACTAAAAAAAAATGATTGCGTACATAACCTGATAATATTACATTGACATGGACCAATTAGCAGTGCTTCTCGCACAACAAACACATACCAACATAACCTGGAGAAACGTTACCAAAATAATTCTTTCGTATATTACCTGACATTATTTCAATGGCTCATAAAAATTCTCGGTGTTCTACGCACAAAAAAACCACATACGCTCAATAAGAGGACAATAGATAAAGAAATATTTTTAACGAACATTTCCTGAAAATATTTCATTGCGTCGTACCAATTTTCAGTGTTTCTCGCTCAAAAACCGCATATTGATTTTAATATGAAAACGGTTAAAAAATATTTCTTAGGTGAATAACATGAAATATTACATTGGTGGTAAAAATTTTCACTGGTTCTCGCAGAACTAACACATATCGACTTTACCTGGAAAAAAGTAATCAGAACATATCTTACATATATTACCTAAGTAAATTTCAAAGGCTCGTAACATTTATCAATATTTCTCGCACAACAAACACTTACCGACATTTCAAGGAAAACAGTTAAACAACATATTCTTAAATTTATTATCTGATCGAATATATTGACTCGTAAATATTACTACAGATTCTCCCTCAACAAACCCACACTGACAATAACAGGACAATATTTACAGAATTAATTTCCTTCGTATATAACCTGACAATAAAACATTGTCTCTTAACAATACTCAAGTTTTCTCGCACAACAAACCAATACCGTCTTTACCAGGGCAACAGTGAAACAAAACTTCCCTCACGTGACTGACCTGACATATAAAATTGGCTTTTACCAAACCTCAGTGTTTCTCGCACAACAAAACATACCAACATTACGAGGAAAGAGTCAAAAAAACATTTCCTAAGTAAATTACCCGACAATAAAACATGGGTTTGTAACAATTCTAAGTAATTTCCGCAAAACAAAAGCATACTGATATTACCAGGGCAACATTGAAACAAAACATTTCTTACCTGAATTTCCTAACACAATATATTGGCTCCTACCATTTCTCAGTTTTTTACGCTTAACAAAATCATACTGAATTTTCCAGGACAGCCGTTAAACACAATGATTCTTCTGTTCATTACCTTACAATATTACATTGGCTCGTATCAATTCACAGTGATTCTCTCACAACAAACACTTACCGACCTAAAAATGAGAACAGTTTAAAAAACAATAATTTGCCAACTTACCTGAAAATATTTAATTGGCACGTACTAATTCCCAGATTTCTCGCCCAACAAACACATACCCACAATACCAAGACAACAGTTAACAAAATAATTTTTATGCACATTATCTGAAAATGAATTAATGGACCGGAAATTTTCTCAGTATTTCTCGCACAAAAATTACATACCGACATTAAAAGGTCATAATTTAAAAAATCATCTTTTACGTGCATGATGTGACATGTTACATTTGTTCGTAAAATTTCAAGTGATTCTCGCACAACAAACATGTATCGAATTACCTAGTATATATTAAATTAAACTTTTCTTACCTAAATTAACTGGCATTATTACATTGGATCGTAACGATACTCAGTGCTTATCACACAACAATCATATACACATATTACCAGGACAAGAGGTAAACAAAATATTTTTTACATATATGTCATGTCATAATATATTGTACGTAATAATTCTCAGTTCTTCTCGCATAAAAGCACATACAGTTAATTCTTGGAAAAAATTTAAACAAAATATTTCTTACGTACATTTCCTCACAATATGACATTGGCTCGTTCCCTTTCTAAGTTCTTCTCGTACAACAAACACATACCGACATTATAAGGACAACAGTTAACACACTTCTTACGTGTATTACCTGACAATAATGAATTGCCTCGTAATATTTCTGAGTTTTCCTCGCACAATAAACACTTACGGAAATTACCTGGATAACAACTATACATAAAAATTCTTACGCACACCTGGTTATATTTGATTGCTTCGAACCTATACTCATTGATTCTTGCTCAACAAACGCATACCGACATTACCAGGACAGCATTTATATAAAATACTTATTACGTGCCTGACGTGAAACATTAAATAAGCTCGTGTCAATTCTCAATTCTTCTCGCACAATAAGCATATAACGACATAACCAGGACAACAGGGAAAACATTTCTTACCTGCATAACCTGACCCAATTCATTGTCTCTTATAATTTCTCAGTGCTTCTCGAACAAAAGAACATTAAATTTCACCAGGAAAACAGTTAAAAAATTATTTTTTTTTCGTGCACGTCCTGTCACATTACTTTGGCTCGCATCATTTCACAGTCCTTCCAACACAACAAACACATACAGACATTAGCAGGATTAACAAATAATAAAAAATTCGTATGTTACATTACCCGAAAATATTGCAATGGCCAGTAACGATTCTCAATGCTTCTCGCACAACAAACACAAAAAGACATTTCCATGAAAACTGTTAACAAAACATTTCTTGCGAATGTTACCTGACAGTAATATATTGGCTCGTAAAATTTCTAAGAATTTCTCGCACAAAAAATCCATAAAGATTCTCGCAAGGAAACAGTTAAAAAAGCTTTTTTTACGTGAATGACCTGATAAATTACATTTGCTCGTATCAATTCTCAGTACTTCTCGCACAACGAACATAATCCAATATTACCAGGAAAACAGTTAAAGAAAACAATTTTACTTACATTACATGCCAATAATACGTTTGCTCGTAACAAATCCCTGTATATCTCGCACAACAAACACGTACCGACATAACCAGGACAACAGTTAAACAAAATAATTCTTACGAAACTTACCTTAAAATATTACATTGGCTCGTACTATTTCCCAGTGCTTCCCGCACAACAAACACTTAACGATATAACCAGAAGAACAATTAAAGAACAATAATTTGTAAATTACCAAAAACGTTCATTGGCTCGTACCAATTAGAAGAGTTTCTCGCACAAAGAACACGTACCCACAATACCAGGACACACTAAAAAAAATTTCTTTACATATATTAACTAAAATATTTGGGTTGGCTCGTATCAATTCTCGGTGATTATCGCACAAGGATTTCATACCGACATTAGCAGGACAAGAATTATAAAACCTTTATTACGTGCATGATCAGACGCATTACATTGGGTTGTAAAATTTCCCAGTGTTTCTCGCACAACAAACACACCTCGACATTACCTGCAAAAAGTTAAAAAATAAACTAATTTCTTACCTACATTACCTGACAATAATTCATTTACTCATACCGAAATCAGTGCTTCTTGAACAAATATTCATATTGAAAACATTAAAAAAAAAATTTCGTGCTTATTATACCACATTATTTTGTTTCATATCAATTCCGTGTGCTTCTCGCACATCAAACACATAGCGATATTAGCAGGACAACAGTTCAACAAAACATTACATACGTTACGTATCCTAAAAGTATTGCAATTGACCGTAACAAATCACAGTGATTCTCGAACAAAATAAACTGATACTACCAGGGCAACAGTGAGACGAACGTTTCCTTACGTGAATGACCTGGCACAATATATTGGTTCGTTCCAATTCTGAGAGCTTCTCGCACAACAAACTCATTCTGACATTACCAGTACAACAGTTAGACAAAATATATTTACCTATATTACCTAACAATAATTTGTTGGCTCGTAAAATATCACAGCGTTTCTCGCACAACAAACACGTAACGACTTTACCAGGACAAGAGTTGAACAAAGTATTTCTTACGTAAAATACATGAAAATATTTCTCTGACTGGTAACAAATTCCATCGCTTCTCGCACTACAAAAACGTGCCGAAATTACCAGAGCAAAAGTAAAAAAAAAAATTTCACACGAATGACCTCACACATATTATTGGCTCGTACCAATTCCCACTGATTCTCGCATAACAAAGACATTCCGACATTACCAGTGCAACAGATATAAAAAATATTTTTACCTAAATCGGCTGACAATATTACGTTGGCTCGTAACAATTATCAGTGTTTCTCGCACAACAAACACATACCGTCTATACCAGGCAACAGTAAAAAAAATAATTTTTACTTACATTACCTGCCAATAATACATTACCTCGTAACAATTCTCAGTTTTTATCGTGCCACATGCCCTGCCCATCTCATTCTTCTCGATTTTATTACCCGCACAATATTGGGTGAGGAGTACAGATCACTTAGCTTCCCGTTATGCAGTCTCTTCCATTCCCCCGTTACCTCGTCCCTCCTAGGTCCAAATATTCTCCTCAACACCATATTCTCAAACATCCTCAGCTTCCCTTCCTCACTCAATGTCAGAGACCAAGCTTCACACTCATACAAAACAACAGGCAAAGTTTTAGTTCTATATATCTTAATCTTTAATTTCCTGGACAGCAACCTGGAAGACAAAAGATTCTGCACCAAATGATAGCAAGCATTTCTTGACTTCAGTCTACACTATAATTTTTCCCGAATAGAATTTTATATTTTAAAGTTG
>Ga0131853_10006155_pt1 | contig 21675 bp, 20 predicted proteins | sample TergutLab28metaG_FD_92764 | JGI IMG/M metagenome (GOLD analysis project Ga0131853, IMG submission 92764) | Labiotermes labralis P1 segment gut microbial communities from Petit-Saut dam, French Guiana - Lab288 P1 (version 2) (version 2) | ecosystem: Host-associated > Arthropoda: Insects >... | reverse complement strand
TGCGATATCAGCCGAATAGAATCCGGAAAAGCAAACCCTTCTATTAAAACGCTGATGCGGCTTGCTGCTGGCATGGGTATGAGGATTAGAATTGAATATTTGCCTGAGATGTAAAAAACGGCTACCCCATTAAGTCCTCCCCAACAAAAAACGAGAGAAGTGCAAAACACGCCCTCTCGTTTTTTATTGTAATCTAGTAAAAGGTGCAACAGATGAACGGTGTAATTAACAAAAAAAACCACACAAAATGTGTATAAAATTGTGTTTTATCTCAATTACCTGTATTCTATCACAAAGAAACGGAGTGATAAATCATGGACATTTTGGCAAAACTCACCACAGAATTCTCTTTAGCCCGCTGGCAGGTAGAAAACACAGTAAGACTCATTGACGAAGACAACACAATCCCCTTCATTGCGCGCTACCGCAAAGAGCAAACAGGGGAAATAGACGACCAAAAATTGCGCGAACTTGACGAAAGACTAAAATACCTGCGCAACTTGGAAGAACGTAAAGCGGCAGTCATTAACGCACTAACTGAACAAGGCAACCTGACAGACGAGCTTTCAGCACAACTCACAGCCGCTACCACGCTAACCGAGGTCGAAGATATATACCGTCCATTCAAACCAAAACGCCGCACCCGTGCCACAATGGCTATAGAAAAAGGCCTGCTTCCACTGGCAGACCTCATTTGGACGCAAGATGTTTCGGCAGCATTAGAAACCTTCTGCGCAGAATATATCGACCCGGAAAAAGGCGTAGAAACTGCTGCGGACGCTTTGGCAGGCGCAAGCGACATCATTGCCGAGCGCATTTCCGATGATACAACATGCCGCACTTTAGTGCGTAAACTAACCTTTGACAATGGCGTGATTTTCACAGCCGCCTCAAAAAAGACCAACGAAAACCCAGATGACGAAAAAGCCGCCGTATTTGAAATGTACTTTGATTTCAACGAGCCTGTTAAAAAAATGGCTGGACACAGGATTCTGGCAGTCAATCGTGGGGAGAATGAAGGATATCTGAAAGTGGACGTAGAGGCCCCGGTAGATAAAATCCTAGCCCAATTGGACAAGCTGTTTATCCAAGATAATACATTCACCCGCGCATTCATGGAAGCAAGCCTAGCAGACAGCTATAAACGCCTGACGTCCCCTGCGGTAGAGCGTGAAATACGTGCAATGCTGACAGAAACCGCCGAAGAAGGTGCCATTCGCGTGTTTGGCGAAAATTTACGTCAATTGCTAATGCAGCCTCCCGTGAATGGTAAGGTGCTTGCCATCGACCCAGGATTCCGTACAGGCTGCAAAATTGCCGCATTAGATGAAACGGGCAAGGTGTATGAAACAGGTGTGGTCTATTGCACCACAAACAAAGACACCGCACCTTCCAAAAAAACATTGAAACACATTATAGATAAACATGATATAAAACTAATTGCCATCGGCAACGGCACCGCCTCCCGCGAAACAGAAGTGGTGGTTGCCGAACTTTTAAAAGAAACAAGTGCCGATGCACAATATGTCATAGTAAACGAAGCGGGCGCATCGGTATATTCCGCATCGAAACTGGGCGCAGAAGAATTTCCGGAATACGACGTGGCATTGCGTAGTGCCGTTTCTATCGGGCGTAGACTGCAAGACCCGTTGGCAGAGCTGGTTAAAATTGACCCATGGTCTATCGGGGTAGGGCAGTATCAGCACGACATGAACCAAAAGCGGCTGGGTGAAACATTGTCGGGCGTAGTGGAGTCCTGTGTAAACGCGGTTGGCGTTGACCTAAACACCGCGTCCCCCAGTTTGCTTTCCTATGTCGCAGGAATCAGCCCCGCCATTGCAAAAAATATTTTGACATACCGCGAAGAAAATGGAAAATTTGAAAGCCGTACCCAATTAAAAAAAGTAAGTAAATTAGGGCCAAAGGCATTTGAGCAATGTGCAGGGTTTTTGCGTATTCCGGGGGCAAAAAATCCATTAGATAACACCGCCGTCCACCCAGAATCATACAAAGTTGCCGACGCATTTTTAAACATGGCACCCCAAGCGGCAAAGCCTACAAAATCCTTAAAAGACCTATCCGTTAAACCGCAAATGGACTATGCCACTATTGCTAAAGCCTTAGATGTTGGCGTACCAACCCTCAAAGACATCATCCAAGAATTAGAAAAACCAGGGCGCGATCCCCGTGACGAACTGCCTCCGGTGCTGTTAAGAAGCGACGTACTAGATATGAAAGATTTAACAGAAGACATGATTTTAACAGGAACGGTGCGCAATGTGATAGATTTTGGTGTGTTTGTTGACATTGGCGTGCATCAAGATGGATTGGTGCATATATCGCAAATTGTTGACAAGTTTATAAAACATCCATTGGAAGCAGTGCAAGTTGGCGACGTTGTCAAAGTCAAAGTGTTGAGTGTAGATTTAAAGAAGAAGCGCATTTCATTGTCGATGAAAGGGGTCAAATGATGCAGCGTGATACGGCTTGTCTACATGGATACAAACATCAAACTGACGAAACAGGTGCAATAAATCTCCCTATTTTTCAGTCGTCAACGTTTAGGCATCCCAGCACGACCCACATGTCTGACTACATTTACTCTCGCGTAAAAAATCCAACCAGAGAAGCCGTTGAAAATACAGTAGCCATGCTGGAAGGCGCGGCAGAAGGTTTCGGTTTTGCCAGCGGAATGGCGGCAATTGCCACAATAATGGAGCTTTTCGAGCCAGGTGCGCATATCATTTCAACAGCGGATTTATTTGGTGGAACGATTCGTCTATTTACCAGCATCACCAATAAACATGGCCTGGCATTTGATTTTATAGACACCAGTGATATTTCCGCGTTAAAGTCAACATTAAAACCAAATACCAAAGGCATATACATCGAAACCCCAAGCAATCCAATGACCATCGTCACAGACATCGCCGCCGTAAAAGAAGCCATTAAAGACCGCGACATCATCATCATCGTAGATAACACGTTACTTTCGCCATACCTACAAAACCCCATGGCACTGGGTGCTGATATCGTTATCCACAGCGGAACAAAATATCTGGGCGGGCATAGCGACGCGTTGGCCGGTTTTGCCGTGCTGAATGACGAAAAATTGCGTGAAAAATTGCAGGGCATTCATACATCCATTGGTGCGACACTGGCACCGCTGGATGCATTTTTAGTGCAGCGCGGCATAAAAACGCTTGCGCTTCGTGTAGAAAAAATGCAGCAAAACGCAATAACGATAGCTAATTGGCTAAAAGCCCATCCGAAAGTAAAATCGGTCAATTATCCGGGTCTGCCAGGGCATCTGGGTCATGAAATCATGAAAAAACAATCCCGCGGATTCGGTGCGCTCATGTCTTTTGAAGTAGATACAGAAGAAACGGCGCGCAATGTTGTAGAAAAAACAAAAATAATCACATATGCTGAAAGTCTGGGTTGCGTAAACTCGTTAATCACTTTGCCAATACTGGCGACACATGCCGATGTCCCCGAAGCAGAACGACTGGCGCGAGGTATAAACGGCAAGCTGGTCAGGTTTTCGGTAGGCATAGAAAATGCACAGGACTTAATTGTAGATTTGGAGCAATCTTTATGTATGACCTAACAACAGACCCGCGTCTGCCGTTGCTATCCTCCTTCACAGATAGCGAACGCCGCGAATGTCTGCCTGTCATTGAACTCATCACCATGATGGCGAATATCGCGCGAAAATATGGTGTGCTAGCCTTAGAAGAAAAGGCAAAAGAACTGCCAGAAAGCGCGCAATTTCTAAAGACAGGTCTGATGCTAATCGTAGACGGCACAGACCCGGAAATTGTGCGAAAAATTCTAAAAAACTATGTCTTGTCCACCTGTGTATCTCATGACGGCCAAGGCAATGCGGGATTATTGCGCCGTATGATGGAGGTGGAAGGTATACTATCTGTACAAATGGGCGAAAACCCACGCATCATTGAAGAAACCATGCTGTCGATGTTGGGCGAAAATTTCAATAAAGAGGCCAGGGCATTTTTAGATGCACCTACTGTAGAAGAAAGCAGTCCAAGCGGAAGCCCGCCTATAGATATAAGCGGCCTACCAAGGATTGAAGGAATCCAGTGGCTAAACGATGCCTTATTAAACCTAAGCGACCGCGATATCCAGCATATTGTCAATTCGCAGCCGCAAATAAAATATTCACTGACCACGGCCATGCGTGGTTTATCAGAAGCGGCACAAGAACGCTTGATTTTCAACATGTCGCGCCGTTCGGCATTAACCATGATTGAAGACATAAAATACTATTCGGAATCAGAAGCTGATATTGAAAAAGCGCAGTTTCAAGTGATGAGTATTATTGAAAAATTGCAAAGTAATGGGGAAATTATTATTGCATGGGGGAGTGCAAATGAATAAAAAGTCTTTTGAAATAAGCGTTATAAAAACCAACGCACCAAAACAAAAACCCGATGTCACTAAGGGGCTGCCTTTTGGCAAAATTTTTACAGACCACATGTTTATGATGGAATATGCATCAGAAAAAGGCTGGTATAATCCACGTATTGTTCCATACGCCCCACTCACCCTAGACCCCGCCACGAATAGCCTGCACTATGGTCAACTCATTTTTGAAGGCATGAAAGCATACAAGACACCTCAAGGAAAAATAAATTTATTCCGTCCATTCGAAAATGCAAACCGCCTAAATAAAAGCGCGGAACGCCTTTGTATGCCAGAAATCGACCCCGAAATAACCGTATCCGCTATTTCAGAACTATTAAAACTTGACAGTGATTGGATCCCAACCCAGCCGGGGACATCTATGTATGTACGCCCGTTTATGATGGCTACCGATTGTAATATTTATTTGCCGCCGTCGGAAACATATCTGTTTATGATTATTCTAAGCCCGGTAGGTCATCTTTATAATAACGAGCTAACACCCATGAAAATTTTAGTAGAAAATGAGTATGTGCGTGCTGCAAAAGGCGGCACAGGTTTTGCTAAATGTGCGGGAAACTATGCGGGTGCCGCAAAGGCCGCCATATCTGCCCGCGAAAAAGGCTATCATCAAGTGCTATGGCTGGACGCCGTCCACCGCAAGTATATTGAAGAAGTCAGCGCGATGAATGTATTTTTTGTCATAGATAATATCGTTGTCACGCCTTACAGCCCCGACAGCATACTGGATGGCATTACAAGAAATTCTGCAATTGCAATAATCAAAGACTGGGGTATACCAATAGAAGAACGCCCAATTGCTATAGAAGAACTGGCAGCAGCCTATGATGCAGGAAAGGTATCAGAAGTATTTTGCACAGGCACTGCCGCGGTGATTTCCCCCATCGGTGAAATTGGTTGGAAAGAGAAACAAATGGAATTTGGCAGCGGAAAAATTGGTGCATTGACACAAAAGCTATATGATGAAATGACAGGGATTCAAACGGGTGAAAGGCCTGATCGGTTTGGTTGGGTATATGATGTTGGTTGAAACGCATAACATGCCGTGATTTATCATTCGGACATTTATAAACGTCAAAGGGGTTATTATTTCATTTTTGAAATGATATCATTAACCCCTCTGGCAAAATCCTTCATCACTTGATTTACAAATTTGGGGTCGTTTGGCCAAGGTTGCAGTATTGTGTTGACCAATACGTTACACTTGTAGTTTTCTGGCTTGGCTGTTATCCCCAGCTTCGTTGTCATTGTATTCAAGGCAGAACCATACTCATTAGATGCCAGTGTATTCATCATGAGGATATACTTCAAATCCTTGATGTTGCGGCCATCACCTGTTAAAGAAAATTTTTCAAAAACGGCATTGTTAAAATCATTCATTTTTACAATATCTTTATTAAAGCCGCTTGAATCTTTCGGCTTGTAATTCAACGTAAAGCAATTCATTAGTACATCTGCGCCTACTTCCCTCAAAAGCAGTAGTGCACGAGGATTTCTTGCGATTTCCGTGTTGCTTTTGCCAATGATGTGGGCGCGGATAAACTTTATCATGTCAGATGGTGAATCAAAGCCTTCTATTCCTCCGGACTTAGGTATGCAGTCTGGTAGTTGAATGAGTGGCTCCAGCTTGAAGTTTGCTTCGGTTTGGGCTAATACAAGCCAGTAACAATAATATAATTTTGCACTGTATGAACACTCGCCCAATATAAGACCATAACCGCTTTTGTTGAGTGGTACAGTTTTGTGAGCCAAGTAAACGGCAACAGGGGCGGCACCCGGCTTTGAACCTTCCAGACCGTAAATGCCCATGTTGTTATCGTCCGTGGAGTGTATATAATCGGCATCAAAAGCGATAAACTTACGCAGTCTACCATCACTGTAGCACAATGAACCTGCCGGATAGGGTATTAAGCCTGCTTTATGCGGGTCAATCGTTACCGTATCTGCATATTGTATAGCTTTAAACTGCTCTTGAGCATAATCAGACAACGGAAGGAAGGGAACAAAACCTCCATCATCAGCATCTTTTGAGATGCGTACTTTACCATCCGTACCTATAATCATGGAACGTAAATATCCACCCCATGCTGCATCGCAATGAAGTACGAAATTAATCCCTGCGTCCGCATTTTCTTTTTTGATTTTTAGTATCTCTACTAGATCGTCAACCACACCCTCTGCGGTGCTACCCATAACAGCGACCACTATGAGGATACTACGCCATCATCGTTTGCATGTTGAGCAAGCATAAATAGTGAATCATTTCCATCCATGCAACACAATCCCTTTCGTTTATACCTTAATATTTTTATACTACAACTTAAAATACGTTATCAATTGTTGCAAAATTTCAACTTGCGCATTTAATTCCTGCGAAGCTGCCGCTGTTTCTTCGGACACCGCCGAATTGTTTTGAGTGACTTGTGCTATTTTTGAAATCCCATCAGATATTTGTGCGATCGCGTCTGCTTGCTCTTTTGAAGCGGCAGATATGCTATTGATTATATCTGATACGGCACTAAAGTTTTTTACAACCGCATCTAATGCCGCCCCTGTAGTTTCCGCAATGCTTGACCCGCTTTCAACCCTATGAATGGAGGTTTCTATCAGTTGAGTGGTTTCGGATGCCGATTTTTGGCTACGCCCTGCCAAATTTCTAACTTCTTCCGCTACCACGCTAAAGCCCTTGCCATGTTCACCCGCTCTTGCAGATTCTACGGCGGCATTAAGCGCAAGCAAGTTGGTCTGAAATGCGATGCCCTCTATGACTTTAATAATTTTGGAAATATCGCTTGATGATTCCTTAATCTGCATCATCGCTGTTAGCATTGCTTTCATTGATTCGTTACCCGCTTTGGCATCGGCAGTTGATGTGTTTGTCAGTTCATTTGCCGCCGTTGCGTTATCGGCGTTTTGTTGGGTTTGCTGGTTAATTATAGAAATAGATGCGTTAAGTTCTTCAACCGAACTTGTTTGCTCTTGCGCACCGTCTGCCAAATGCTGTGAGCTGGCTGAGATTTGATTTGCTCCCAATAATACTTGTTGAGATGCTACAGAAATTTCCGACATGGTTTTGTGTAGTTTCTCAGAAATAATATTTAAAGAGGTCTTGATTAAATCAAAATCTCCAATCCATTCCCCTTCAATAACCGTTGTTAAATCGCCGCTTGCAATAGATACTAAATCGTTAGATGTTTATTGTATACGAGAGGTGATTAGTGTAAGCGTTTCATCAAATGCAAGTGTCATTTTCCCAAATATTCCTTCATAATTTGCTCCGTTTGCATCATATCCTGCCGCTATAATTTTACTGTCAATAGAAGCAATATTCATGTTGCCATTTTTCATTTCATTTAAAGAAATAAGCATTGGCTGTAGCGGTGCATTAACAGCTTCTGATATGCGATTCAAACCAACAATAATCTTATGCCATTCGCCATCGTATTTGCCTGTGTCTATTCGGAACTCTAAATCGCCATTATTTGCAATTGCTTTTAGCATGGCTTGCACTTCGTCACTGACATTTTGTAAATTTGTCACAACCGAACGAATGGCTTGAGATTGAAAAATAAAATCCCCTGGCAAATCATCAATACGTATATTAAAATCGCCCTTGCCGATTCTGTTAAGTACGTCAATAATACCAAATATATTATCTAGTTCGGCTTCGATGAGTTGATTTATGCTTTCAACCACTTTCTTAAAAACGTTTTGGTATTTGGCGGCGTCTATCCTATGCTTTGAATTGCCAAGTTCATTGTATATGTGATGGGTACTAGCCAAATCGTCTGTAATGTCCGTGATGATGCTTACAATGTCAGTTAATCCCTGCGCCAACGAACCTGTTTCGTCTCTTGCAATACAAGACTTGACGTTTACATTCAGATTACCACGAGCGACTTCACTCATCGCGGCCGCTACCAATTCAATTGGTTTGGTTATGGCTGTAGCAATCTTTAGCGAAATGACTATGGCGGCGACAACGCCAATGACCGATAACACCAAAAGCATATTGCGGACGTTTAATGCGATGTTGAGTGTTTCGTATTGCATCGTATATGTGGTCGTGCGTGCGGCAGATGTCATATGATCCAACAGTCCCCGCACATGCCCGTCTACATAGCCACTGTGTACAAAAATAGCAGCTATCCGCTCCCGCGCATCTTCGGCGTTTGCCATTGTCGTTGCGTACATCACGGTAACTACTTCGTCAAAATGCCGTTGCCGTTGTTGTTGTGTTTGGTATGACATTTGGATGAGATCATCGCGTAATTCGGGGGTGATGCGGGTATCGTTACGCAAGTTATCCCTGTAAACATCCATGAGCCGATTGGTGTTTTCCAGCAATATCAAACTCTCGTTCCACAATGCGTTAATGGTGGCCTCGTCACCTGCGAAAAAAGACATGACTGTAACAATTCGTCTTGACTCTATAAAACTCGCATCAAAATGACCCAGCGTGATATAGCGTTCTGTTGGGTACTGTTGCAAATACATAAAATTGTTTCGGACATACATTGCACTTATCATGCTTAAAAATATTATAAACGCAGCGATTAATGTGACGACTGCAAACCCTGTTGTCACCTTTGTACGCACTTTCCAATCTCTTAACTTCATAAATCCTACCTCCAAAAATTAGGAAAAATTAGGTTTGGTCAAATAAAAAGCGGAAGTAATCATATCAAGTCCTTTTAATTGAAAAAAGTACCCGTGGGGGTATAGTTTTAAAATAGTATGTATACTTTTTTCAAAGCACTCAAAACACTTACCCTGGATTGATAAAAAATTTGACATTGTCCTAAGAATATGGTAATCTGCTACCAAACGTCGAGGCGATGTTTTTTTTGTGTAGTTTTTATGTTAACTTTCAATGAGAGTGAGGGATACAAATGCGTACTAAAATTACTTTGGCTTGTACAGACTGCAAGCAACGTAACTACAACACAACAAAAGAAAAAAAGAACCATCCAGACCGCATGGAAATCAAAAAGTATTGCCGTTTTTGCAATAAGCATACTGCCCACCGCGAAACAAAATAAGCAGTGAATAGGCGTATCGAAAAGGGCAAATGAAAGGGGTAATAACCCATGAACGAAGAAAATAACAAGAAAACAGAAAAGAATGAAAGAAATGACAGTTTTATAAACCGTACATTTCACACCTACCGCGCAGAGTTTCGCAAGATTGTGTGGCCTTCAAAAGAAACGCTGACAAAACATACAATAACGGTTATTGCCGTTTCACTGATGTTTGGCGCGTACATTGCATTAATGGACGGCGGGTTCGGTATTGTTTTCCGTCAGTTTGTTGATTTGGTGAACTAATATGCCAGATGAAAAGTTAATGCAAGATGAATCTGGAATGTTGGAATTGGTGGGGTTGTCTGGAAGTAAACAAGACCCATCGGCAAAAAACGAGCACAGATGGTATGTCGTTCATACTTATTCAGGTTATGAAAATAAGGTGAAGGCAAACATCGAAAAAATTGTAGAAAACCGCAATATGCAAGAATTTTTTGAACAAATCGTAGTGCCCATCCAAGAATCCATTGAAATTAAAAATGGTGTAAAAAAGTCAGTACAGCGTAAAATCTATCCGGGTTATGTGCTGCTAAAAATGATGATGACCGACGACACATGGTACATTGTACGCAACACACGCGGTGTAACCAGCTTTGTAGGCCCAGGGTCAAAGCCCGTGCCACTCACCGATGAAGAAATCGTGTCCATGGGCATAGAAGTACCAGACTTCAAGCTAGATTTAGATCTTGACGAGCTGGTACGAATCACCACAGGCCCATTCGAAGGCAGTGTGGGCAATGTAAAAGAAATAAACCACCAAAAGAAAACGGTCTCCATTTCACTCAGCGTATTTGGACGGGAAACACAAGTGGAAGTAGACTACCACACGCTACAACGTATGTAATTTAATTCAGTGGGAGGATTTAGCAAAATAATAAAGATAAATCCGCAAGTACCACAAGGAGGATAAATAAATGGCAAAGAAAATCACAGCCTATGTAAAATTGCAGATTGAAGCCGGTAAAGCGACACCCGCACCACCGGTTGGTCCAGCACTGGGTCAGCACGGCCTGAACATGATGGGCTTCTGCAAAGACTTTAATGAACGTACTAAAAACGACGCAGGTATGATTATTCCTGTAGTTGTTACAGTGTATCAGGACAAAAGCTTTTCATTCATCACCAAAACACCGCCAGCCGCTGTACTTCTTAAAAAAGCCTGCAAGCTTGATTCTGCAAGCGGCACACCTGGCCCAAATGTGAAAGTAGCCACGATTTCAAAAGCTGAAGTCCAAAAAATAGCAGAACTTAAAATGCCCGACCTTAACGCTGCCGATATCGACGCAGCCATGCGCATGGTCGCAGGAACAGCCCGCAGTATGGGCATTGTCGTGGAAGGTTAAGGAGGGAATATACTATGAAGCACGGTAAAAAATATACAGATAAAGCAAAATTAGTGGACATGACAAAGTTATACGATGTACCGGAAGCGATTGACCTGGTACAAAAAACCAGCGTAGCCAAATTTGATGAAACAGTAGAAGCCCATATTCGCTTGGGTGTAGACTCACGCCATGCAGATCAACAAGTGCGCGGCGCAGTCGTATTGCCTCACGGAACAGGTCGTACAGTGCGCGTGTTAGTATTCGCCAAAGGCGAAAAAGCAGCTGAAGCGGAAGCCGCCGGTGCAGACTTCGTTGGCGCAGACGAACTGATCGCAAAAATTCAAGGTGAAAACTGGTTCGACTTTGACGTTGTTGTTGCCACACCCGATATGATGGGCACCGTGGGTAAAATTGGTCGTGTGCTTGGGCCAAAAGGTCTGATGCCAAACCCCAAAGCAGGTACTGTAACTGCCGACGTAACCAAAGCAATAAACGACATTAAAGCGGGTAAAATCGAATACCGCCTAGACAAAACAAACATCATCCACGTACCACTAGGCAAAGTGTCCTTTGGTTCAGAAAAACTATCTGACAACTTCCAAACGCTAATGAGTGCAGTAATCAAAGCTAAACCATCCGCCGCAAAAGGCACATATCTCAAAAGCATCACCCTAGCCAGCACGATGGGACCTGGAGTTAAGGTTAATCCTTTGCGTGTGAGTGATAATTGATGGTTAAAACCGTGGGGCTTTGCCCCACACCCCACAAGCTTTTTGAAAAAAGCTTGACCAAAAACTTTAATATTTGACTTAGCTGTACCAAGTACAGAGTTTGAGCCGCGCATATGCGCGGCTCTTGTTTTGGTCTTATTGCTCTAGTGTCTCGTCCTTTTTAACCAGCCCCATCTTGCGCCAGCGTCCGACTTTGTAGGCTACTGCGGTGAGTAGTGTAATGGCTATCCAGCCAGCTAACAGTGAATAGAATAGGGATTCGGGGGTGCCTAGTAGATGTACGAATAGGTATGCGGTGGGTACGCGGATGCCTACTGTGTTGATGATTGAAAGTGCTAGCGGGGTCATTGCATCGCCTGCCCCGCGAATGACTCCGCTGAGTACCATGTTTAACGAGAAAATTACATATCCGATGGCTAGTATACGTATCATGCGCATCGCCATGTCGATGACTTCTTCTGTTTGGGTGAAAAGTCCTGCGATGTGCCGCCCAAAAAGCAGAAGAATGGTCACAATTGCAATGGATGTGCCCACTGCCATATAGGCGCATTCTTTTGCGCCTGGTGTGATTCTGTCCATGCGGTTGGCACCTACATTTTGCCCTGCATATACGGTCATCGCGTTTCCGAAAGAGAAGTTTGGCATCATGACAAAGCCGTCTATGCGCATGACAATAATGTTTACGGCTAGAAACATGGGGCCAAAGCTGTTGACCAGTGGCTGCACCACCATCATGGCGATGGCAAAAATGGCTTGTGATGCGCCTGTTGGAATGCCTAGTTTTAAAACCTGAGTGACATATTCTTTTTTGGGTTTTAAGTATTTGAAACTCAGTTCAAAAACATCGCGCATTTTCATTAGACGGCGGAAGCATAGTATGCTGGTTAGCCCTTGGGCGAAAACGGTGCCGATGGCCGCACCCCAAACACCCCAGCCCAGTACAGGGATAAATAGTAAGTTTAAAAGAATGTTTAACACGCTGGTAATGGCTAAGTAGATGAGGGGAGATAGTGCGTCACCAAGCCCGCGTAAAATTCCTGACAATATATTGAAGTAAGCCATGCCTAAAACGCCCCACATCAGAATATTCATATATAGGACGGCATCTTCTAACACTTCTTCCGGTGTGTCCATCAGCATAAGCAATGGACGCGTTGCAAACGGTGCGGCAATCATCATAAATAAACCCATCACAGTGGTTAGCATCAACGCCGCGCCAATGGTTTGCGAAAGCTCTTCGCGTTTTTTTGCACCAAAATATTGGCTCACCATAATCCCTGCGCCTACGGCAATGCCCATTAGCAAAACGATGATTAAAAAGAATATTGGGATAGAGCTGCCCACTGCGCCCAATGCATAGTCGCCAACAAATCGCCCCAGGATAATGGCGTCCGCAGTCGAGTACATTTGCTGAAACATGTTGCCGATTAATAGTGGTACGGTAAAAAGCAATAGCTTTTTCCAGGGCTTTCCTGTAGTCATGTCTATTGCTGATAAGTTATCTTTAAATTTTTGTAACAGGGTTTTGGCTTTTTGTATAATCAATTTGCACACCACTATTCATATGTATTCATTTTATTATACCTGAAAGATTTTATTTGTGCTAGAACTATTGACAGCCGGCGGGCGTTTCGTTTAGTATCTTCCCGTATGTTCCTGGGTATTTGCCTTGTTTTAAAAAAGGCTGCCTTATTCCAAAGGAGGAATCAACATGCAATATCTATTTCCATTTGTACTGGGCGTGGTATTCGTTGTCATCAACGGATTGACCCAACTGGCATTTGCTCAAAGCCAGGGATTTAAGCTTAAACCTACAGGGCTTGCATTCATTGTCGCTGCGGGTATGAGCTTATTTTTAGGTTCTGTCACACCCATTTCAGGTCAGTCTGCAATGATTGCGCTTGCTGGACGCACCGACGAAGAACGACAGCGCGTAGCTGCGTTGCTTATTGCCGCGGTTGCGTCAACAGTGCTGGGTTTGACTGGTGCGGTTTCGATTGTGGTCAACTTCGCCGGGCTGTCAGTCATGGCGGGTATGATGGCTGGGGTTGGGCTTATGCTGGCTCAGGTTGGTGTGGATTTTATTATTGACAAGAAAAAAGGCGATAAGGCTGTGGGTTTTATCTCCTTGGCTAGTGCGTTGGTTATTTTTGGTTTGACAAATGGTTCGCCGCATCGGTTGGTTTATACTGTGGCCGGCAGTGTGGCTATTTCTACAGTTTACTTCTTGTTTGTGCAGGGGCGGCGTGTAGACCTGGGCATTCTTGAGGGGCAAAGCGAAAGCGGCAAGTTTTGGACAAAAGCATATTGGCAAACTGCTGATTGGACATTGGTCAAGCCGCTGGTGACACCCAAGGCTATTTTAAGTGCCCTTGCGCTAATTTGCTTAGGCATAGGCATTGTTACTTCCTTTGGCACAGTAAACCAGAACATGGCGCGTGGGCAAGGGCTGGATATTACACAAAACATGGACACATTAATACTTACCACTGGTGTTGTTGATTTCGTTGGGGTCATCTTCGGCGGAATGCCGCTAGAGCCAATCATTTCAGGCACTGCCGCTGCCCCTTGGCCAATTTGGGGTGCTTTTGCGGTCATGCTTGTGCTTGGTTTGCTTTCACTGGGTGGACTGGTTACAAAAATATGTAAATACATGCCTGTACAAAGTATTGCGGGCTTTCTGGTGGTTATCGGTTTCTATTCAACATTTTTAGTAAACGTAAGAAACCCAAATTTCTCTGCGGACATTCAAACATCCGCCATTGCAATGGGTGTGACGGCACTGACAAAAAATCCTTTCATCGGGCTGGCGGCAGGGATATCGGTAAGGTATGTTGGTGCGTTTTTTGGAATTATGGTTTAGGGATTTTGTATAGGCGATTTAAAATAAGAAAATGTATTTGATATTTCAATAGCTAATAAAAAATCCACACAGCTAACATGTGGATTTTTTTGTTGGGCGTTTACGCAAGATTGGGGGAGGGCGCAAACGCTTCTTGTGAATATGTTTTAACCTCGCTATGCGGGTAAAAACTCTATACTTATGTTCATGTCCATGCCAGCAGCTAAGCGTTTTAGGGTCTTAATGGATGGGTTGGCTTGTCCTGTTTCCATACGGCTGATGTCGCATTGGGCTATGCCTGTTTTAAAACCGGCCACACCAACCAGGGTTGACCATAACTTCGTCCATTGGCATAGCGATGCAGCACTAACAACGGTCTGGAATTTTGATACAAATACAATCACTGACATGACAACTTTGTATGCAAGCTGGGCATTGTATACACCTGTACCCACGCCGCCAAGTTACATTCCATCGGCAGAACCCCCTGACGAAGAAGTGATAATGGAAGAAGTAGAAGAATACCCATCAGAAGACATACCATCAGAAGATACGCCAACGGAAGATAACCCATCAGAATACCCTCCATCAGAGGACGTGGGCACACCTTCGGACGGCACCTTAGATATACCAACCTCAGAAATTTTGCATAATGAAACACGCGAAACAGCAGAATTGTACAATGAAAATAGCGTTGCTAGTGAAACCACCTCAACAGACAATGCCGAGCCCACAATACAAACCAATGTAGCCGAATTTTCTATAAACGCTGACAATAACACGACCAGCCCTTCCGAAGTGTCTTCCGATGAAGCCGACGAGCCCACTTTTCATCCAATCATTACATTGACGTTAACCAACTTTGGCAACCCAATAAACAACAGCATCGCAGATTACAGTATCATTAGCCGCCAGGCGCAAGGGCTAAAATTCATATCTGGGGATATCCCCGCATTTACCCGTGGCAGTGGACTTTTTTACACAATAAGCTACCGAACAAACTTAAATGATTCAAATCGCGTATTAGAAAGTCATATCCCAGCAAGCCGGCCTTTTACACTGTTCCCACCGGCACTCGGCAGCGGCGAGATGATTATAGAAATAAGCATAGCATTTGACACCATTCCGGCAGGGTTTGGGCTTAATGACACAATAACATACAACTTTGCAGTGGTTGATGAACAAAATGCGGCCGCCTACTGGCAGGTCATGTTTGGCGAAGCCACCCACAGAAATTATATAGCGGCGGCGATTTTAAACACAATAGACAACGTATCTGCGGCTCAGCACATATACAGCACCGAATCTTGGAACAACTTGCAAACAATCATTTATTCCGTACACGCCGTTTTAGACAACCCAAACGCCACACAGGAAGACATTGAAGCCGCGTTCATGCTTTTGCAACAGGGTATTAATGAATTAACACCAATAGCAGAAGTGATTACAACCGCAAATATAATTTCAGCCGCCACCATTTTAGCAATATGTACTGCTTCCGTCTTTATGCTAATAAAACTTTTGAAATACAAAAAACGCCTTGTGCAGGTTGAGTAAAGTCCCACACAAGGGAAACATTTAAAACTGAAACAAATTTTTCGTATTCGCACTGGTTTGGGCGCAAACGGCTTCGGCTGTTTCGCCTTTTATTTTTGCTATGGCCTCGGCTACATATGATAAGTATTGGGATTCGTTGCGTTTGCCACGGAATGGGGCTGGTGTTAAGTATGGTGCGTCTGTTTCCATTAAAATATGTGACATAGGAATTGCGGCAACAGCTGTTTGCAATGTGTTTGTTTTATCAAAAGTGACAACACCACTGATGCCTATATGAAAACCAAGATTTATATAATCAACAGCCAATGCCGCGTCACCAGAAAAACTGTGTATCACGCCACGTCTTACAGGGCTTGCTTTGATAATCTCAAATGTTTCTTGATGGGCGTCGCGAGAGTGGATAACCACAGGCATGTTTATTTCATGCGCCAATGTAAGTTGGCGTTTAAACCACTCCCGCTGCACATCACGCGGTGAGAAATCATAATGAAAATCCAGCCCAATCTCACCCAGTGCCACTACCTTTTCATGTGTACAAAGCTTCGCAATCGTCTGCAACCCTTTTTCGCACAAAGTCTTCGCCTCATGCGGATGAACCCCTGCCGTTGCGTACACATAAGTATAGGCCTCTGCAAGTTCCACAGAAGCCTCAGATGATGGGATATCGCAGCCGACATTGATCATCGCATCTACGCCAAGCGACGGCAATGCTTTGATTAGCGCATCACGGTCACTATCAAACCGCTGATGCTCATAATGCGCGTGTGAATCAATGATACTCATTTGTCTTTATCCATCCTAGGGAACGCCGCCGCACCTTTTGTAACCTGAATAGCGCGGTTTAATAGCCCAAATTGTTTCGCGCTTTCCCATTCTGAATGGGCAGGGTCAGTGATGTTTAGTTGGGCGCGGATGATTGGTGGCGTGTTGGGCATGACTGGCGTTATTGCGACGGCTAGAATGCGCAGAATTTCTGCTAAATTGTACAGTACAGTGGCTAGTTCGGGATGTTTGCTTTCGTCTTTTGACAATACCCACGGTGCAGTCTCGTCGATATATTTGTTTGCGCGGCGTACTAGGTTCCAAATCTCGTTTAATGCCTCTGAAAATGCCAGCTTGTCCATTTTCTCTTCTACTTTGTTAAGCATGGATGTTGCCATTTTAATTAAATCTTCGTCATGTGCAGTAGGGGAGGGTGGTAAATCTGGCAAACTTCCGCCAAAATATTTGTCCACCATACCCACTGTGCGCGACAAAAGATTGCCTAAATCATTAGCCAAATCTGCGTTATAGCGGTTGAGTAGCGAACTTGGCGTGAAATTTCCGTCTGGGCCGAATGTAAATTCCCGCATTAAATAATAACGGATAGCGTCAACGCCATATTGTGCCACCAAAAATTTAGGGTCAACACCATTGCCCAATGACTTGCCCATTTTTTGCCCATCATACTGTAACCAGCCATGGCCAAAAACTTGTTTCGGCAACGGCTCGCCCAGTGCCATCAATATACATGGCCAAATGACCGCATGGAAGCGTACAATTTCCTTCGCCATCAGATGCAAGTCCGCCGGCCAGTATTTTTTGTAGTCGCTGTCATCGTCGGACAAATATCCCAGCGCAGTAATGTAATTAGGCAGTGCGTCAATCCAAACATATACCACGTGGCCTGGGTCAAAATCTACAGGCACACCCCATTTGAAAGTGGTACGTGACACGCACAAATCTTCCAGCCCAGGTTTGATGAAGTTATTCAGCATTTCATTGCGGCGGGAAATGGGCAATAAAAATTCTGGGTGGTCTTCATAATGTTTCATCAAACGGTCTTGATATTTTGACATGCGAAAGAAATAGCATTCCTCACTGATTTTTTTCACAGGGCGGCCACAGTCCGGGCAATTGCCGTTTACAACTTGAGTGGGTGTCCAAAATGCTTCGCATGGAATACAATAATCGCCTTCATAACTACCCTTGTAAATATCCCCTTGATCAAACAGCTTTTTAAAGATTTTTTTTACAGAATCCATGTGTGCTGGATTGGTGGTACGTTGATAAAAATCGTAGTCGCAATCCATCAACTGCCAGATGCCTTTAAAAACTTCCATAAGCCCATCCACAAATTGTTGTGGTGGTACGCCGGCGGCGGCGGCAGACTGCTCTACTTTTTGCCCATGTTCGTCAGAGCCTGTGAGAAATTTAACATCGTACCCACGGGCTTTTTTGTAACGCGCCATCACGTCGGCGGCAACGGTGGTGTAGGTATGCCCGATGTGTGGGTCGCCGTTGAGGTAATAGATGGGGGTGGTTATATAATAGGTTTTCATGAAATGTCTCCTTTATTTTTAGTATTGCACAATTTCATTCATTTCACCCAACAGGCGGCAAAGTCGCGCTAGGGTTTCTGCCTACAAATTCCTCTAGGCTTAAAATATTATTCACATGCATGTACATAGAAAGCTCTAAACCAACATAAGTAATATGCCAAGGTTCGTGAATATATCCTGTAATATGGGTCGTATCGGCGCGATAACGGATGATAAACCCGTGATAATGCGCATTGTTTGCCACCCAAATCCCTGTGGCAGAAGGCCCGCGGGCATCTAACAAACCGCCTGGCCCCCATAAATCTAGTGCGCGACCTGTCTGATGTTCGCTATGATATGGGCGAGCAACCGCACCGTCGCGGTAGCCTTGACGCCGCCATAAATAGGCTTGCCGTGATGCGGGGCGATAGGCAGAAGTTGCTGAAAGGTCAAGCCCAACTGCTTGCGCGGCGGCACGTAGCGTATGAAATGCCGCAACGGTTTCAGGCGTCGCACGTAGAAAACATTCGGCATGATTGACTGGTACCAATGCATGAGGCGTAAAATCAGGCGGCAACCGATAAAAAGGGTTTATCAGTAGCGGGTTTGGGTCGTTGTTCACAAAAACTTGGGAATAAAAAGGTGTATGCAGATGCGCATTAACCTTCCATACAATGGTTTCGTTGTCTAAGTCATATCGGATGTTTGCGAAGTATTCATACAAATGTGCGTTTTCTGGTATGTAAAACGAAAATGCACTAAACGGGGAATTGCTGGGTTCTCGCGGCGTTGGGTTGATGAAAATCTTGGGTGGTGGGGGTGGCGGCGGGGCTTTTATAGCGGTTGGTGTGGTGGTAGCCAATGTTTGGGTGGGGATGTATTCGACTTCGGGTGGAAGTTCTGTATGCGCTGGGGGTTCGTCCCGCATTTCTGGTTGTGTCGGCGGTGATACAGGGGTGCCAAAAGCATCATTCCACACAAAATCTTGCCCGTCTAGCTGAAGCATTTGTTCTGCCATGGCTGGCGCGGCGGCGTTATTTCCAAATGCTTGCAACGTGGACGTTGCCCAGCCGTCAGTTTCCAGCCGGCTTTCCAACATAAGAATAACAGCCAAGGCAACACATGCCGTTGCTGTAAGCATTAAAATAAACATGCCTATTTTTGAAAGAATGCTATTTTTTTTGCGGCGATTTTTTGTATAGCTGCGTCTTCGTGAATTCAATATATAACCTCCATTAAAAAACATTAAAAAAGGACTGTGTCCTAAGACACAGCCCCAGTATAACATGAACTTCACCCGGCTACCATTCTATCCATCTCTTTTTTTAGTCGTCCGATGATTTTTTTTTCTAGCCGCGAGATGTATGACTGTGAAATACCCAGCAAATCTGCGACTTCCTTCTGGGTTTTTTCTTCGCCGCCCGGGTAAAGCCCGAAGCGGAGTTCTATTATTTTTTTTTCGCGGCTGTTTAATTTGCCCAGCGCGGTGTTTAAAAGTTGTTTGTCAACCTCGTCTTCCAAATCGCGAGAGATGATGTTTACCTCTGTGCCTAATATATCTGACAGCAGCAGTTCGTTGCCTTCCCAATCAATATTTAGTGGTTCGTCTATGGATACTTCGCCTTTTGTACGTGCGTTGCGTCGCAGGTACATGAGGATTTCATTTTCTATGCAGCGGGAAGCGTAGGTGGCTAGTTTTATTTTCTTATCAGTGCGGAAGGTATTGATTGCCTTAATGAGCCCAATGGTGCCTATGGAAATTAAATCTTCCACGTTAATGCCTGTATTTTCGAACTTTCGCGCTATGTATACCACTAGCCGCAGGTTGCGTTCGATTAGCGTTGCTTTGGCTTGGGCGTCGTCTTCCGCGCCCAGTTGCGCTAACAATTCTGCTTCCTCATCTGATTTTAGCGGTGCGGGAAGCACCTCACTGCCGCCAATGTAATATGCCGTATTTTGATTTTCGTCTTTTGGTACCAATGTGCCAAAAATCAAATTGCGCGCTTTTGTGTATAAAGATGAAAACATGGGAAAGACCTCCTTCAACTAAATGAGGGCTCCGCCCTCAAACTCCCTCGTTACAGTGGGCGAAGCCCACTTTCACTCCGCCATGTCGGCTTTGCCGACACGATCCATGCGGCGAGGCGCACCTCGTGCGCCAAAAAAACATCAACTCACCAATTCAGGACTTAATAAACCTTGATAACGTCCGTCTTGGCATAGTTTATTATTATATATTCCTATAATTACGTCGGTTGGCAGTGGCTTTGTGCCTTCCAGCATGACCTTATCTGGGCGAAAGCCGACTAACATTCCATTAGTGCGGCCTAGGCTGGTGAAGGGAATCATGCGTATACGGCTATAAAATGCACCTTTATCTAAATCGTGAGCCAATATTGACAAGTCGTTTTCTTGTTTCTCGTAAAATAGGACTTTTAGCCCATCGGGTAGAAATGATTTGATATGTTCAAATTCGGCGATAATAACCGGAGACTGGCTTAATGGTTCGCGTAGATTGTGGCCTGTGTCCACTAATGCTTCAAAGGTGGTGTCGCGTTCGCCCATGAAGATTTTTACATTGCATAGCATTTGGCGTTTGAGTTGGTGACGTTCTATCATTTTCATAGTCAGTTTAATCATTGCATAGCTTATGACCATGCCCACAAATGCCAATTGCCATGAAATGGCGCGGGTAAACCCTTCCCAATCGTTTGCGATGTGGTGTACGGCATAGGGTATGTCTGTCAGAAACATCAATGCCATACCCAAGCCGCCCAGCGTGAATGAAATGCTGTAGGCGACCAACATGAGTTTGAAAAAGGGTTTTACACCTTGTGGATGGAAAGTGACGACAACGCCAATGGCTAAGATTAAAATGGAAGCAATGGCAACATTCATAAAACGCAAGGATTCTAAAACCACCAACAGCGTATATAAAAATGCCATGATGCTTGCGCCAAACAGTACCCAGCGTATTTTACGTTTGCGCCGCGTTAATTTGGATACAATCCATAGTATGAAACCATTCATTATCAAGTTGACCGCGAATAATATGTCTGCATAAAGTGTCATGGGAGAATCACCGCCGTTAGTATAAAACCGTGAGACGGTTGAATTTGTCATTTAATTAGGGTTTAGAATAAAAAAAATTCGACAATTGAATGGCGCATTCATTTTCTGAAAAATTCAACTTCTTGCATTTTGCAAGAAGTTGAATTTTTCTATCCGCTTGTTTTGGTTAGCAGATTAGATTTACATGTTCTATCAAACTTCAATTCGGAAAGTGGAAATAAAAAAGAAAAAAGAGTAAACTATAGCCATGATACAAATAAGCCAAGAATCCAAGGAAAAAGTCCTAGAAGCGATAAAGCAAGGACGAATAGATGGGGC
>Ga0131853_10006154_pt1 | contig 21677 bp, 18 predicted proteins | sample TergutLab28metaG_FD_92764 | JGI IMG/M metagenome (GOLD analysis project Ga0131853, IMG submission 92764) | Labiotermes labralis P1 segment gut microbial communities from Petit-Saut dam, French Guiana - Lab288 P1 (version 2) (version 2) | ecosystem: Host-associated > Arthropoda: Insects >... | reverse complement strand
AATAGCAATAATGGGGATATCACATGAGGGCGGCAACTTCATTTCTAACGCATAGTATTTTATGCTTTTTGCAACATCAATCGCGCTACCGCCGCCAATTGCTATAATAGCATCATATTTGCCGGCACAAAAAACATTAAGTCCTGCCATAACATTTTCATATGTCGGATTTGGTTTAAAATCATCAAACCTAGTATAATTAATAGCTGTTGCATCAAAAAAAGCTTTTATCGATAAATTATCAAAGCTTTTACCGCATACTAGCAAAATTTTATTAATATTGCATTGCTCTATTATATCAGATAGTTTGATTATATTTTCGTAAATGTATTGTATTATTCTGGTATCAATGTGAGAATTTCGTTTATTGACATTAAAGAGTCATCCACCTCTTTTGCTCTTTGGTTATAAAGCAGTGATTCTGCTGTTTTTTTCATTGCAGGTATGCCGCTTCTTGTAAGCTGATTGGCGTATATTACTATGTTGACTCCTATTTTTTCAAATTCATCTTCTGTCACAACATTGAATGAAGTCGGAACAACGACTATAGGTGTAGTAGTATCTTTTGCTCTAAACATCGTAACAAATTTTATTATTTCACTTGGGTCTTTTTTACGGCTATGAATCATAATTCCGTCTGCACCCGCCTTAACAAAAGCAAAAGCCCTATTTAATGCATCATCCATTCCTTGCTCGAGAATAAGACTTTCTATGCGCGCAATTATCATAAATTCTTTCGTGCGCTGACTTGCCTTTCCTGCGGCTATTTTTGCAGAAAAATTTTCTATGCTCTCTTGCGTTTGAACAACATCAGTACCGAATAATGAATTACGCTTTAAGCCGGTTTTATCTTCTATAATAATTGCCGAAACGCCCATTCTCTCTAGTGTTTTAACCCAATACACAAAATGCTCTGTCAGCCCGCCTGTATCTCCGTCTAAAATAATGGGCTTGGTAGTAACTTCCAATATATCATCAATTGTACGGCTGCGAGAAGACATGTCAACAACTTCGATATCAGGTTTCCCTTTAGCGGTAGAATCACAAAGAGAAGATAACCACATCGCATCAAATTGCAATGCCTTTCCATCTTTATGCACTACTGTATTTTCTGCGATAAGACCAGTGATTCCACTATGGGCTTCAAGTACTCTTATAATAGGTTTAACATTCAATAATTTTTTTAGTCGTCCGCGACGCATATCAGGAGATGCCATTTTTTCACGCAACTCTAATTCTAAGCCCTTGTACTTCTCACCTTGATATGGGTATTCTATCAATCTACCGCCATACTTTTCTAAAAGGGTTATAACTTCTTTTCTTACCGGTAATTGAGAACCCTGCTTCCAGTCATCACCATGCACAATGTAATCCGGCTTTAATCTCATGATATTATCTTTATAGCTAAGAGTATGCTGTTTTACTATACTTTCTATTCCTTTTATTCCTTCAAATAATGTTTTTCGCTCTTCAAAAGTAATCATCGGAAATTTTTTATAACTTGCAACAGCTGTATCGGTAAGTAAACCAATCGTCAATTTACCCCACCTAGCCGCTTTTTTTACAATAGCCATATGACCGCCATGCAAAATGTCGGTGGAAAAACTCATATAAACAGATTTTTTTGAAATTTGTTTAAGCCTTTTGTTTACAGCCTTAAGGTCCTCTTTAGTGTCAATCTCTGCGCATAATGCGCCATCAATATCTAATGGGAAAAGTACACATTGATTACTAACTTCATTAAATGCGTATTCAGCATAACATTCAGTTTTTCCTTTTCTGCAAAAACTACTTATTTTTTCTAGCCATACCTTCCATGCTTTTTTTTCTAATTTATACAGAGGCTGTGCTGCTACAGCATTTTTAGCTAAATCAACGCCTATTGCCGTTATTCTTCCATTTTCTACAACGGCTTTAAAATCTTTGTTATCTATTGAGATACTAGAGTCAGTAATCATACAACTTCCATCAAAATCTAATAACTTTTCCATTACCGAATTTTCAAGAACCAAATCGCCATGCATGAGAAGTATATCGTCATCTAAAAGATGTTTTGCACATTCTATTGAGTAAATGTAATTTGTTTTATCAAATAGAGGGTTTTTAACGAATTCAATTTCTATAGGTAAAGCTAGCTTATCGCAATAATCCTTGATAAGTTTATCATAATACCCTGTCGTGATAATAGCTTGATTTATTCCGAAATCGGCAAGCTGACTAAGGCTTCGGCTTAAAATAGTTTCACCGCTAGAAATCGGTGTTAGGCACTTGGGTAACTTACTACTAAGATTACCCATTCTTGAGCCTGTTCCAGAATTTAATATTAATGCTTTCATATTAGTTAAGCCCCTTAACATACCTCACAAAGGTATGTTTATTTTCTTTTACTGTAGTAGTAGGTCTTCCTAGATTTTCTCTAGCTCCAAGAGCCGCTTTGATTTCTATAAAGGTTAGAGAATTTGATTTTGTTGCCTTTTTAAGAGCAGAATTAAGAGTAACTTTATCATCAGCAAAAAGCACATTTGGATAACCGCAACCATTAGCAATTTTTTTAAAACATATTTTTGACGCAACAGTAGGCATACCCCCGACAGTTTCATGGGCTTCGTTATTGATTACAATATGCACAAGATTGTCAGGTGAAGCTGCCCCTATTGTTGCCATCGCACCCATGTGCATAATAGCAGCACCATCACCATCAATACACCATACTTTCGTTGAGGGTTTTTTAAGAGCAATGCCTAGCGCGATTGACGAACTATGCCCCATAGAGCCTACAGTCAAAAAATCATATTTGTGAGACATGTTTTTCCGCTCTCTAATTTCAAAAAGTTCTCTTGAAGCTTTACCAGTGGTGCATACCACTAAATCATCACCGCAAACATCCACTACTGCCTCTATAATACTCTCCCTGTTGAGAATATTCTTATTAAAATATTCCACATTTGTATCACTCGAAAATGTCTCTTTTTTCACTATGAAAGCTATGCTTTTACCACTATTTAAAAATTCTTTGTGTGCCGCCATCGCTTTTATCAGTTCTTCTTCAGTAGTTAATTTATCCACAACAATTGTGGCTATATCTAAAATTCTTAATTGTTCTAGCGTGATAATACCTTGAAATAAGTGTTGAGGTTCATCTTTAATTCCAGGTTCACCTCGCCATCCAACTACATATACGCAAGGAATTCCATAAACTTTATCATTATGAAGTGATGAAATAGGATTAACAAGATTTCCTATCCCGCTATTTTGAAGATAAACTACGGGGATTTTTCCGCTCGCAAGATATGCGCCTGCAGCAAGTGCCGTGGCATTGCCTTCATTTGCGCAGATAAAATGGCTTTTTCCTAGCTCAAATTTATCATATATATAATCACAAAATTCTTTGAGTTGAGAATCCGGAACTCCTGCAAAAAAATCACAACCTAGTTGTTCCGTAAAACATGAAACAAAATTTTTTACATTCATTTCTACATTATAATAAACATCAAAAAAAAAATCAAGCAAATGGATAAGCAATATCTCTAGACATCTTGTTCAATCGGCGTGTCATTTTCTTGTGGAAATTGAATGGCGATAATATCGTGGTGCGAAATTCGTTTTTCAGGCGGCGGCGGTGTCATATAATCACCGTAAAGCGAGGTTAGATATGCGTGAGTATCATAAGGGGCATTGTATATTTTACCCTCAAATTCTACTTGGGTCGTTTGCATATCTACACCAAACATGACTTCTTTTCTCATAACCTCTTTCATTTTCCACGCACCAAATAAATTACCAATGTAACTACTATTGCTTACAGTATACTTTTTTAAGAGATTGTTTAAACTCTTGTAGCAAGATTTGATAGTGAAAAAAAATGAATAAATAGCAAATAAACATCTCTTTATCTTTCCTTTTAATGTTAACTTGCTCTTAGGTCTCTTAACTTTTTTTAAAAAAATTACATTCTTTCGTAACCACACCTTTCTGAAAAATCTCTTAGCAAGATTTAAAGATTTAGAACAACCGTCTATTGGAAAAATATCAATAAATACCCCATGATGCATTTCAGATTGAACTATAGATCTTTCCAGAAAAATTGAATCATTCAAGCGAATTTTCGCATACAATAACGGATATTCTTTTTCATTCTCAAAGGTTTGACAAAACATATTTTCAGGTAAAACCTCATTGGCAATCAATAATAATTTATCGTAATCCTCGCGTGGCAAGCCTATATCAATATCATCATCCCACGGAATAAATCCCTTATGTCGCACTGCGCCTAGGCAAGTACCAGCCAAAAGCACATAGGTTAAATTATTATTGTTGCATATCTCTACAACTGCGTCTAACATCTTAACTTGACATTCACGCAATTTTTTTGCTTGTTCTTCATCTAATCTAATTGTTTCTATATTTTTACTTTTTTTCATATCAATTTACTTCTTCTAGTATAATTTGTTGGTCTTGAATAATTTCTACAACTTCTTCGTCATTTTCTACATATCCTACCTCGCTTAGAGTTGCCTCATCAATCTCACCCGTATTTTCATTATGCAAATTCTTCCGCCGCAACACTGTCCAAATAGTCATAAAAATAATCTTAATGTCTAAAAAAATAGACACTCGCTCAGCATACTGACAATCTAACTCTACCTTGTCTTTCCATGCGATATTGTTGCGGTGTTTCGCTTGAGAATAGCCTGTAAGACCAGGGCGAACCTTTAAAAAACCTTTTTTATCTTCTGGCAATGAGGCTATTACATCCGGCACATCGGGACGAGGACCGATAAAACTCATATTGCCAATCAAAATATCAATTATTTGCGGTGTTTCGTCTAAGGAAGTAGCGCGAAGGAATCTACCGACTTTTGTTACTCTAGGGTCATTTTTGCCGCTATAGGTTGCACCGTCCTCTAACCTAATATCTGGAGCGTTAACCTTCATAGAACGAAATTTTTTCATGCCGAATATCTTACCCTTTTTACCCACGCGCTTCCCGCAATAAAAAACAGAACCTTTGTCGTTTATAGGGATTGCAATTGAAATAGGAATCAATATCAATAAAAATATCGGCAAACCAATCAAAGCAAAGAGAATGTCATAAATTCTTTTGAATAACTGTTTATATAAAAATATCGAACCTAGCACCCATAACACACTTGCGCCGACAATCACAACAATGACCCAATGGTTTTGGAAAAATGCGATAAACTGCGCCACTCTACACCCCCTTTACAGATTTAAGATATTTTTGAGCGATAAAGTCCACATCTCTATCTAATAACATCGTGTGTAACGGCAATGTCAGCTCGTTTTGATATTGTGCATAAGCATTGGGAAAATTTTTAATATCAAAACCAAGCTTTTTGTAAGCTGTAAAAAGCGGTAATGGCTTATAATGTACATTGGTCGCAATGCCAAAGCCGGTCATTTTTTCTATAACGGAATTTCTTTCTTTTTCGCTTTTGCCTAAAATTCGTGTCAAATACAAATGTCCGCTTGAAGAATATAGATCGCCGTAATGAGAAAGCGGCACAATGCTAGTCCCCTTAAAAGCATTATCATATTGTGTCACGATTGTTTTTCTTTTTGCCAATAAAACCTCGTATCGTGCTAATTGCGCCAAACCAATCGCCGCCGCAATGTCTGTCATATTATATTTATAGCCCAATTTTACAATGTCATATTCCCATGCGCCCAATTGCGATTTTTTAAGAGCGTCCTTATTTTGCCCGTGCAACGACCAAAGCATGTACTCTTCGTATAATTTTTCAGCAATTTCTTGCGGAAAATTAATAGCTACTGCCCCGCCCTCGGCGGTTGTTAAATTTTTTACCGCATGAAAACTAAAGCATGAAAAATCAGCAATCTCACCGGCGCGTTTATTTTTTTGTGTCGCGCCAAAAGAATGTGCCGCGTCCGCAATGACAGCAATTCGTCCTAATTGTTTTTGCAAATCATTCTTTGCGGCAAACAATTTTTTCTTTTCTTTTACAATTACAAACAATTTTTCGTAATCACAAATCACACCTGCCAAATCAATAGCTATTATAGCTTTAGTTTTTTTAGTAATAAGATTAGGCAATTTTTCGTAGTCCATTTCATACGAATCTTTTGCCGTATCACACAAAACAATCCTTGCGCCCACATGGTCAATCACGCTGGCACTTGCCGTATAAGTGTACGCGCTTGTAATTACTTCATCGCCCTTACCAATGCCCAAAACACGCAAAGTCAATTCTAAAGCCGCCGTAGCCGAATTAAAACAAACCGTCTTTGACACGCCGCAATAGTCCGAGATTTTGCTCTCAAACTCTTTTGTTCTTGGACCCGTTGTAATCCAGCCTGATTTTAGCGCATCACAAACCAATCCTATTTCTAATTCGGTTATGTCCGGCGGTGAAAATTTTATTGCACTGTTGCTCATATCAATACACACAAGAGTATATCCCATTTACACATAGTTAGTCAACAAAATTTTTCCCCACCAAACAGTTTTTATCTCTTTTTTTACTATTATAATCTCTCAAAAATGTTATCTACTAAGCAAAATCTGTCTGCCAAAGAAAACTTTACAAAATTCCTGCACAATTTAAATTTTTGTGAAAATTATATATATCACTATTTTAATAACACAACTAATACAACCTCTGCTTTCTACATAATTACATGATTTACACCATATTCTCTTCCACCCCAATTCCAATAGCGAGTATTTCCAACATTGATTCTTTGATTCTGCCTGTCAGGACCTATAAGACTGCCATGATATAAAGTCACACCGACAACTCCGTTATGCCATATTTGCGAAAAAGCGTGTACAGCGCCTGCAATTAAACCCATATACGGTCTTCGATGGTCATTCGCCACATAAGGATTTGCATATCGTATCAGCGTATTATAGACACGAGTACGATATATTCTAGCATTGTCATTGTAGCCGACTACACCGCCCACCGACCTATTTACAGTATTCCAATAAAAACTTATACGACCGTTATGTAACGACGAACGAGATATCGTACCTAAGTCTAGGTTAGCCCCTGCGGTTCCTCCAACATCACCGTTGCCAAACAACACAATCGAATTAGCTTGATTCAATAAACCTACTTGACTGCTTTCTATCACACCTAAATTTTGCCCAGCTATACCACCTAAACAAGAATTCTCACGATGAACCTCTATCCTGCCTGCTACAACCACATTTTCTATCCTTCCACGATTAATACCTGCTATAGCACCAGTATTAGACCACGCAGAACCATGCTCTGCCCCAAAGATAATATAAACGCCAGTCATCCTTAGATTTCTTATCTCTCCATGATTGATGGCAAACAAACCAACATTGACGCCCGTTTGCGCAACAGTTCTACCCGTAATTGTTAGACCACTTATCGTTCTACCATTCCCGTCCAATACTCCATAAGGTCCCAATTGCGTTATAGGCAACCATTGCCCTGTCAAAATGACATCATTCCCCAAGATGAAATGCCCGTTAGGGTTATACCTAATCGCCGATAATTGCAATTGATTGGTTATTATAGTTGCTTGCCTTTCTACCAAATTAAAACCTATCCACCCTGCACTTTCATATACCTCAGACAATCCAAAAGGCACCAAAACCATTATATTAGCTCTGTCTTTTCCATAAAATGTAGTAGAGTCAATCACCGGCGGAGAGATACCACGCATCGTAACAGCCGTTAGTCTTGCTCCCCTTGTCCATGCAAAAGCATAAATTCCAATATAATCTACTGAAGAAGGTATCACTACGCTACTCAAATCTGTCGCAAAAAAAGCAAACTGCTCTATCCGCAACACCCTATTAGGTATCACCAATTGCCTTAACCCTGTATTGTAAAACGCCGCATGACCTATCACCTCAAGCCGTAAGGGCAACTCTATCTGCCACAAACCACGATTACCAGAAAATGACCATGCTCCTATATGGGTAACGGTTGGGGGGATGACGAAAATACACCCTAAAATCCCCAACCTTAAATTGTTTGCAAATGCAGAGTTGCCAATAATGCGCAGATTATTAGGTAAAATAAAATTTGTTATGTTTGGTTGATTAGCAAAAGCAAAATTTCCTAACTCAGTCACAGTCCTTCCATTAATTTCAGACGGTATAGTAAAATCCATTCTGTTAGAGTTAGGGTCAGCAGGCCAAGTTAAATCTAGATTGTTTATTCTAATCTCATTGTTAGGTAAATCAGTCGTATTAAATATAGTTCCATTTGTTATGGGGGTAACATTAAATATTCGAATAACTTCACTGATGCGACTAGCATATCCCCATCTGTTTTGAAATTGAGGTAAAGTGCTTGCAAAATGCATTCCTATCAAAAATAGTCCTTGATTCCCCGCATCAAAATATAACGGACCTCCGCTATCGCCTCCTTGACCCGCATTCGAATATTCTATGATGCTATAAAAATCCTCACCGTCCATTCGAAACCCTGTGCTTCTGCTTGTGATAGTTCCTGTTGTAATTCCTGTAGTTTGCCCAATTCTTCTTACGGGCAACCCTGTCAAAATTAACCCCTCATCGCCCAATCTTATATTAGTGTAGGTTGTATTCCCAAATCTAGCGTTTGAAGTCGTGCTCCAGTTGCTTTGATTGCTAAATGGAACAAATGCTGCATCTAATGTTCCTCCAAACTGATTTCTATTTGGATCCATATTTCCTATGGAGGTTCCAAGCCAACCATCTGAATGCATTGTTCCGTGAACAGCCACATGCTGATTCGTTAGTATTCCAAATCTCCCTGTCTCATTGCAAATTGCATTTGCTGTCATCGTTCCCCTAAAGGTGTTAATGCCCAGCCAATTTGAAGTATTTAACCTATCTCCACCATACATCGTTGAATCTAAAGCAATCTTGTCTTCCGCCACTTCCTTAAAGTAAAGTATGTTCTTGTTATTAGCTCCAAAAACATAGTTAATCTTACTGCTAACAGATAGACAATATAAAAACACTTCCACTCTATTAGTTATTTCATTTGTTCTAGATTTTACAATGCCAAAATCCAAGCTAGAAGTCATCAACTCTTCTTGTATTCCTAGCAAGCTATTCCAATTATATGACTGTGGAATATAAATAACTTGCCCACTATATCCTGTCGCTATATCTTGCAACCCAACAACTCCAATATTCAATATGCCATTTTCGTCCACAAATGCACCAGCAAAAGTGCTGTCGCATAAAACCACTCCTCCGTTGCTATAATTTACATTCTGTGAAAACATGGAGTCTCCACTGCTAAAGCCACTATTAGAAGTGTTATTAATTTTACTCATCTTATTTCCAAAAATCTCGACGCTAATATTAACATTTTCGTCAAAGGTTCTTGGGACGCTATTATTACTAAAAGCTTCAGCAGTAAAGGAGGTTGTCCCAAAACTCACAGCAAAAAATATGCTTAGGCTGATAATCATCACTATGATTGTTAGCACAGGCAAAAATGCCTTGTTTTTCATTTTAGTTTTCATTGTGGTTTTCTCCTTGAATTGTAATTATTATTTCTTCGGATACAAAATGTACCCAAGTCCTGTTCTCTTCACTGCAAAATCTTTCAACTCTGTTTGCTCTACCAATGCTGAAAAATACATCAGCAACGACAAAGTGGTTTATTTCTTCAGTAATAATAACCTCTGTTTGTCTTTCAATTTTAGCACCATTACTAAATGTGTTTCGTCGAACAGGTCCCGCTTCATTGGTAAAAACAAGATCACGAGTGATATGTTCAGGTGCAATTCTTACCAATAAAATGTTTTCTAAGTTTCTCATGCTAGGAGTAGCAGCTTGCACTCGCAAATCCCTACCACTCAAATTCTCAAGTGTAGCAGTGACAATAATCGTATCACCAACTTTTGCTTGATTTTTGTTGACCTCAACAGTCAATCTAAAGTCATCTTCATTAAAGACATAGTAGTTGTTGCCACATCCAACAAACAAACTTAGCCCCATGATTGCTATTGTTACAATTAAAATAACACTTAATATCTTTCTTTTCATTTTTAAAAACCCTCCTTAGGTTTTGTTTTTTTATTTTTTAGTTTATATAAACACAAGGTTTCCCTTATATCAATATATGAAATCAGTCGGCTATCCGATAACAAAAATCAAGCCTTGTATCCTTGTATATATTATAACACGAACTTTGGTTCGTGTCAAGCCGTATAATTTTTGTCCATATACGCACATTACCTATATGGACAAAAAAATATTTACTCAACGGTTAAAATCTCAGCGCGAAGCACTCGGGCTTACACAAAAACAATTAGCAACGGCAATCAGCATCAGCGAGCGTGGTTATCAACACTATGAATCGGCTTCGGAATTTAAGCCCCCGTCATCCACTTTGCTTTTCGCTATCGCGGAAGCCTTGGACATAAGCGTCGACTATCTATTCGGACGAACTACCAATCCTAAATTAAAATAAGTAGTGGCAATCATTCTCTGTCACTTTTGCGACCCACTACTTATATCTTAATAGACATATTATAACAGCTTCAACTGCGATGTCAACTTATTTGCAGTCATTTTCAAGTGCCGCAGTATTGTTACTAAATGATTCAGCTATAACACTATGACTAATGCAAGCGTTTGAAACCACTTTTTTAAAGTTTTTCACAAACTAAAAGCGCATTGTGCAAAAAAACTTTATTTATCTCTTGCACTTTTAAATTTTGTGTGCTATAATGTTGCTTGTATAGGAATATTATATGAAACTATTGGTTAGCACTATGTGCAAAATTGGCGGACGCGACTATAATCAGGATTATGTTGCGTTTAGCGAAAATAACGCAGCGGCATGTTTTGTCGTCTGTGACGGATTGGGCAGCTATGTAGGAAGCGAAGACGCCTCGAGAATTTGTGCTATGAAAATTGTAGACGATTTTGAACATATGCGCGAATTAGACCCCGTTAGAACAGCCAAAAGACCTTATTGCGAAGCGTACATCGAAAGCGCACACAGTCATGTTGTAAGCTATAAAGAAAGAAATCCCAAAATCGCCTCTTCCTGCACCACTGTCGCGTGTGTTGTAACAAACGGCGAAAATACCACTATGGCGCATATAGGCGATACGCGAATATATTATTTTAGAAATAACAAACTGCTCTACCAAAGCAAAGACCATTCTTTAAGTCAATTAGCTGTCGAGATGGGACAAATTAAATTGCGCGATATTCGTACACACAAAGACCAAAATAAATTGACGCGCGTTTTAGGTTCTGATTATTATACTGCCCCTGACATTCAAGAATTAGAAAAACCCATCGCGCCAAACGATGCATTTATTTTATGTACAGACGGCTTTTGGGAATATGTGTATGAAGATGAGATGGAAAAAGATTTAGCCAGCAGTGCAACACCTGAAGAAGCGCTTGAAAAAATGGAAAAGCGGCTTTTGGCTAGGATTACAAGACATAATGATAATTACTCGGTAATTGTTGCAAAAGTAGTAGCCGATGACGATATTAAAACTGTAGACCCAAAAGTTATTGAAGTAAAAAAAGACAGCAAAAATAAAAAGGAGAAGGCATAGATGGGAAGAATTCGAACCAACAAAAACATTTGTTTAAACTGTTTTGGGGATTTGGATTCAGGACGAACTTGCATTGGTTGTCAAAAAAGAGCCGATGATTCGCCTTCCCTTCCCCATCACCTGCCCCAACGCACAGTTTTAAACAATCGCTACTTAATCTCAAAGGCGCTTGGCGAAGGCGGCTTTGGTATTACATACCTTGCTTGGGATTTATCGCAAGGCATTAAAACTGCCGTTAAAGAATATTTTCCATCAGGTTACGTTAACCGCGTGCCAAAATCCAATCAGGTAATTATCAACAGCAAACAAAATCAAGCGGCGTCTAATCGCGGTTTAAAACGATTTATTGACGAAGCTAAGGTTTTAGCTAAAATTAAAAACTTACCAGGAATTGTTTCGGTGCGCGATTTCTTTTCAGCTAACGGCACCGCTTATATCGTCATGGAATTTTTAGACGGTATTTCCCTAAAAAAATACATGCAGCGAAAAGGCGGCAAAATTACAACTGACGAAGTTTTGACTATTTTGCGCCCTGTTATGGAATCTTTAGTATCGGTGCATGATTTGGGATTGATTCACCGCGATATTTCACCGGATAACATTCTGATTACTAAATACAATGAGGTCAAGCTGATTGACTTCGGCGCGGCAAAGCAAGCTAATTTGGACGGAAAGTCTTTGTCTATTGTTTTAAAACAAGGATTTGCACCGGAAGAACAATACCGCACACACGGCGAACAAGGCGCGTGGACAGATGTTTACGCATTAGGTGTTACGATTTATTATAGTATTACAGGCAAATTGCCGCCGGAAAGTATACAAAGAATGTACAAGGATACTTTAATTAAACCTTCAGAAAACGGCGCTGTCATTTCACCTGCGCAAGAAAACGCATTATGTAAATCGCTGGCAGTCTATGCACGAAACCGTTATCAAAGCGTTAGACAGCTAATTAACGGTTTGTACGGACTTAGAACCCGCACTCTTAACCCACAAACCATAAGCCCCCCTCCCGGCTCTTTTTCAGCCGGACCCCAAAAAGCGTCAAACGCTTCTAACAAGCAAGCTGCCAATATATCAAAACCTAGTTCTAATACGATAGGCATGGGCAGAAATACAACCAGCACTATTCCCTCCACTGTTTCACTAGAGGAAAGAAGAAAACAAATCGCCGAAAATCACGCAAAGAATAAATAAAAGGCATTATTTAAAAGGACTGTTTTATAAAACAGTCCTTTTAAATTTTCAATTCAGTATCTTCAATTTGCGGCACTTCTTTCTCATTACTTTCCGCAGTAATATCTTCCATCATACCCAATTTTAGATTCCAACCTACAGGCACAACAGGACCAACTAACGGAGGCGGGGCGGGCTTGAACATGAAAATAAAGTATATTGCAAAGATAATCACTCCAACAACGAGGGCTACATCAGCAATGTTAAAAATGAACGGAAAAAAATCAATCAGGATAAAATCGCGCACGCCTCGCACTACGGTACCGTTAGGCATGGTGTACTGCACAAAGGCGCGGTCAAAGGCATTGCCTAAAGTCCCTGCAATTATAATGGAAAAAGACAGGCGGGATAAAATGTGCTTACCCCTAAAGCGGTACATAAAATGACAAAATGCGCCTAGCGCTAAAATTGTAAAAATCAATAAGCCGATACGAACAAATTCTCTGCTGGTTCTTTCGGCAATCCATCTTAAAAAACCTGCCGCTGCGTAAGGATTTATACGAAATTGCCAATGCAACAGTCTAGGAATAGCTGTAACCTGACCCATTGAACCATAGTCCAGCGTAACTTCTGCAATATATTTGGTTATTAAGTCAAATGCCAAAATTGCCGCTAAAACAATAAGTTCAACGCGGGCAATTTTTATATACTCCCAAGTTTTTTTGGTCGCTATTTTGAAAGCTGAGGGGATTTTTTTAGTAAAAAAAATCTTCGCCGTCAATTTCTCTTTTTGCGCTTCTTCTTGCATTTTGTTTAGGTCTTTCGGGCGGTTAATACCCGCCCCTACCTTTCTATCCTCTGTCCAATATCTCTACACCCTCTGCTGTTAAACAAAAAATATCCGCGCCCTTTGTGATTCTGTGAATCGTACCGCCAAGCGCAAATATCGCACCTGACGCAAAATCCAAAACCCGTTGCGAAATTTCCGGCTCAGTTTCGGTAAGGTTTAAAATAGCAGGCTCACGAGAGCGTAAAAAGTTTATAAGCTCTTGCACATCTTCAGGAGTTTGAGGATAAAACACCATCAATTGACTGTATTTAGGCGGCAGCTTAGAGGGCTGTTGTGCCTCTCTTTCGTATTTTTCATATTGCTGTTTTCCATGATTGCCGACATACTTTTCCCCAACATGAGTATCCTCATAATACTCATATTTTTTGTTGGGGTCAAATTGCCTTTTACCATGCAACCAGTTAGAAAATGGATTGTCACTCATATATTTCTTTCCTCTTGCGTAGGTTATGTTTTTTATTTGCGTTTACGCACTTAGGTTACCTCTAATAGTTTCTTTGTCCAAATAAACAGCTTCCTAATCTTACAATCGTTGCACCATGCTTTATTGCAGTTTCATAGTCATCACTCATGCCCATTGATAAGACTGAAATCTCGGGGTCTATGGCACGGTACTTTTCATAAATCTCAAACATTTCAGCGTACAATTTTTCTGGTGCATCAATCGGTAATACGGGCATAAAACCTTTAAGCTTTAGGTGAGACTGTGCTTTTACATACTTGTACAAGTTTGGTAAATCTTTCACCGCCACTCCGCTTTTACTGTCCTCATTTTCTGCATTAATTTCAATTAATACATTCATCACTTTTCCGATTTTACCCGCTTGCTTTTCAATCTCGTCTACCAATGCTACCCTATCCACCGAATGAATCATGTCAACTTTATCAACGATTTGTTTAACCTTGTTAGTTTGCAAAACACCAATAAAATGCCATGTTATGTCTTTGGTGAGGGCTGAATCAGCATACTTTTGCAAAAATTCCTGTACACGATTTTCGCCTGCTAGTGTAATGCCGCATAGCGGTAATTGGTTGATTTTAGCAATCTCAACCATTTTTGTAGCCGCTAAAATCGAAATTTCACCTAGGTCGCGCCCGACACTTTTTGCCTTTAAATCAATATTAGCACGAATGTTTTTAATGTTGCTTGTAACACTCACCTATTTTATACTATAATTCATTTCGCTAGCATTGTCAACTGTTTCAACCGTTTCAATTTTTGGGAACAGCATTGATAAAATACCGCCTGCCGCGCTAAAAAATATTGATAAATTGAGAAAAATAAATAAGGTGTACACCGACGGCGGCGACCAAATGGCAACTGCCGCCCAACTGCCAAGCCCAAAAGCTGCAGGTCCGATTATACTAAGAATTACTGTCACTAAAACAAGAGCAGCAAGAATAGAAGAAAGAATGATTTGCTTTAGTTTTGGCTTTTTAAATATGGCTTTCTTTTTTACAATTCCAATTGTCTGCTTTATGACAATTGCCGCAAACGCTACCATAAGCCCCATCAACCATATAGAACTTGCCGAAAAAATGGTGTCCGTTGTTCTTGCTACAGAGCCGCCTTCTATATAATGAGAACGACCGCCGATTTGTATAAGAGAAATATTACGACGCAAATTTCGTGCCACGCCGCCGGAAGAGTTCATCAAAACCACAATCGCTCCATTCTCACTTGCCCAACCCTCAGACACAACATTAGGTCCAAAGCCGGGGTGACGAACCTCTACATTATGTCCGCCGCCTACGATAGGTCTATGATAGACATACCAGCCCTTTCCAAAAAAATAAGGATTTCGGTTTTGGTCATATTGATGCACTACACTTGTATCGGCAATATGCATTTTTGGTATAAGAATATTTAATGGATACGGTGCAGACTCGGGATTTACATGAAAACCCAGCCATCTAATTAAATCCCGCGCGGTAGATAACATAAAGCCCGTAGGCGTATGACTGCGCGCTATTGAAACGGTATGAGTTTGCGTACCAAACCACCTAGGACGATGTCCGTTTGATTTTATCCCTGCATTTTGTGCGTCCGCCCGATACATCTTTGTGTTTGTAAGATTAAGCGGTCTAAGAATATGAAACTCAATCATTTCCTCAAAATTTATAAACGCAAAACGGTCGATTAGTAATCCTAATATGATATAGTTGCAAGAGCCGTAAGCGCTTTGCGAGCCGGGTCTAAAATTAAGACGCGAATTGTTGATACTGCGCACAGCCTCGTATAACGAATCCTCGTGGTCAGTAGGAAGAATCCTCACCGCATGAGTTAGATTAGTCAACCCGCTAGAATGGTGTAATAAATGCCGTATTTGCAATTCCTCAACTGAAAAATCTCTTGCTCGGTATCTAAAATTGAGCCATGGCAAATGCTTTGTAATGGGGTCAGTTAAGCAAATATAATCCCAATGATATAACAGCAACACAGCTAATGCAGTAAATGATTTGGACAATGATGCAATATAAAAAAAGGTGTCCTCGTTAATGGGCGCTGTTTGATTAAGGTCAGTGTAGCCATAATTATAAAACGAAATATTATCGCCGCGCTTTGTTGCCACCGCAATGCCGGGTATTTGCTGCACTCTGCTTGTTTCTGCCAATAATCCTTGCATTGAATAAATATGCCCCGTATCTAACATCATCATGCAAGCAGAATTAGAAAAAGTAAACAGCAATAATGACAGTAATGCCGCAAGAATAAAAGCTATTCGTTTTCTTTTGTATAAGTTTTTCAATGCATTACCTTTTCCACAATTCTTTCTGCAATTTCAAGACCCAACTCTTCGGCGGCTTTAAAATACGCGTTAGAATTTGCCTCTAAAAAGTAGTGTACATCATCTTGCTTTAAAAAGTCAATGCTTCCGTAGTTAAGATTTAGTTTCTCATTTGCCGTTTCTGCCAACAATATTAACTCTTTTGAAAGCGGATATTTTTCGGTTTTTCCGCCTCTAGCTGTGTTTGATATAAAATTGTCTTTATTAACACGCCTTACCGCCGCAACCGCTTTACCGCCCACAGTATAAACCCTTATGTCCTCGCCGCCTTTGCCTACCATCGGTTGATAGTGGTGTGGAACATAAAACAGCTTTTTGTGCAAGTCTTTTAGTTCGGTTATATTTTTAGCCAAATATACACCCTGCCCTCTGCTGCCGACATTTTCTTTTGCAACAACGGGAAAAGCAAATTGGCTTGTAACGACATCTACAAACCTGTCGTCATACGGCACACCCTTAAAAGCAAGCGGCGCAAATAACGAAGGAATTAACGGGAAGTCTTTTAGTGATTGCAGCGCCTGCATTGTCTTCACTTTATCGTCACAAACCTCAATCGCTTTTGAAGAATTAAGCAGTCGAATATTCTGTCTTTCCAAAAACCGTGCCGTAGCAATGTCTTTATCTAAAAAAATAGCATAGTTAATGTCTTTGAGAATAGTGCTGCCAGCTAACCGAATCCCTGCATTAACAATTAAACTTACTACCTCGACTCCTCGTTTCTCAAAACATTCTTTAAGGCGCTGCTTCATATAAGTCTGTCCTTCGTCAGAATAATAACGATTGAAAAATAGTGCTATCACAAGCAAAGAATACCTAATTTTTTCTCTTTTGTCAACATATCCCTTTGATTCTTTTGCTTTATATTTTTTTGCAAAAAGGGTTTGTATTTTTGGTTTTGTATGTTATAATATATACATGAAAAAACTTGGCAAAAGAATAAAAGCATTTGTCAATCGGACATTTTCGACTTTTACTGTGCGCATGAGTCAAAAGCCTGTGCTGATGACCATTATCGGGCTGGTTTTGGTCAATGTGGTGGTTTTGCTGATTTCTGCTTCGATTGCAAGAGCAATTGACCCGTATAACTTTGAGAGTTTTTGGGCGGCGCTTCTTGCCTCCGGCACTTGGCTTGTTGCCCCCAATGCAGTTTTAGAAATCGAACACATGGGAGTACAGATTTTAGCATTTGCTGTATTAATAACAGGCATGATTTTGCTAACAGGTACAATCATTGCTGTCATTACAACCTCGCTGCGCGCGTTTGTAGCTGCAAGGGGCGAGGCTAAGGGCAAACTTAACTTGGGTAACCATATCGTTATCCTCAATTACAACAACGAAGTCACAGCGATGCTGATTGACCTTATGTATACTAAAACTGACGATACTGTCATTATTTTATCTGATAAAACTCGCGAAGAAGTTCAAAATGAACTTGCTGCTGAAATGGCAATGTTAGAGAAAAAACCTAAAGCAAAACTAAAATTGATTGTGCGAAAAGGTGACCCTGATTCTTTGGCAGAATTACAAGACATTTGTATACAAAAAGCGCGCGGCATTTTAGTCATGAGTCCCGATAGACACAATGCGGTCAATGACGATATTTCTAAAGGCGGCTACGATGTTTTAAAATTGGTCTTGAAACTCGCAAACTTTGACATTGACCCCTCTTGCCCTATTGGAATTGAAACAGACACAATGGAGGCTGCAAATATGATTAGACAGGTTCACAAAGGTGTTCCAGGCTTACGAAAAAAAGGCATACAAGTATTTGCACATAATCGCAAACTTGGTCAATTTTTGGCTTTATCCATTTTATGCCCCGACCTATCCAAAGTTTTGATGGACATGCTATCATATCTAGGTTCAACTTTTTACGCAATTTCTCATAAAGACTTTGACGAAGTTTTGCTCCATCACTCTGCGGCACTGCCTGTGTCAGTAGTGCAGGACAAAACCTATGTTTTATCGAAAAAACCTGCCTATGCCGCCAAAAAGCGCGCGATACCTTTTTCTACCTCTCGCAGGCTATCCATACTGCCCCACCCTAAAAGAATCGAAAATCTAAAGCTGTTTGTAATTGGGAAAAACAAAAAACTCGACTACATGCTTGAAGCGCTTACCAGCGAGTGTACAGAAGCAGAAATTCACCAATACGGCACACAAGACATTAAACAGTTTACACAAGACTTATGCAGTAAGGGTGACGAAAACACAGTTGCGGTAATTTTAAGTGATGACACAGTTGCACCCGAACATTTTGACGCAAATGTGTTTTTAACGCTTGCCGACCTAGCCCAAAAAATTGATTTAGATAAGGGCAGATTTAAAATAATTGCCGAACTTCTTGAACCTGATAATCTAAAAAGTGTTGAAGAATTCCATGTAGAAAATATTATTATCTCTACGCGCATAATAAGTTTCCTTGCAACCAAGCTACTAGCTGACCCTAAAACAGAACAATTCTTAGAAGATATTTTTACTCATTCATTATCCGGCACCGAAGACAATATCGACATTTGGGTGGAAGAAGCAGGCAAACTATTTGATTTTAAAAGCGACACAAATGCTAAAAAATTCACTTCAACCGCCGAATTTGTCCATGCTGCCTACTATGGCTCAGATAAAAAATTGATTCCGTTAGGGATAGTAAGCGAAAAGAAAATCTCATATTTTTGCAACCAATTAGATAATAACCAGCCCATTGAATTAAACGGAAGCGAAAAGATTATTTATGCCGAATATCTGTGAAAAGATGACCAAAAAAGAACAGAAAGAAAAAGAGGCTCTTTGTGCAAAGCAAATGCTAAAGTCCTCGTTTAGAAATTACTTCAAAAATTTTAAATATATTTTTGTGGTGATGGGTGTCGTATATCTTGCTTTTATTATAACTGTGGGATTTATTCTTATGGTTTTGCGCAACATTCTTGTTGACGCGTCAGCTTCATTGCTAGCCGAAATCATTGAAATTTTTACTTATTCTTTTACAAATCTATCTATTGCAGATTTAGCATCAGGTGATTTTTTTAGCGTATTAACCGCCAATCTAACAGAGGCATTTACTGCTTCTTTTGCTGTAACTATGGGAAGACTACTTACCACTTTAATTTTTAGCATTGCCTTTATGATGCTAGCCTTTAAAGCCGCCGGCTTTTTGTGCAAAGTACTTGTTCGCAGCGATATTAAAAACAAAAAAACCCGAAAAGGCATTGTAGCAATGTTTATTAGGTACAGTATATCTTCCCTATTTGTTTTTCTTATAACCATTGCAGTCTATCATTTCTTTCATCTAATTTATGTAATGTTGATTGTCTATCTTTTTATTCTTGCTATAAGTCACATAATCGAAATCAAGCTGATTTATTTTCCCGACCAACCGATGAAAAAATTGCTTACTGCTAAAAATATCTTTTTATACATTTTAGCAATTTTAATTTTCTTCTTTATCACGCTAGGTTTAGTTATACTTCTTTCTCTTCTATTCAACCTCTTTATCGCCGTTCTTATTGGAATCCCTTTCTTTATCTACTTTACCGAAATCATCAAATTCACCTTAGTTGAATATTTTAGAGAGGCTTTTACAAAGAAATCTGATTCTTAAAGTGTAAACAAAAAGGGGTTGTATTAAAAAAGATTTGTTTTGGTTCATACTATCTTGTAGGGGCGGTTATTAACCGCCCGCAGGTCACTAGACGAATTCGTTAAATGACTTTTCGGGCGGTTAATAACCGCCCCTACAAGGTGTTGCGTATCAAAATAATCTTATTAAAACAACCCCTTTTTTTAACCTTTTATAAGCTATCGCCGAAATCCTTTTTAAATTTAGCGACTAATTTTTTCTGCCAATCGCTTACGGGAGCTAGTTTACCTAAGAAGAATCGTAGAATTTTGGGTTCGTCAGTAAATTTTAGACCTCCAATCAATTTGCGGTTTTCATAAAGCCATGTAATTCTGTCAATCGCATATTGAACCTGTGATAGCGTAAATACTCTTCTTGGCAATGCAAGTCTTAATAGTTCCATATTAGAATAAGTTTCTGTTCCGTCGGGTTTTCTTTCCTCACTCATTGTGCCGCGCTCCATACCTCTTATACCGCTTGCCAAATATAATGCAGTCGCCAAAGCACCTGCGGGATATTCGCTTTGAGGAATGTGGTCTAAAAATGCCATAGCATTAAGGTGGCAACCTAAGCCGCCTGCGGGTGTGACAACAGGAATACCTCTCTTTTGCAATTCGTCTACAAAGTAGGCAATAAATTGAGGACCTTGGTTAATCATATTAAAGTCCATGCTTTCGTCTAATCCAACCGTAATAGCCTCTATCTCGCGTACACTCATTCCGCCATAAGTCAAAAAGCCTTCGTAAAGCGGAATAAAATCACGCAGCTTTTTATACATTTTTTCGTCATTAGTGCAAATACCGCCGCCTCTTGCATGACCCAATTTTCTTGCAGAAAAATAAATCAAATCGCAATTATCCGCAAAGGCTCTTGCGATTGCTTTGATGTCTTTATTTTTAAATTCCTTCTCACGCACTTTAATAAAGTACATATTATCCGCTAGCAAACTTGCGTCTAGTACTAACGGAATTTTATTTACCTTGCAAATACTATGTATTTCTTTCATATTTGCAATTGAAATAGGCTGACCGCCTATAAGATTTGTTCCGGCCTCTAAACGCACAAAAGAAATTTTATCCGCGCCGTTTGCCTTAATTTCTTTTTTAAGAAGCTCCGGTGACATATTGCCTTTAAAAGGATTATCGCTATTGACTTGTAGTGCCTCGGGATAATGAATCTCGCTAACACTGCCGCCCATAAGACCTATGTGAGCCTTTGTCGTTGTAAAGTGATAATTCATCGGCACAACATCGCCTTGCTTTACAAAGGCTTTAGCTAGTAAATGCTCGGCGGCTCTGCCTTGATGTACAGGCAAAAATAATTTCATGCCAAAAATCTCTAGGATTTTTTCTTCTAATCTTGTATGTGTAGCACTGCCCGCATAGCTGTCATCTGCAATATTCATCGCCGCAACTTGCCTATCACTCATCGCATTGACACCGCTGTCTGTCAGCATATCCAAAAACACATCTTTGTTTTGCAGTAAAAATGTATTATTGCCAGATTCAAAAGCCGCTTCTAACCTGCGGTCAATGGTGGGCAAATTTAGCTTTTGCACAACTTTAACCTTGTGCATTTCTAACGGATATTGGCTTTCGCCATAAAATTTTACTTGTGACATAAGTTTCTTCCTTTTGTATGACTCTGTCTACAGAATAACAGTACTTTTTTTACTTGTCAAATGCATGACATAAAATTT
>Ga0131853_10006153_pt1 | contig 21678 bp, 29 predicted proteins | sample TergutLab28metaG_FD_92764 | JGI IMG/M metagenome (GOLD analysis project Ga0131853, IMG submission 92764) | Labiotermes labralis P1 segment gut microbial communities from Petit-Saut dam, French Guiana - Lab288 P1 (version 2) (version 2) | ecosystem: Host-associated > Arthropoda: Insects >... | reverse complement strand
GTGTGTTTGTGTTGTGTGTTTGATATGTATGTGTGAGATGTGTGTGTGCCTTGCGTGTGTGTGTGTTGTACGCTTTGAGTTGTGTGTGTTTGGTGGTGTTATTTTTGTGTGTTTTGTGTGGTGTGTTTGGAAGTATGTGTATTGTGTTATATATGTTTGTGTTGTGTGCTTTTGTGTATGTGTGAACGATGTGTTTGTATGTGTTGTGTTTGTGTGTGTGTGTGGTGTGTTATTTTATGTGTTTTTTGTAGTGTGATTGTGTGCTTTTTGTCGTGTTTACTTGGTGTTTCTGATGTGGGTTTTTGTGTATTTGTGTGCCGTATTGTGTGTGTGAGTATGGTGTTTGCAGTGCGCATTTGTGTGTATCTGTGTAGTGTTGTGTGTGTGTATTTAGTGTGTGGTCTGTGTGTAAGTGTGTGTTGGATCTTGTATGTTTATCGTATATTTGTGTGTAGGGGTTTGGTGTTGTGTGTGTGAGCATGTGTGTGTAATGTACGTGTTGTAATTACTGTGAATGGTGTGACTTTTGTGATAGTTGTGTGTGTTGTGTGTGTGTGTGTGTAGTGTTTGTTTGGTGTTGTCTATGTGTTTGTTGTGTGTTTATGTTTATGTGTGTACGCGGTGTGCGTGTGTGATATGTGTATTTGAAGGTGTGTGTGTGGTATGTGTTTGTAGTGTGTTTTTTTTTGGTGTGTATGTGTGGTGCATGTGTGGTGTGAGTGTGTGGTGTGTTTGATGTGTGTTCGTGTGTTTGTGTGGTATGTGTTTTTGTGTTTGTGTGAGTGGTGTGTGTGTGTTGTATGTTTGTGTGTGTGTGAGTGATGTGTTTCTGTGTGCTTGATGTTAGTGGGTGTGATATTTTTGTATGTATGTTTTTTGTGGTGTGTGTGGTGTGTGATTTTGTTGTGTGTGCGTTTTGTTTGTGCGTATGGTGTGTATGGTGAGTGTGTGCTGTTAGTGCTGTGTTTGTGTTGTATGTATGGTGTTCTTGTGTGTACATGTGTGGTGATGTTTAGTTGTGTGTGTGTGCGAAGTATGTGATTGTGTGTATTCTTGAAGGTTTTTTTTGTGTGTGTGCGGTTTGTTGTGTGTGTGTTTGGTATGTTGGTTGTGTGTTGTGTGAATGCATGTGTTTGTTGTTTTGTGTGTTTGTCTGTGTTTAATGTGTGACGATTCGGTGATGTGTGTGTTTGTGTGTCTGTGTGTGTAGTGTGTGTTTTATGTGTGGTTTGCGTGTGGTGTGTGTGTTTTTGTTTTTTTTGTGTGTACGTGTGTGGTGTTGTGTGTTTAGTATGATCTTTTGAGTATATGTGTGTGGTGTGTATTTTTATGTGAATACGTGTGGTGATGTGTGTGTGTTGTGTTTTTGTGCTATGTGCATGTGTAATTTTGTGTGAGGTTGTTGGGTGTTATTTAAGGAGCTTTTTGTGGTGCGTGGTCGTGTGTAATTTGTGTTTTTGGTGTGTGTGTGTTGTGTGTATGGTGTGCATGTGTGGCGTGTGTGTAAGGTGTGTGTGGTGTATGTCGGTGATGTTGTTGAGTTGTGTGTGTGGTTTGTGTGTTTGTTGTTTTTATGTTATGTGCGTATGTGTTTGTGTTTCATTTATATGTGTTTGTGTGTGTGAGTGACGTATGTGTGTGGTATGCGTTTGTGTGTGATTCTATTTGTTTATAGGTTGTGTGGTTTGTGCATGTTGTGTGTTTCTGTGATGTGTGTGTGTGTGATATGTGCGTATGATATTTGGGTTATGTGTGTGTTGTGTGTTTATTGGGTGTGTGTTGTGTGTGTGTTTTGTGTGGTAACTGTTTGTGTGTTGTGTTTGAGTGTTTGGTGTGTTTGTGTGTGATGTTTGTGAATTGTGTTTCTTATGTGTGTGTGGTGTGTTTGTTTGTTGTATGTATGTAATACCTATGTTGCTGTGTTTGTATGTGTAGTGTGTGTGTTTTGTGTGTGTTTGTGTGGTGTTTGTGGTGTGTGTTTTTATTTATGTTTGTGGTTTTTTGTTTGTGACTTATATGTATATGTGTGATGTGTGTTTTTGGTATGTGTGTGTGCGAGTGGTGTGTGTGTGTTTTGTGTGTTTCTGTGTGTTGAGTTTGTGTTTGTGGTTTGTGTGTGGTGTGTGTGTTGTATGAGTTATTGGCGTGTGTGTGTGGTACGCGCGGTTTGTGTGTGCTGTATGTGTGTTTACGTGTGTGCGTTTGACGTGTGTTATTTATGTGTGTGTTCTTTGTGTGATAATATGTCTGTGCGTTTGTGTGTATTATTTTGGATTTGAGTGTGTTTGTATTCAGTTTGGTTTGTGTTTGTTTTTGTGTGGTGTTAGTTTGTGTGTATTGGTCTGATTTGTGTGTATGTTTTGTGGGTGGTGTGTGTGTTTTGTGTGAGATTTGTTTGTGTTTGTGTGGAGAGTTTTGTGTCTCTGTGTGTGGTATTTGGTTCGTTTGTGTTTTGTGTGTTTGTGTGTATTTGCCTTTGTGTTTTGTGTTTATTTTGTGCTGTGTGTTTGAAGTAGTTTGTGTGTGTTATTATTTGTATGTGTGTGTTGTAGTGTGTGATTTTGTTATTTATGTGTGTGTGGTGTGTTAGAGGTGTTTGTGGTTTGTATTTTTGTGTGAATGTGTTTGTTGTTGTGTGTGTGTGTATGTAGTTTGTGTTGTGTGGCTCTGTGCGTGTGGTGTGTATTTTTGTGGTTTATGTGTCTGTGTATGGTAGCTGTGTTTTATTTGTTTGTTTGTGTGGTGTGGGCCTTCTTTGTGTGTGGTGTGTATTTGGTGTGTGTGCTGTGTGTTTGTGTGTGGTCTGTGTTTTTGAAGGTGCGTTTAGTGTGTGTGTGTGTGACGTGTTAATGTGTGGTGTGTGTGTTTGTGATGTGTGTGTTTAGAATGTGTTTGTAGCGTGTGTGTGTTTATTTGGTATTTTTTTGGTGTGTTTGTCTCTATGTGTGTTGTTGCTTTTTTTGCTATGTGTGTGTGTGATTTGTGTGTGTTTTTGTTAAGAGTGTGTTTGAGTTTTATGTATGTGTTTGTGTGGTATATGTGTGTGTGGTATGTGTGTGTAATGTGAGCCTGTGTGTGTTGTGTTTGTTTGTGATTTGCGTGTATGTGTGCATTTGCTGTGTCTTTTGTTTATGTTTGGTGTTTTTTCTGTGTGTGTGTTTCCTATATGATCGTGTGTGTGTGTGTGTGGGTGGTGTGTGTTTGTTATATATATGTGTGTGAGAGGTGTGTTTCTGTGGGTGTGTTTTGTGTGTGCGATATGTGTGCTGTGTATGTGTTGGATTTATGTCGTTTGTGTTTATGTGTGTGTTGCTTATTTATTATTTGGTGATTTATATTTTTGTTGTGTGTGTGATGTTTATTTTTGTATATGTGTTTGGTGCGTGTGTTTGGTGTTTGTTGTTTGTGTGTTTGTGTATATGTGTTGTTGTGAGTTTTTGCAATGTGTTTGTGTGTGTTTGTAGTATGTTTGTGAAACTGTGGCAATTTTTTTGTTGTGTGGTGCGTTTGAAATTTGTGTGCATTGTGTTTTGTGTTTTGTGTGTCTGATTGTGTTATATGTGTATGTGGTGTCTGTGTGTTGTGTTGTGTGTTTGTGGTGTGTGGTGTATTTGTTTGTTTGTTGTGTGTGTTTGTTTGTTTGTGTTTCGTGTGTGTTGTTGTGTGTGTGTTTTTTTGCTATGTGTGTGGGTTATGTGTTTGTGTTGTTTGTGTTTGTGTTTTGTGAGTGGATGTGTTTGTATTTGGTGTGTGGTGTGTTTTTTGTGTTGCGTGTTTGTGTGGTCTATTTTGTTTGAGTGTGATGTGTGCTCTGTGTTTTGTGTGGTGTGTTTTGTGTGTGTACGACGTTTATTGTTTTGTGTGTTATTTGTGTGCGTGATGTGTCGTGTAATTGCTGTGTTTTACGTGTGTGTGTGTTTGTGTGATTTGTTTTTGGTGTGTGTGTGTGTGTGTGTGTGTATGTGTGCGGTGTTTGTTCTTGTGTGTTATTTTATGTGGTGTTTTTTGTGCGTTTGTTTTGTTTCTTTTGTTGTTTTGCGTTCTTTTTTTGTGGTTTGTGTGTTTGTTTATTTGTATATGTGATATGTGTTTATTTTCTCTGTGTGGATGTGTTGTTTGTGTGTGTTCTGTGTGTGGGTTTGTTGTGTGTGTTGGGTGTTTGTTTGGGGTGTTGTGTTTGTGTCTATGTTTATGTGTTATGTGTGTGTGTTTTAGTGAGCCTTTCTCTGCTGTACACCGAAACAATTAAACTTTAACTTTCTATTATCCAAAAAAAATTTTCTCCTCTATTTTCCGGCAAATCCTGTAATTCTTAGCTTTAAATATATTTATCACTATTCTATAAGTACTATTATTCCCTTTATCCTGACGCCACGTCGTTTGGTAAACTGTACTGTACTATTTGATAAAAATGTATCCGACCCCTTCCATCTATAATTTGCCGACAACATGTACCCACTTATCAAGCTAAAAGGCATTATCTCATCGGTGGGCATTAATTTTGATACATGTGGCATGTATTTCAAATTAGAATATTTACTCAAATATGTTTAAATCCTTCTTACTCTCAAAATATTCCTTTTCTCTACTTCTGTTTTAATTCTACTTTTTCCTGTATTTTCATTTATTCTACCTTCTTCAACCTTTTACTTTGCTATATTTTATTTTACATTCATTTTTATCAATTATTTTCATGACAAGTCTACATTTATCCTAATTTCCGTTATTCCTTCTACCGATCCCAGTGGTTGCACAGTCTAAGATTCTGCTGCCGCTAACTTGCAGGGATTGAAGTTTCGAATCCCACCGTTTGTATGGTTGTGTCTTTTTTGTGTTTTAAAGTAGAGGTCTCTGCGTCAGGCTGATCCGTCATTCAGAGAAATCCACTGATTACGGTGTGTTTCGGTGTGATGTTAGAGCCTCGATTATGAGGAGGCCCTGGCCCAAAAGTCCTACTGCGCTTTTTAAACCTTAGTATTATTTCCTTGATCATTTATTTTTCTTTTGTGTTCATTACCTCGTTCTCGTTTTTTATTTTTCTTACTCTTTTCTTCACATAGTTTCTTGTTTAATTTATCCTCATTTCTTTCATGTCAGTATTAATATTTTTGTAATTCTTCCCACGTAAAGTACAACTCTTTTAATCTCAAATAAATATTAAAACAGGGAAACTTCTTTTCTTTTTGCTTTAAAAGTGAAAATTAATGGAGAGGCAATGAATAGGTTCAAGACTGAAAACAAACTCATGTATGTGGTACACTTCCTTTCGTAGGACACCAAGTCTAGTAGTTCTAATAGATTCGTTTCAACCTCTACGCACACAACGTATTTAGAAAACGCACAGCACCTGGCAGCCATCAGACAATCCAAAGGGTAAACAAAGTAAATTATTACAACAGAAAACCTTATGCTCATCACGTAATTGAACAATAGCAGTCACCTCTTCCGTTCTGAAAATTAACTCTTTATGAGGTTACACCGTTAAAATGCGCCATTATGCAGCTGCGGCTGGGTGCGCACGTTGGGTTTAACAAATCAAAGTCTCTCGTTCAACGTGATAAATATCCGAAGTTCTCTCCACAAAGGACATTCATGAATTTTGCGTGAATACCAGACCAATTGGGAAGTAATTTTCTAAACGGCAGTAACGGTTTGGTCTTTTACAACCGAGAAGGAAAGTGTTTACTGCGCAGTGCGAAAAGAATTTTATATTTAATTCGGGATAAATTTAATTTTTAAATGATTAAATGTTTGTAAAGAATAATTACGGACTATTACTAAGTTAGCATAAACGTCTGTTTAGTAAGATAAATCTGTCATTTTGTTTAATGAAACACACCTTTATGGCGATTTACTGATAAAATTCTAACATAAAAGTTGTGTGCACATTTAACCTCGACGCTATTTGGTATTGGTCAGTATTACACAACTGAACATTATGCCCAACGAAAAGTGTTCCGGTACCAATTTTATAAGAGATTGGGTGGAATTGATCTACAATTTGTTACGAGAGAAATCTCTGCTCTTTCCACATATCGAACCCCAGTTCCTTGGTCGTCCATCAGACGACGTAACCAGCACACCGACTGGCCTATTTCGACAACACAGACTTTAATAATAATAATAGTAATAACAATAATCTTTTTCATACACATAGCTGTTCCAAATAAACATAATCTCGACAAAACAATAACCGACAAACAAAATATGTACTAAGAACTGGCGAATGAATTATGTACCAAGTGTTAGCAAAAGGCAGCAAAATTGATCCCGATAGTAATATCAACTAAAGGAGTAATTCCAAAGAAACTAACATAAAGTCTAACAACACTTAACCTGCACCCCAATACATCCATACAAATGCAAAAATGTGTAATTCTTGGCAAATGTTCAAATGTAAGAAACTTTTTAAGACCACCGAGCTTAATCCTTTTGATTATTACATCCCAAGATAGGTGAATATTTCCCAGTAGTATCCGATGAGCCATGGTCTATCACTCTATTGTGCAAAATAAGGTGATCGTAGTTTGGAGCAAGAGCGGCGTAAGTGTGAAAGAAGTGAATGAGTGCAAGAAGGTCCTAAGTACAGTCCCGGCACTACTCTTTTTTTAGTCTACGTTATTAAAAAGAATCGGCTTTCTACAGTATTTTATCAGGGTGTAAGCCGCCGTCCAGCTCTGTATCGCGGACCGTCCGTTGCCTTCACTACGCCCTGGCCAGTACGGGGGTCCGTGCAAGAAGGTTGTAAATCCCGCCTGGTGGCAAGAAGGTCCTAAGTAAAGTCCAGGCACTATTCTTTCTTTAGCTATTATAGGTCATATTATTATAAATGATCGGCTTTCGACATTTATCCAAGGTATTTTATCATGGCGGAGGCCGCCGTCCTGTTTCGTATCGCGGTCCCTCGGTTGCGCTCCCTACGTCACGGGCCGTTTGGGGGTCCGTGCAAGAAGTTCCTAAGTACAACCCAGGCACTATTCTTTCTTGAGCTACTATAGCTTATAATATAAAAGACGATCGGCGTTCGACTATATTTCAGGGTATTTTATCCGGGTGGAAGCCGCCGTTCAACTTGGTATCGCGGTACATCCATTGCCCTCCCTACGGCCCGACACTTCCGGGGTTTCCTGGGTCCTCCTGCAAGAAGATCGTAAATACTGCTTGGTAGATAGTGCAAGAAGGGTTTTCGGCCCCCTTATAGTTTGGTATAGCTTTTTCTCTATAGCCACCCTACGCCAAGCGCGTGACCTAAGTCGGGGCCCATGTTCCCAAATACGCCATACAGATGTGCGTAATATAGCCTGAGGCTCCGTCCTTCTGAATCTGTAGGTGTGTGTATGGGGAGGAAGAACGATCGACTTAAGGATTTGTAAAGTCATCCTCCATTGCCCGCCCTAAGCCCCGATGACTTAAGGGAATGTGTACTGAATGGCCACGTCAGTAATCGTGACCTGCCTGAACGTAGGGTGCAAGAGAGGCGTAATCGTGGGATTATTTGCCGCCGTGTGGATTGGTACAGTACCGCCGCCGTAGAGATGGTGACCGTGACGTACCGCAACGTATGTGGTGAGGAGAATCCCTGTGCGCTTGTAATGCGTGATGGAAGGAAAAAAGGTATTTGTAACATCATCTGAATTGGTATTAAAATCGGATGAAACCAAACTTGAATGCATGATAAGTTGGAATGCTGACGTGATAGACCGTACGAAAGTACAAAAGTTAAGTTTTACCCAAAAATTGGTATGTCATATTTTCCCGTTGTTTCTCTAGTACATTTACGTCAAGACTTTGCGCGGGCAGAAGGCAAGTGTGTTGGTCACCCCTGTGCTCCACCCCGTGAGTAGTGTAACTCATCGTTCGACGGGAGAACTGTTGCTAGCGCATGATAAACCGTCTCTCAAAAGTGCAATATGTCAAGCGCAAAAGCGTGATGATTGAAGAGTAATTGAACATGTGCAAGAACGTGATATTTTCCTCGGCACCTATCTAAGTGTAATTGAACACGCGCAAAGCGTGATGTTTTCTGCCATAGCAGCAGTATGTCACATGTTGAGCAGCAACAGCAGTAATCTTCATCGGTGTTTGGAGGGAGACGGTGCTGCAGGTACGAAAGTGATATCACATGCTGACGCAAACATCCCTAAGCCAACAGAGACCTATCAAAGTCTCGCATGTATGAATATGTCAAATGAGAAGAAGGGGGAACAGACGCCAAGGTGTTTGTATAAAACTTAGCCCTATAGGAACTCCCATCATAGCATTGTTGTGGTGGGCCCCTGTTTACATCGTGAAGAAGTAGGAAGGAAGCTGCTACTGTGAATATAGAATGTGTGTTAGAAGCTGCGAAGAAGAAGAATTGTGTTGGAGATTGGTGAAGATTTTACATGAAACCTCAATGCAATGAGTTGAATTTAAAGGCCGCCACAGTTTCAAGCATGATCATTACTGATGTTCACATACACGACTCTTGTGTATGAGGTGCTTCTGCTTGTGGTTGTCGAATGTGAGGGCAGAGGAAATTGCGTTAGGCTCGCGCATTAATAATAGCGATCTGAATTAGAAGATGTGTCGGCAAGGGCGGAAGATACGTCACGATCACTATTATTAATGCGTGAGCCAAAAAATTTTCTTATGCCCCCTTTCATCGGCAACCACAAGAAGAGCATCTAAAATACGAGTCTGTACTTGAAATTAAGCGATGTTACGCATTTGAATTCCTGAGATTATCATCTTGGAATTTGTGCGTAACCTTTTGATCGAATTAATATAAAGCTTCACCTTGGTGGTCATGCTGCTGCACCCGTGCCGGTGGCTGCTGCTGCTGCTTCTACTTCTTTGTGAAGAGGCGTTCCGCAGCAGTGTGCCGAGAAGAAGAAGAAGCACAGGTAAGTGTAGCGAATGTTTGTTTTTAATAAATAAAATGATCCGTGGTCGCGAAAGAAAACAGAACAACATTCATTTAGATAGGCGGTTATACAGATAATCAGTAGTGATACATGTTCTCAGAGCTGTCACTAGTTACTCAAACTGATAACGATGGTCTATGTGTTCACTGGCATTAGGCACCGGTTCGACATAAGTCACTGATTTTAAGGACGATGCCACGTAAGACATTACGTCCGGCAAAGCAAGTGTGTAATTGCGCAATTGTTGCTGTACGATATTAAATATTCGGGCAAGATATTGTGCGTCCAGGATCGTCAGGCTTATGTAATGCGTGCCAAGATATAGTCTTGGCGACCCGAAGTTCTTCAGCGGTGATAGGCGGAAGGCACCGCTCACCATACCGCCGCCGTGCACAGGTCCCTCCATTGCAGATTGAAACGAGCATCTTGGGTAGACAGTCAGTCAGCGTGTCGATATGCTCGTCAATGAGAAGGACAGATTTCGACCATCCCCTCCGTATGGCGCCGAATTCCACCAGCGGCTTGTATTCGTTTGCCCAGTAGAAACCAACAGACACGTACTTGGTTCTCTCCGCGTTGATGAAGTTCAGGCGCCTGAGCAGCACTCTCTGGGGATCGAATGCGGGACTGGCAGGCCAGTAGTGACAGATTTCGGACGAGGCGTCAGGCAGCCGCTGCTGCTGCTCCAGTAGAGGCCTCCTGTTCCCAGTAGCAGCAGGAGCAGGTTGTCGGCTAGATGCAATGTCAGCACCATCAGGGAGCAGACTGATGTGGGGCATGCTTGATCGGTTTCTTTATAGCGTTTCAACAAATTCGGCAGTATGATTTGTTATGTCAGCTGGACAATGGGCAAAATTTTTCTTCTGTAGATAATACATTAACCAATCGTAGGGAGAATGCGCGGTTTTGGTTGCACAACAGAATCTGGGAAACTTGTGACATGACTATGTACACCAGTGGATGTAATTGAACGAGGGGCTTTGGGGGACTTAAGAACCTCTAGTTTATGGATCGGCCGTCCTGTCACTCCTGCGTGGAATGTACAATTCCATACGCCGTAGGCTTAGTGTTGCGCGAATTCGGCGACGGCTTCAGTAAGTACCGTGTGTAATTCTTTATATTCAATATGTTCGTTGGACCAATTTAAGCCGTTCTATGACGTCATGATCCGCCACCTTGTAGGGGCTCTTGAAACGGAACGTCTCCGATGTGGCGGCGCTAACCACGCACAGTTCCTTGACGACCGTCTCATTCTGCCGACCCCGCAAAACTCGTAATCAATCACGACCTCCCTCCCTCCAGTCATGTTAGATTAGGAATAATTTTAATCGTCAATGTACCTACATTTTATAGACAGCTGCGGCAGCATTGACCCCAGCCATCAACTTGACATTTAAGCTCCGAATTCGGTAGTGAAGAGCCGCTCCACCTCTTGGTCTGCGTTGCACATATCAAATAGCGAGATGAATTGTTTCGATGTGTAGCCCCGCTCCATGTACAAGGCGAATAGACAGCAGTACTTGCCGCAGACGTAAGTGGTGAGGCCTTGCAACTGTCGCCTGTTATAGTCCCTGGTCGTGCAGTTGCGCATAATGAACGCCTGGATGCTGCGTACGAGCCTTACGATACCATATGTATCAAATTAGTAGGCACACACAGATTTGGGTCGGAAGGGCACGGCTAGCCAGTGTGAACCTCTCTCTGTTTGGGGATCGGCATTAATTATGACGGTGGAGGTTTGCGCGATTGTTTGCGTTAGTAAATCGGAGGGGAGAACGTCTAAGAGTGAGCTGACGTCACGCAGTGTACACCGTATTTGCAGTGTCCATCGTATTTTATAAGTCGATCGTAACGGTACGCGCAAAATCTATGAGGACTGAATTGTCGAATTCTGGTACAGCAGACACGTGATCGCCTCCAGCTCTGGCTTGTTGAATTTCAACTCGATTCTGATATTGCCGTTCTCTGGGTTGGACATGTGACAGTTCGACGCGCCCCTATAATGTGTGAAATCAAAGAGTAAAATAAAATAGACGTTTATATATATATATATCGTGCGTTATCTGCAGTCCCGAGCTCGAGTGATGTAAGCTGAACGCTTGGAAAATTGTCCTGTACGCCATGGCGGACGTGTTTCTAGCGTGCGCGTGTTACAACATGACAATTTTATATTACCGTTCATGACATTCAACACACACTCGCTTATACATTTCACGAGTTCAATATTACAATTGGTTATGAGGGCTTTACGCAATCTATGTTCGGCTGTCTTCAGCACGTGAATGGCGTGATAATTCGATCTCACACCCTTCGTCGCCTATATCGGAGTAGATGCCCTGACGATATTCTGTTGGTTCGAAACCGCAGACAGTGATTCATTCGCGTCTTATGTCAGATCCAAGAAGAGGTAACCGTAGGGTCGTTGTGTCGCAACCAAGTAGGCGTTATACAACGCAATATTCTCTTCGGGATACCCTTGTTGTGCCAAGTACGTGTACTGCTTCTTATATCTGACGTTTTTAACGCGACCAAATAAAGGGCATTCAGCGAATAATTTCTACATTAGCGTCCCTGATGAAAGAGATTTTGCGTAATAAAAATTACGCTGATTATTCTGTAATGGCTGCCTCTCGTAAAAATGTTACACACTTGCTTAGAATAAAGTCGTATAACAGATCGTCTACGATCACGAGGAACGTTTTGCCGCCGCCACCACCACATAAATTCTTGGGTACGACCTCGTGATATGTGGTATTTGAGGGCAAATGCAGGCGCTTCGAAACGGCGGTCATCTCGCTATAACATCAGATTTTACCGCCACCGAATTGGCGTTCGGTGCAGAGGGCGTCGAATTTCTGTAGCAGACGTATGCAAAATGACGTTTTGCCCAAACCGCTAGTTCCGTGCACTATAAACGAGAACGAAGGCTTGAGTTTAAGATCATCACTCATAGATGGTCAGGCTATGACTCGACTCTCTCCCCTACCCACACTCCCCTATTTATACCGAAACTGGACGGACAAATTGTCACCTAATCTTCGCCTCTTGAAAAATGAAATTCTCTATATTTATCTTCGGGTTCGGTGACAATCGATACGGTTCCGCCCCCTTCCCCTTACGTTTCATTTTCTTCTCGGTGTGTAAATTCACCACGGTAGGTTCATCCCCATCCCCCACAAAATCGTATCCCTCATTACTTCGAGATTAACCATTCGCGAGTCGTTTTAATTTACGTTTATGCCCCTGACTTTAGAGACGGTTCGACCATCCCCGGTTACAGTATCGAGTACCCTGTACGCATATGTATTTGGTACAACACTAACAAATTCCGATTTGGTTTCTAAGGGGCGCAACTCGGAGGTCATGTCGCCCAAATTTTCCCCCTTTTCAATCAGTTGGGGTTCGTCCCTCGGCCGAATGTATATCAGAAAGTCCGTGTCACAATACATCGCTTTCTCTCGCAGCCGGTCGACATAGCAATAGAGTTAGATTGTTGCGACGGCGGTGACGTAATTTCCAATTACCTCTTTCATATGACGCAGAAAATAAAGGCGTTCCTCTGCCCTATACGTCCACGAGATCCGGACTACGTCATCGTTGGAAAACACTAGGTTCATCTTTCACCTCGATGCCGGGTGTGGCTAGAAATCCTTACAATTCTTTGGGCTTCATGATCACTTTGGTCATTGTGCGATCTTAACGCTCCGTCAATTTCCCCCACATAGAGTTGAGAAAGAGTTTGGCCAGACTCTGTTTGGCAACATTATAACTAATTGCTTCCTTTTCTAGCCGTATCCCTTCACTCGTTCAAAACGATTACACAAATCGCTCATCGTCTTCGGGACTGTGGACACGGCCGGAATAACCGCTAGCCTCCGATTTCAATTTCAAATATATATATAGGTAATCGACGAAAAGTTCGCCCTCGCATGTTTAGGGGTTGTATTTGGTGAACTCATATTCGTACACCTCATATATCTCGAAAATCCTGTACCCCTTTTCCACGGCCAGCCTCAACTCGTCCATTACCCACACACCGGTGAGGGCACGACCCTCATCTCGGGTATGCACATATTCCTCACTTGATGAGTAGGTGAGGACGCACGTTCTTCACAGGCAAAATATGAGCTTATTATTACATCTGAAATGGAGGACGGGATGATAAACCACTCTGGTGGAACAAACAAACATTTGATTAGGGCATCCGTACGTAGGCAAGCTACTTCATCCTTACACGCATCTCCTACGTGATTGACCAAACGTCACGCGGGGAAATTGAAATACTTGCATATGTAAGGTTAGAGGCTCATGACGTCGACAAATTGAATGGTCTTATTGTCCCGTGCTTTATGGTGTAGACGCAAGACCTCAGTTCGACCCACGTATAGAGCATTAGGTGTAAACCGCAGTCTCTGTTCTACTATGGGATGCGCGAGCCGTAAGGTCCTGCCTGAATCGACAAACTCATATTCCCATTGGAACTTGAACAGGTTCCCGATCGCATTATCTGCTCTAGACGCGATATCGTTCGCTCATAGAGTTCCGCTAGTGTATCACCATTCATGTTGGTGACATCACGGAACGGATGGCACGTATGGCTGTGATAGTGGCAACCATAGAGCTCGTAGAATGTACGGGTCTCGGGGCAATAACCATCTACACTGAAGCGGGGGATTTCGGGCAGTCTTTACTCTCGACCGTTGCGACCGTGCATTACATTCACCCCGTCAGTCTGTTGCGTATGCGTCAACTACATCAAGGCCTTCTTCCTATAGTTGTTATTAAAAGTGTACGCTCCATTTGGTATGAGTCCTATAGTGTCGAGCTCTAGGAAACGTTTACGCAAAATCTTATTGGAGGCCGACGCGATCGTTATTGAGTCGGGAATTATTTCTATATTCCCTATGTGCAAGAATTCGCGCCTAAACACTCGGCACGCTTGTCTCAAGAAGGCGACGTCGTCTTGACAATATTTTTCAAGCACGCGCCTGTTGTGGAAATGCTCCTTCCGTTTCCAGCTGTCGTCGTACCGCGCGTGAAACTCTTGCCTCTCCTCCTCACTCATCTCATTCACACCATATTACGAAACGTCGGGGATGGGACCTATGAAGTTCATATTTTCCTCCGTATTGAATTCGTGAGGTTACAACGATTTGGAGGCTGTCAGCCCGAACGCCTCACGTAGCTTACGCGGAGGAAACGGGAAGAAGGACACGCTATCCAGAAGGACCAAGTCTTCATGCACATAACTTCTAGCCGTTCATAAATATTTCCAGTATCCATTTTAGCGGGATCGCCCTATTCAGGATCAAATGAAGGTCAAGAGCCTTGGTGTTGTGTGCTATAGCGACGATCTTATTGGCCCAGGGGCGTGATTCGATTAGATATGTAAGCAGATCCCCGACGGGATCTTCCCAGAACGAGTGCTTACTCATAACTCATCGCACGCATTCTCCGTCTTCCACGTCCTTGCACCGGGAACAGAACTGTTGCATGCAGACGAGATTAGGTACGTGTAACTTAGCCTTGTCCGTGTCTTGGGTATTTTGGGTGGTCTCGAAATTATAGAATACATTTAATACCTTATAACCTGCGGGGGGCAACGCGTCCTTCAGGGGTCTCATATAGCACAGGTGATCCACGTCTTTGCTCTGCTTACAGTTATCGCAGAACCGTTTGTTACATTCGTGATTTCCGTGCGTCACGAGCCATCCACACATCGCAAAAACCATTTGCGTTCGCATACAGATTTATTTTCGGTGCTCCGATTGTGGTTGACGAAACACGCACGGCTTTTTAAATGTCTATTGCATTCGGCTCAAGTGATTCGTACGTCAGAGAATGCGCTCGCAGGGCTGGCCATACAGTCGCTTCACGTCTGGTCGCGGACTGCATGACGTCAATTGTACATAATTTTTGCACCCTTTACAAATGTACTTTTTAGCCTGGCAGCAGTAAGTTTAGCGATCACGTGATAAATTCTTTCCACATCATCGTTAAGTAGATGAATTCGATAAGACGAGTCGACCTGCCCTTCGAACATTATATCTTCGCAGCTCAGACCGTGGTAGAAAACTATCTTATACTGCCGAAAGTGTTCAGGAATCTGACAATTTCGGGGATCACCGCCCCGTTTGACAGATCGATACCGATCGTCTCACATACGTTTTGCACTACAGGACGTAACCTAAACCTCTTCGATACAAATTATAATTCGGATCATTCTCTAATCTTGAAATCGCTATTAACAAGGCGTTTGCTAAACAATTCTGCCCTGCCTTCACCTCCACGATACTTCTCTTGAGGTGCGCCATTACGGAGAGCGGTCTGCCCTTGCTCTTGATTGCACGTCTACCGAAACCTAGGGGCATCTTGACCGAATGAACGGTTACGACTAACGTGTCCAGGGCAATGAATCTAGAATTCGACTGCGACACTCTCTCAAAGACGCTCCATATCACACTTCCGGATATCTGATCTTTCCGTCTGAAACGGATTCCGATCCGTTTGACATTTTGATTTACTTGATTTTGAATTGTTATCCCCACCATATCACTACCGTCTACATCGCGTAACGAATGCTCAAAGAGATTTACACACTGGCTAGGAAATGTGCTGCAGGTTTCGTATTATCTGAAGGGGTATGAAACGCATGGTAAGCTGACTTCCTACAGCATTCTACCGCCTGTAGTCTCTCGTATTTGTGTCCATTATCTCGAATCTGCGAGCCATGATTTTTTCTCTATAAATTTTCGAACCATCATACACAACTCTTTAGGTCTGACACACAAAAACAATTATATCACTTACCGCTACTCTTGTCAGAATAAAACTTACGATTCCCAGCCTATGGATTCCACCACACTGTCGCCGACACGTACAAGCGAGCTCCAATTTATTGCTGATGAATGCTAAGGTCATGTTCTTTGTTTGTTTGAAACGCTGTTTACCGAACCGGTCACGCGCGCGCTCAACGTGGGCAGGAAATGTGGGAGATGGAGGACAACACTTTTAGCATCGACGAAGTTCGCATGGTACTGTGAACCCGCGAAAATCCTCCTGACTTCCTTCAGGTGGATCGACACGACTGTGTCTGGTTACCACACCTCGTCAACTGCATCGGGAAATACGACTTCCACCACCCTTATCCAGAGCCGGACGTGGAGGAGGAGAAGACCATGCAAATGTCTTGGAAACAGATCCTACAGTTATAAACGCGATGGCATCCATTAATCCATTATTAAACATGGTTGCACCGATTAGAATTGGCTATGAACTATGTCGCGACAGTTCACAAAATTTTAGCCATGCGCCTACCCAAGCGCAACATTTTGAAAGACCTGAGTCAAATCTTGCTTGCAGCGGATGAGGATAACCCGAGCACACACGTGGAAACAACCAGAAAACGTTATAATATGTTATGTAATCAATTGTGTAAAATTAACTTATTAGGGATGCCCTACCTCCTGCTAGCGGTGCTTACCGTGGTAGACCTTCTCAAATACCGGCACATGACATACGACGCCGATAATTCGCAGGCCTCAGGATAATCCTCCTGCCAGACAACATCGAACGCAGGGAGCTGAAGAGGACACGCGGCATCGTACCTTTATAGATGGCGACTATACCGTTGCCACTCCTTCTTATCCTCCTCCTCCTCCTCCGAAGTTCGGACTTCTGAAATGTCCGCAATTGGACTATTTATGATTATGTAGGTATGAATTAGTACATTAAAGGCCAGTTGATGTGCCGGGGCGTAGGGAGGGCAATGGAGGGACCGCGATTCCAAGCTGGACGGCGGCTGCCACCCCGATATATTACCTACGAAATCGAATCCTTTTTAATAATGTAGACTAAAGAAAGAATAGTGCGTGGACTGTACTTAGGACCTTCTTGCACTCATTCACTCCTTTCACACTTACGCCACTCTTGCCCCAAACTACGATCACCTTATTTTACACATTAGGGTGATAGACCATGCCTCACCGGATACTACTTTTCCCAGCCAAAGCTCAGAAGTGAAAAATTCGATGATGATGATGATGGCGAAGATGATAATAATGATAGTAATAACAATAACAGGGTAAACTACAATCTAATTATCTCCGCTAAGCGGCGTCTTCCTGAAGAGACTGTAAATTTTTAAGTTAAAGGAGAATTTCACCGCCTTCATTACAGAAGTCATTTTGCGATATAACCGCTGATATCTCCGACCAAAGGACGATATTTTTTGAACGTGTGCTTTTCGAATATCAGGAAAATTAATTGCGATGTATCACTAAAGGAAGATGCAAACTTGAAAATGTGCCCACTGAATCCCTAGATAATAAGCTGCTTCACATTGTGAATGATCAGGTCTGCTACTTATTGCCTGCACCACACAGCTTCTGAGACGGAGGGTGGTGAGCTTGTTTCTTTTTTATTCAGCCTGCAGTCTGTTTCCAAGGAGCTCTCAGCGCTCAAATGAACACACAGTATATGTCTTGATAGACACGAATACTATTGGACACAGACGTTGCTCTGTGTACAACACCTACAACACAATATATAATACGTTTATCAAAACACCACCAGTTTAAAGTGATAAGTATTCAGAGATACGGGGATAAGTCTTTGGGCAGGTAATTTCAGACTCTTCGATGGGACGGTCTGCCTGCATCTTCAGGGTTAGACGGTACTGTTGTCGGACTCCTGCTTGGCTCCGGAGATGTAGGTAACACACACACATACACAGACAGACACCTTCGAAAGATCGGTAAATATTTACCAATCCAGACGGTGCAGGGAATTTTCAATCGCCAGCAGCAACACCGCTAGTGGTACCTCAAATTTCGCATTAGTACCAAGTCAATTACAGTTTCAGCTCTCAAATTTGATCATTTGTACCTCTAACCACGATTTGATAGATTTTTTCAATTATCCCACTTTTTTATTTCTATTTTCATTTTTACGCCGTGCATGTTGTTGAGTTACTCAATTATTACACCAACCACTGCACATATATACAATTTTTGTCTGCTGCAAATCTCACACGCTTTTGGACCGGGATGGCCTTAAAGATATTCAGTTCCTACCTCACATATTTCCATTAGTAGAGCTCAACCAGTGAATGTTATTTAAAGAAAAAACAGCCAGTTTTTGTTTCAATTATACGAAACATGAACACTAAGTGGGTAAAATGCAGTCCTGCTGAACGCTGAACATGGCAGTATTAAAACCAACCACGTGACTTAAAAAGAATTAATAAGGTCTCTACTCAATGGACTTGACGTTAATAAAAATCCAACCAGATGCAACAGTATGCAGATATTTATTTATTTGCAGAATCACTCTACATGTTTCGTGTGTCCACAGCACCCATCATTACGAGTACGGCACCATCCGCACCGTACACACGAACTACGCGGTGGCTCTCAAGACCACCATCCATCCAAAAACTCGGTGCAGAACACCATATACTGCAACTCACTATCTAATGCTCCTGATGATGGGCGTATGTACCCTAATTATGTGGAGCTAAGAATACATCAATAAAATTACCTTGTTGCATCGAATTGGCATTTCACTTCATTTTAAATATTTTGTACTTCGATAACGATGCAGAAGGAACCCATTGTTGCAATTTAATGGCAACAATCAGCACTTACATAATGTTGAGAGCTACGTAGGTTAACGAAAATACAATGGGAAGGTATTGTTGCTTTTGAACAGTAAGAATGTTCAGGCGAAAGAGCCACGACGTTACGTTAGATGTGCAGTGGCTACGTGGTGTTATAGTTCTGGTCACACAGGAAACTTTCAAGATAGTTAGCCACTCAGTGCGAGTGAGTGAGTTTAAACAACTAATCAAGATATATGAAGTTAATCCCTTCACAATCCATTCGTAAAATATCTTTTATAGCTGTCCTGGTTAAGTCTAAGTCTTCCACTTCTTTACCTCCCCAAAATACGTAGTTTCCAAATTAGTTTCTTGCCTACACGGAACAAATAGGCGTATATATATATATTACAGTTACATCAATATATCTAGAAATAATTTTTTGTGACTATAAATCCAATAAAGGAAAATATATTTTAAAACTGTCGTTAAATAACCTAAACGTCAGTCTGGCAAGAAATACATATTCGTATGCGATGTAACAAATTTTTCTATCAAAATTATATATACATTACATATTTTCGCTTCCTAATTCAAAGTACATGAACGAAACTGACCACATTACTGCTCTCAGCAGCAAGAGATCGCGCGTTGTACGAAAGTTAATATGTCACTGAGATATATCTCCGTAATATGTAAATTTACGTTCGTGAAAACGAAACCAGCATACTGACATAACAACAAAACAGTCCTTTAACAATGGGGAGGGAAGGGTTGAAAACGAGACAGGTTAGACGACATATCAGGAAAAGGAAGGGGACAAGATTTCCGAGAAACAATTGGGAAACAACGCCGCCGAGGAAAACAGAATAATGGCAAGCTGAAGATGAATGCTAAAGACTCGGGAATATGTTAACTGTCGAAGAAATGGTGGACAGAAGCATATGAATTCCTCATAGAGACCAACGCAGTGTACGAGATCTTTTACCGTGAAGAAAACGTGCAAGAGAAGGACGCGGAGGGCAGACTGACGTAAACACGTACGAGAAGAGCAGAACCAGTTTACCTGTCCAGCCCGTATTTAAATTACCAATGCGGGAGTGATTCTGTCTGTTCTTAACCTGACCAACTTCCAACTCTTCCTTTTCCTATTCGTCTTCTTTCTCTTTCTCTTCATCGTCTTCGTCCTCTCCTTCTTTTAATTCATCAATGTGTGCCCCTCAGTGAGCGCAGTATTTGCGTGGTTTTTATTTCAAGGAACGAGGTTTGTGGTCTACCGCATGTACACCAATACCGACCGAACTCAATGACTGAACGAGTAGTACTGTTGATATTATCGTGCTGTCCCTACCACACACGCTTCCCCCCTCTTCCTCCTGGCTCTTGTCCACACGTCCTCTTTCCTTCTTCCACTTCGAGACACATTCTTCTCTTTGTCTGCCCAATTTACCTTCGTGTTTTTATTCTCTCCATCATCTGACACATTTCTTTTTTAATTGCAGATGCCTCATCGTCGCCATTATGGCTACCACCTCCATTGCCACAGATTTCTAAGTAAAGTCAGCGTCAACGAAAACGTTTGCCAGGGCAGATCAGATGTTTGTGTTGGGTTTTTTAATGGGGGGGGGGAAGGGAATAAAAGCGGCCATCATGTAACGTGAGGATCACAGTCGATCCATCGAGAAGCCAGCGAGAACTGCTTACGGTGGCGGTCTGTTGCTTTGAGTCGTAGCACAAAGTGTGCGTAGAAATCATGGGGGCTGCTAGTAACTGGGTGCTCATATTCGCGGCTGTAGGTGTAGTGGTAACATCCGCTTTCCCAACATCCGAGGAATATGAAGCTAGAGAAAATCAGGATATTTATGCAGATGATACGGCGTCACTTATTGAAGAAGGCGTCAAGAGGGCGTATCAGTTTATTCGAAGTTGTGGAGACAATGGGATATCATTCTGTTTGAAGATGAGGGCACTAACATATTTGGATAGAGCACTGAGGAGACCCGGTGATTTGGAGCTTTTGGATGGTGTGGCCTTGGTACGAACCCAGGAAGGACTCGACCTTTCAAGAGAAATGAACGGCAGGGCCTTGTCGGAAGCTGAACTGGACGCGAGCCTTCCTAAAAATGCTGAAGATAGAGAGACTCAAGTTGAGACGCTGCTAGTTGATAAATTTGCCAAGTTCCTGCAGAGCCACACACTACAGCTCAAGGTCCCTGATTCTGCAATCTCCGAAGTTAGGAAGACCATTGACGAAGGTAAATGTTTCAGCTAGTTTACCTTTGTGTAAAGAATTTCACAACACCAGCAATATTTGCAGTAAATATACAAAATGTTACTTCCTCCATAACTTTATGGTATATTTCTAAAAATGGAATTTCATATATTCGGCTTCCCATTTTATTCATTTTCTGTTGCCTTATAACAATTTCCATTTTGTAAAACCACACATCTCTTTAAATATGTGATAAATTTTCTGAGATGGAATCTTTTTATGATTAATATTATCTTATGCCATGCAGCAAAATACGTTTCGGAAAATTAACAAGTCCTCAGTTAGTCAAGACATTCCACAAATCTCACGGAACCCGAAGGTTTATCGTATGTTCAAAAGGGTTCGACTGCAGTGCCCTTCAAGGCAAACAGACCCAGTTCACTCTGTCCCATTTGAATTATGTAATTGATAAACACTTTAAATATAATTATGTAATGATAATTTGATAAACTTTTGCCTTTTAAATCTGCTCTACAACTTGAATTCTCATCACATTTTAAAAAGTACCTTAAAGTATATTTTTTTGAAAATATTTGTATATTTATAATTATATTCTTTACTAGGCTGAAGACCGAAATACGTATTTGTATGTCTCTATGTGAGGCTAGACTTATTCATTCTGTTCGAAATTTAATGCTTTACCAAAGACCGCTACACCCGACAAGATTTACGTTGTTTTTCGATACATGCATTATTCTTTTTTTTACGTAAAACTGACTAGGGATTTGAATCACATATGAGCAATATATTTCACTAATTTTTACGTTTTGCTGACCGTGCATCTCAGTATATTTATCTCAGTATTTAACCAACTTGATGCACAGAATTTGTTTCACAATAAGTTTTATTTCATGCCTCTACATGTTTCGACCACATGAGCTTATCATCAGAAGGTCAAAATT
>Ga0131853_10006152_pt1 | contig 21679 bp, 11 predicted proteins | sample TergutLab28metaG_FD_92764 | JGI IMG/M metagenome (GOLD analysis project Ga0131853, IMG submission 92764) | Labiotermes labralis P1 segment gut microbial communities from Petit-Saut dam, French Guiana - Lab288 P1 (version 2) (version 2) | ecosystem: Host-associated > Arthropoda: Insects >... | reverse complement strand
GGGGGGCGGGGGGATGGGGGGACTGGGATTTCAAATGAAAAAAAATTTATCCAGGGGGGCCCAAAAACCCCCCCCCCCCCTCCCGCAATCTCTAAGCCAAACCCGTTCAAACCTTCGGTCGCGGGCAACATGTTGCCCGTCACACAGTGCTGTGTTGGCGATGGAGACATCTCGAATGAGAAAACCTCCGTTATTCACCTGGTCAAGCGGAGAGAAACTCTGTAGCAATTTCGAAAACTTACAGCTGTTTATTTATGGAGACATACATTACGTTACTAAATAACTTTGTAAATCTGTGCTAAAAGTAGTCACGCCCTAGTCTAGGTTGTGAAGTACATTTTTATAAATTTTTCATACAGTCGTCATCATATTTTATTGTACATGATGCATATAGAAATAAACAGGTATAATTGTACATATAATTACATCTGGTTACCTAACATGTCCACGTAGTCACGGGCAGTAATTCGACAATTCGGAGTAATAACAGGACCATCAGAATACGAAGATATTGCTGACCAAATTATCACACATCCGCCTCCATGTTTCACAACTGGACCAGTCATTCAGGATTATAGGCTTCTTTGGGCGTTCTCCAAACAATCCCGGCCTTATGTTGAGAACAACGTGAAGGACGACTCGTATGACCATGTCACGTATTTCCAATCATCAGACGTCCAGGTTTTGTGGTAATCACACCATCTTTTTGGCCTTTTAGCGTTCCTGTTAGTAATCAGAGGTTTAGTAATTGCATCACTAAAGTGGATGTTGGATTTGTGAAGCTCTTGTCGGACTGTTTTTGTGGAAACAGGGTCCTCAAGTTGAATATTGAGTGGGTACTGCTAAATCTGATAACGACTTATTCCACCAATCACTCGTTATCTCATCCCAGGAGTCTTAGAGTTATTGACTGCACTCCAGATGCTGTGTCCTTTCCAGTATTTTGTTAGGTTAAGTGCATATTTCTTGTAGGCTACGCCTGGTTGATTGTGCTCAAACAGTCCGGTTTGAAGGTGGCTGTGACTCACTGATCCATAGGCTGATATTACGTGTGGTATATGGAGATAGAAACACAGTTTTAATTTCCGGATGATTATTCTGTCATGATTGTGGATGCCCGGGAGCATTGTCCAGAATTAAGAGTGTCTTGATTGATAAATTATGTCTCATGAATATTTCCTGACTGCTGGAACAAAATGAAGACTAAACCAATTCTGAAAAAATTATTTCATTAACCGAGGAATTTGAATTAGGTTTCCAAATGACTGGCAACATTTAAACTATACTTATACCGTCCAACACAACACAGGTTTTTTACAATCGAGTTGCGACTTCACTATTTGTTTCGGCCCTTCCCCAGGCCATCATCAGGCATGCCAATACAAAAATCTTGTCGTAGTCTTCACCCTCACACTGAGTTGTAAGATGTCCTGGCTGGTAGACTAGCATGGGTTTAATTTTAAAGTAACCTGATTCTTGCCACCAAGCAGCAGTGTGAGGTTACCTTTAGCCACCTTATTCCCGGGTGCAATTGTCTCCTTCTTTGTCAGGTGAGTTCGTACAGTCTTCCTTCTAAAAATCACCCATGCTTTGCAATATTAAAAATTTGACGAGGTGATTGACCAACCTCTTTAATAATTCTAACAAACTTTTTAATGAATTTGTGTGTAGCGGCTTTGTGTGTACTAGCAGATTCTCCAGTTGCTTTAGCATTACACAAAGAATCTGTTTTCTTGAACCTGTAACACTATTCTTTGCGTGCTTAAAGTTATTCAGTATCGGCGGTCCTTCTCTTAACAGTTTATTCCAATATCCATACAAACTGATAACTCTAGCCAGAGTTACTGACTCACCGGAATACTTTATGCTCATCTGTTCATTCTGTCCACCACTACAACTCGCCTTTTAGACACGTTTTTCGACGAAACATTCCCAGCATTATGTGCATATTCCTTAATCTTGTTTCCTTTCACAATTGTCTTACAGTCCAGTGAGCCACTGACTGAGGCGAAGTTCGCCATCCGAACGCTTCAGCAATTTCCATAATTATTTCAACGATGTTAAGTTCATGAGACCGACGTTTAACCCTAGTGTCAGCACTTTAATTTTTCCTTTTTACACTCATTTATGGGATAAAAAGAGAAATTGTGAAATAAAATATCTATATAATTGTATTATCGAATATTTCTTTATAGACTGAAATGGCGACACTGCGTGGACTTACCCTATTCGTAGGCAGTCATGTTCGTCAGCTGAGTCTCGAATTTCCGAATTCGGAGTACGAAAGTCGGTTTATGGGTGGCAATGCGTAACGCACGGAAGTGCGGGTTGTACGTAAGTCGAGGACAGCCTGTACTGAGCATGGAAAGAATTCCTTTTGCATTTATACAGTGTTGCGACAAAATGCAGCTCTCAAACCCGGCGGTACGTATTAACTACTGAGTTCTAAAGGGTTAACGAAATAGGGCTTAGTGCCCTGTCCGTGTTCAACACACCCGTGTTTCATAACGAAGATAGGCCTGTCTCTCCCTTTCTCGCTTGCTCTTTTTTTAACACATATGGACCGTCTTGGCACCCCCTCTGATGGACACCGACGTGCTATAATAGGTAAAGGCAAAGTTCACCCCCGAACAGGCCACGAAGGCCCAGAGGAGGAGTAGCGGTATAGCATTACTCTTTCTTTAACCTTGGCGCTAGATAGGGCGGGTGGTCAACGCCACGTCCCGGCAGCTTTACCCCCGGGAAAGACCCGGTATCCATTGTATAGAAGGCTGGGTGGGCCCCAGGGCCGGTCTGGACGGATGCAGAAAATCTCGCCTCCACCGGGATTCGATCCCCGGACCGTCAAGCCCGTAGCGAGTCGCTATACCGACTGAGCTGTCCCGGCCCACACCGACGTGCTGTACGATTTTCATTGCGTGAACACTGGTATGTAGGTGAACCCACGAGTTCCTGTGTCTTGTATTTTCTTGCCCTTACTCTGTAGATGATTTACAATGAGCGTCATCAGAAGTTGCAACAGACGTGTAAAAAAATGGGTGTATTGTGTAAGAAGGGAAATGAGAATCGGAACATGGCGGACTCCTAAATTTTGACAGCGGAGAAGAAAAAAAAAAAATTGAGACGTCTTTTTCATTTGTGGTTTAGCGTTACATTTTTAGAACTACGAGAAACGGCTGGTTAGGTTTACGATCCTGAAATATTCTAAAAGTGAGTAGTTTTAATTGCGTGCGGCAGACGCACTCGTAGCTTGTATTAGTCAGACTTTCACAGCACCACAATAGGTCTTCCCAAGTTTCTGTCGACACAATTTGAGACTTGTGAGAGCAGCTTATTTGCTGCACTAAGTGGCCTCGAATTCTGTTGTTATGAAGCCTGGTTTCGTTACGCATTGCTTTTCGCACGTTGTTTCGTTACCCTCTGATTACCTGAAGCATAAGAGGAAACACTGCATTGTTACTCCACAAGCTGTATGTATACTGCTCTTTAATCTGCCCACCCACGCTTATATGCATCTGTTGGGACGGGCAGAAGGTAGGGAAGGGTGGGATCCTAGCGTCAGTAAATTACTGACATAGTAGACCCAAATTGATATGTAAGGAAATTTTGATGCGTTTCTACTTACGTGCTCATTTTTAGTATTTATTTGCTCTTATCTCTCCTTTATCTTACGTTCCACGATTAATCTCATGTGGATGTAACTCCTTCAGGATCATGACTGCCTGCTTCCAACCATCCAAACGTAAGTAGCTCGTATTGTCGTTAGCTTATTTTTACAGCCTTCCAAAACGCGCCATTATACGACGTAGAACCAGGAGCCTGTATAGGGGAACATCCGAATGAATTTATCTGCGAAAAAGTGGAGGTTTGTGGTGGTCAGGGTCATGACGGGGGATGACAGTGTGGGTGACAGAGAATAAAACCTGTAAGGGATAAGCACGATACTGAAAGATACGCTTGATGAAAAGGAAAATTGCACTGCTATCGACGGCTGTGATGGTGTTGATGTGTAGGAACGACGGTATTGATTAACGACGCTCTTACCGGTGAGGATAAGCACCAACATGTTGGTGAAGGATACGGGTAGGCCTAATGATAAGGATGAACTGAACTTTAAAGGATAGGGTGGAATTAATGATAAGGACACTCGTGATGAAGGGTACGATGGACGTAATGATAACTGTGGGCATCGTGGTAAAGGATATAGGCAGACATGATGGTAGGGTTAAGCATTTTGGTAAATGGTACGGGTGGATGTAGTGATAAGAATACCGTGATACTAAATGATAAGAGGGGGTTAAGAAGATAAAGTATACGATGTTGATAATAACAATAATAATCATAATCATAATCTCTCACAGCTTAGAAAGAGACAAGATCGGATGCTCAGTTGTTTTCAGGGCGTAATGCCTGGGGTTGTTAGGCAGTGCTCACACCCACACTGAATGTTCCCTCTTTTTCCAGGTGGTGGCGCCCCGCAGCAGCCATGGATAAGGAGAACGGGGAGACGGCGGATCGCGGGGAGAAGAGTGGTTCAGCGGCAGGCGCCCCGGCGGACGCCGCCAGCCTGTTGGACGCCGCCAGTCTCTTCGGTGAGTGAAACGATGATTAAGTGGTTTATTTCTTCGATTGATTTGTCTCTTTAGGCATGCGACGATGTGTTTGTATAGTCACATCAACCCACAGTGATGCTGCCCGAACAACAGAAGTCCTTGAAGAATGGGCCCTCTTAGAGGAGGGCAAGCAGTTTGGATCACAGTTTGTAGGAAATGACGTAAAACATAAATGGAAACCCGCATACTAAGAACGAGTTGTGCGGAGTCTAACTCGAGGTCCCAAGTTTGAGAAGGATGAATCCGTAGGCTGGTGTACCCTGTGCTAGGGCAGTCTGAGGTAGACATGTGTGGTTGGACTGGCAGTATTTTCAATCAATGAGCTGGTCCATTCATGAAGTTAATGACTGTAACAAATTGATTTGGTTCGAATTTATTTCTGTAGCCCTCTTGTTTAGCACTGTTCCCTCTTATGGATGTCCATGAAATTGGAGCAGTAGAAAAGCAGGTGAATTAATCTGAACTCTGTGAATAAATTTTTTTTTGTTTTACTGTGGACTGCAGAATACGGTAACTTAATTCAGTTTTTAATCGTGAATGCGTAGCTGCTTGGCCGGTTGTGTCACAGCCCAAGCTGGGTCGATGCTACTCATTGCGAAGGAGAGCTATGTAGGGGGATAGCAGTCTGCAATTGTAATGTATGCTTCGGGTAATATTACCATTTCGTGACGCCGATGTGCATGCTGGCATGATGGGAAACTGAGCCCGTGCGATCAATGATAAAGACATCCTACGGGCGTTTGGATAATGGACCTGATGCTGTAATAATAGCGATCGAAGAGAAAAGTTTATTCGTTAGCCATAACTGTCACGGCTGGTCAATCTGTTGCCAGTCATTTATTTGGGTACAGTATTAGTTGATCTTCTGTACACAAAACTGTCTTGGAAATTTTTTGTAGTTCTGAGGGACTTTAATCTCTCTGACTGGCATGCCTGAGCCTAAATACACACTTCTGCTAAAGTCAGGAAAATTATACAGTCACGGAAACCGAAAACCTGGCCTGCACATGGTCTGAGGTTATGAGGTCGGTGAGTTCTGAGATGGCGGTCTTGAGCGACTTGATGCAGCAAGTAGTCAGTGTGCACGGCGTCACAATCTGTCTGGTACCTAACAGTCCTCTGTAGCACAGTTAATTGAATCAGGGCGTGGACGTTTCTCCTTCACACCTGTGTAGCAGACATCGCCACTAACAGGTCATTTTCATTAAGCAGTAACATACTGGATATAATGGCAATACTGCTGCGGTTCAAAATGGCCTGCGGCTATACCTGCCTTATGCCTTACGTCTTCACGACGTAGTGCTTAATTAAGCACTGGGGCATCTTCAGATTTATAGACTTTTATCGCCAAGGATCAATAAATTAAGCGGTGACTTAAGCTGCAACCAAACATACGTGATGATCATACTGCCACGAATTGGTTTTCCTGCACGGGATTTCCTCGACACCGTAAGTACGGTTAATAGTACAGGATGGTATTGCTGTACACCAGACGTTGAGGGTTTTGCTGGCGTGAACTACACCTTATTTAAGCGGTGGTACCTTCTGCTGTAATTACACTGATTAAATATAACGGCGTGACTCGGTAATTGCAACGTGTGTGGGTAGGATTGCCAGTAAGGAAGGACATATTTTATGTTTTGTTTTGCGTGGATAGGAAATGTCGTGGGTAAATGCGAAGGACACACAGTTTATTTTATGTAAAACTGTCAGCAAGGAGTCCTACGCTACATAGGAGGATAATAGTACGGCCCAGAAGAGATAGGGCATGAAGGTGTAGAATTGATTCAACCGACCAGAGGCAGTTTTATAGCCGGATTTTGCGTGCTAGTTGATGAATCATCCAGCTCTGTACTGTCAGGGAATATTTGGACCACCTGAGTAACGGGGACCTTTATTATGAAGTTACATCGCTTTTTATATCCCATTGTGAAGCCTTGTTAAACTGAAACCAGGAAGCTGCGCGGAATATGTTTGAGATGCCATCAGAGTAAGTGCCCTGTAATTAATTAACGTGGATTTTTGTAATTATTTTATGAAAAAAAGGTACGTCGCGTGTCCACGGATGTAACGTAAAGCATGGAGCTCATATTCAGAGCGTATGGTGTGCTTTTATGAATCGACTGCACAGGTTGTCTCCGACGTGAGGCACGGGTACTTTCCTAAACAAATTGACGCGTTTCGAAAAGATACAAATGGATGGTCGTGTGAGTTATTTATCCCATAACGTGATTATCGTAAGCCCTCCCTGTGGTTGTAAAATGTCAGATTGCATGTTGTTAAAAACAGATCAAATTTACGTTGTTGTTAAAAACAAAACTGGGAGTGTTTGTGTTCGTTAGTGGCATGCAACTGTCGTACATCCTGTAAATGAGTAGAAAGGTGTGCTGCAGGGGAGATCGCTTAAGACTGTAATATCAAGTGGTTCTATTTTGCAATTAGACGATTCTTTTGTATTTTATCAGTATTCTTGTAAAGCACCCTGATGATGGTTGCAAAAGAGACCGAAACATGTAGGTGATTAATAACACATGTTAAGGCATATGTTAGCTGTGTGCATTTGTTGGTGCACTACGTTAGTGCTACATCTGACATTCATTACTTCAAACGAAATTTATTGCCCTAGTAGTTAACGGCACTAAAACGCAGGTAAGAACGATGTAATTGAAAGCAGCACCTGTGGCCTATAGGCCTATACGCTACGAAATAAATTTGCGTTGAGGTTCCGATAAGTCGTGGCCGGATTTATACAACACCAATGGACCTTCATAAATACACAGTCGACGACATAGCAACATTCCTGTCAGTGCGGTGTTGTTAAAGAATTCGCTCATGTCGATATTGTGTCATTTAAAAGATAAGACACGATTTATGGTTTGTGGAGTTTTATTTAGGCCTGTGTAATGTTTTGGGCAGTCTTTGTGCTCGTGCGGATTGCTGGAGCGAGACAGGCTTTTGAGTTAACATCGAGTGGGAAAGCCAAAATTATTAAATATTTTAAAAGTACAGTTTTCAGGAGAGGAGTCGTATCATCGAAATCTAATTACAGTATGCTACGGGTGCTCACAACGGCAAAGCAGGAGTTCGTGAACTTTGTTATTGTTCATGATTGTCTTAATGAAAGCCGTACATAACCAGTATGAAGTTCGGAGCAACTGCGTAGTAGGGTATTGATTCGCACGTTGTGTGATCCATCTGCGTAGATTTAAATATACACTTAAGCAAGAAGATGTATGTTATTGCACAGAACGGATTACACGTAGCTTAGAAGCTTCGTGGCTTCCTTCGTGATAATTATATGAATTGTCGGATTCAAAGCTTGTCGTTGCCACACACCTAGAAATAAAGGGAGTGGAGGGGTGAGTGTGGGGTTGGATAGAGGCAGCGAACCTCTAATTCTAATAGCGTTCCATTGTGGTGCAGCTCCATGGAAATTGCATGTCTTTGTGCTGTGTTTGGTTAAACTTTTCGCTACTTGTAGCACTGTTGTTGGGATGTAAATGACACCCATTTTGCTGGTCACTTATGATCCGTATTGAAGGCGCGAACTGCCGCTACCGAACGTGTAATTAGCCGTTACAGGTTATACTGGTACTTTAGATTCAGAATTGAATATTGTGCATCCTTCTTGCAATTGATACATATAAACCAGTTCATTACCAACAAATTGCACTAATGAATTATCGTTCATTGTGTGTATATAGAGTGTCGACATATAGGATTTACCACTCGATTTAACTGGGAAGGGGGGACCGCGGTGGCACAGTGGTTAAGGTGCTGTGCTACAAATCGGAAGGTCGCTGGCTTGATCCCAGCTGGTGTCAGTGGATTCTTCATTGACATAAAATCCCTCCGATCGCACTATGACCCTGGGGTCGACCCAGCCTCTAACAGAAATGAGTACCAGGAGCATTTCCTGGGGGCAAAGGCGGCCGGCGCGCAAGGCTGGCATCCTACCACCACCCTGTGCCGAAATCTGGGAGCCTTAACTTCCTGGAAACCTGTGGGCCACTCCGGGCCTGTAACAGGACTGCTTTACCTTTAACTGGGAAGACATTTCATTGTTTCAAGACGTTTGGATGCGGCAGATTTTTATGACTTTTGCATTATGATAATTTTAACACAACTTTAATATAACAATGTACATTGTTGTTTGAATAACATATTGACATGCTTTTTTGCCATTTTCAATTGACAAGCTGTGTAAGAATGCTGTACGTGCGTCTGTAAGTATGGATATTCCCTGAAGATGGGGAATGTAGCCTATATATATAGGAGTGTTTTTATATTCAGTAATTCGTGCAGTTTGTGGATGATGAGCCTATTTACATTCAGAAGTCCCGGCCAAACATCAAGTAATGTGGCTGATGGATTTCATTGTTTTTCTCGCACCCTTTGAACGCTAATGTCTTGGCAGTACCTTGGATTCGGCAGTCAGTGACTGAATCAGGCTTCATTTTCTTACAAATATATACGCTGTTTTGTATTAATTATTCTGAGTACTTTTGTTTTACTTTCATTTTCCTATTCCCTTTCAAGAGATGGTAGTTCAAAATGGGTCGGACGGAAGCGCCAAAACTCTTTTCTACCGAGCAAATAGTTCGAAGTACCATTATTGTATTTTGTATCGAACTTAGCTATATATTTCAATTATATATCGGATAAGTCCATTTGGAAGACGAGAAGTATGTAGGAGGATAACATTAATGTTGAGATTGGGAAGACAGCTTTGGGTTTTGATAGGGATAATTATCTGGCAGTCGTGTGCAGTAATGGGCTTTGGTATCAGCAGTGTTCATCCTTCAATAGCTGTTACTCCGCCTGTGTGAATAAACAGGATTTCAGGATGTGAATTGGTGTCGCTTGACTCGGGATAGGATGAAGGTACTTCTGTGAAGACGGTAGTGAACTTCCGCGTTACATGCAAGGTGGGAAATTTCTTGAGTGTGACCTTGTTGAGGTTAGTAAATGATATTCATGGACGAGCCGGTTCATATCTGCGGCAAGTGGAAAACAAGCCCTTGATACATAGCTACTTGAGTCTGCCTATAATTTGTACCAGTTCCAGTAGTGATAGAGGATGGCGAGACGGTCGAAGGGGTGCGAATGTATACTGTGCTGGGTCGTCGGTATTGATTTCTGTCGTCCAAGATGGATCCTTCCTCACTTCTCCAGCACTGAGGAACCTCCTGGCCATCTTGGTGTGAGTCCTAATGCTGGCGGTGCCCAGTGAGGTGAGGAGAGAGGAAAGCGGCTGCCAGGCGGGGGTGGCGCAAAAGACGTCCAGTCTTTTACAACACATCCTTCTCTCTGTCGCGCTGTCTTTCTCTCTTCTGCTTGTAGTCACAAGAGTTTTAGAACTTGTTTCCTTTCTCTTACCATCTCCTGTCCTTGCTCACTAGCTACACTGAGCTCGCCAAAAGCTTCCACCCCTAGAAACCTCCCGCAAGCCCTCGCAATTTGAAGACCCCTTCCCCACTTCTTCCTTTGCCGAACACAACTTCGTGTCCGCTTTCCATCTCTTTTCTTACATCGTGTGAAAATCAATGGAATCGCTACTCGGTAACCAGATTTTTCTTTACGGTGGAAGGTTGGAAACTCGTTTTCCCGCCAAGTAGAATATTTGTTCTGAAGTGTTACAATTTTTGTTATATTAATTATATTCGTCTAAACTGACGTTTAGCGCACATATCACGCTACATTACGTTCTCCTACGCGTTTCGGCGCACGTCGGCGCCATCTTCAGAGAATGTCATATTTAACAGCGAGTTAATACGCTGAAAATCGAAAAGTTAAATGTAAGATTCCCTCAAAATGGCGCCGACGTACACCCAAACGCGTAGGAGACTATCATATAGCGTGATATGTGCAGTAGGTGCATTAAATGTCGGTTTAAACGAAACACAGTTGATATGAACCCAATGCACGTTGTAAACATGTTAAGATTTTTGTTGTATGTTTATATTAGCTTTGGTTTCTGCACCGTTGTTGTGTGTAGACGGTTTCGAGTGTGAATAACAACACCAGACACAACTTTAATATGTTAGACTGTTGATTAAAATCTTTAATACTTCACCACATTACTACTAACCAGTGGGCATCACCAAGGATATACTTGATAAAATTGGTCTATAATTACAACATAATTATAATTACATAAGTTAAAAAACTCCACGTGGAATACAGTTCAAATTGACGCTTTATGCATCACTGACCTTGTGATAGAATTGTTCGTGTTTAAAATGTTAGCGGTGTATCACAGCCATAGATTGGTCTAGCTTGCTTTCTTTTCGGAAACCGCATATCGTATTAGCATTTATGGGTATATTAAGGTAATCATATGGTTTGCTGTGATGGGGCTTACATATTGTGCAGCAGTGTGAGTTCATGTTCTTATTTATTTCAGTAAACTTTTATTGAATTTATACTGTTCCCAGTTCACAGATAGTACAGTCCATTACATCGTATAGACAAACCGGTGAATACTGTATAGAGGAGGGCTGGCAGACTTATACCACAGGAGGGCCACATAATTCTTAAGGACTGGCCTGAGGGCCGCACTTGTGTTTACATGCATCAAAAAGTGAATTAACAGTTACGCCGTTACTTACAAACAAATTGTGTTGTTGGTAGTATTAAAGCGACTGAGAGCCTCATTTACTTACCTTGAGGGCCGCATGTTGGTCAGCCCTGGTGTGGAGGAAGAATCGGTGTTTTGTTGTCAGAATCTTACGAAATTCGTAGTTCCATCCTGTGGGCAAAACATAGAATTTCTTAATTTCGAAATGTGCCGTCCCCGTTGTATGTAGTAATTAACAGGTAGTGTAATTACAGTCAGTAACACAACAATGTATATCTAATTGACGTTTATTAAAAAATGATAAAAACTACATGTTTCGGCAAACATTGACCATCATCAGGTTTTTCATCCGAAAGATTTGTATGCTGTAAGAGTGTTTATATAAAGCATGCAGCTGTGTATCGATGTTGAGATCTCATCATCGAAGATTTTGGGTTAAACATGGCCTACAGATGTGGGCAGTGAGCAAGTTGGGGAGGGAGGGGTGCGTTGTACTTTAGTGTCCAATGGCGTCTACAACGGGAACAAACTGGACACCAACGTACAACGCAATCCCCCCCCCCCTCCCCAAATTGCTCACTGCCCACATCACTAGGCTCCATACCCAGGCTATGTGCCATGTTTAACCCAAAATCTTCGATGATGAGATCTCAACATCGATACACAGCTGCATGCTTTATATAAACCTCTTACAGCATACAAATCTTTCGGATGAAAAACCTGAAACATGTAGTTTTATAATTTTCTAATAAACATCAATTAGATATACATTGTTGTGGTATTTACTGTAATTACCCTACCTATTAAGAGTTTCTTAATGTTTAATGGTTTTGTGTAGCGTGCAGTAACCACTGTGCTGTAAAGGGGTGAGTCGGAATAGCTGTACCAGTGGCTGGCTACTGCCTGGGTGATTTATTTTAATTCTTTACATCGAATGTAGCTCACATTAATTTTCCCCCCTCTCACGATCGCGTCCAGACCGACTTTTGGCGTACAAAGCCTCCTATCCAGTAGATGCCTGCGGATATTCCCTCTGGGATAAACTCGTAGGGCATGACGATGCCACTCACCTTCCATTTCGTGCCTGGACCCTCCGACCTCATACACAACCGACTTATTTTATGTTTCCACCAAGAGATCTGTGTAGCTGAAGGGATTTTTAAGTTACATTAGTGAATAATTGTGAATGGATTAAGTTTTCTTGGTCGATATGTTGCAGAAAGGAAAACCCTGTTGTCAGTGTGTAATCATGTAACCAATAATCAGTAGATAGTTACAAACATATAGTGCCAAGAAGATAGCAAGAGACGTGCTGTTCTTACATTAGTAATAAACATGACATAAATTCTGCTGCTTGCATGGGCAGAATTGATGGCAAAACGACATAAATTGAGGTTCGAGATAGAACAGTTAGATTGGCATTTACCAGTACCGCTGTGTGTTGATGTCAAATTTTTACCCTCAGGATTCTGTGGCTGGTATTAGCCCTGCGTTACCCGCGTATTCTGCGAATTCAGCATTAGGTATTTAAAGACTCTTGAGTTTCTAAATAAGAATGCATTTCGTGAGCAAGAAATTGGTTATGTTGATCAGATGGTTTTAATTAATCGAGATCGTTAATAATATTACTGATTGATGGGATGTCGATTAATTTTGATAGCACTAAAGTGATATATTAAGTAGACATTTTCGATCAACTAATAACCAGTGTGCATTGTAATCAAACTCTTGATTCACCTACGACGTTTATACGTGGAGCTGCAGGGTTTTCAATAATCGGTATGGTATGAGTTTTTATGGTGACTGGTATGGCATGTTTCCACGCTTGACCGACTTCATCATCCCACCGTTTATGCAAATTTTAGTTAGTTAAATGCGTATCCTAGACCGGTAGTTCGCAGTGTGTGCTCCACGGATCCGTTGCCCAGGGTGTCCGTGGATGTACTTCTGAAATAGTTGCTTTGAAGATTGCTTATTTTTAAATTAAAGGAATAATGTTATAATGTTTTGTTAAAATAAACGAGGAACTTCTTTAATTGGCGATATGTTTATTTCGTATGACCGTTAGAATAAGAATATCTAATCAAGAAACTTCCTGTACCCACGAAGCGAGCGACGTTCGGTTTAATTAAGGCAAAATCATGCAATACACTGGTACATATGCTACTGGTATGTATTCGTAGCTATCAAAACTCAGTTCTGATATGTAAATTTTTAATTTTGGATTCCAATCATTCGGACCTACTACCTTTACGGTAGCAAGGGTATGAGTATCCGTGGTTATATTCGAAGTCAAAAGGAGTTCGCGAGAAAAAAAAGAAAGGTTGGGGGACGCTGTCCTAGACGTATCAGAATTGTGAAATTACTGCGTATCTGTTTGCTTTTTCTTTGTGATATTTTAGTGTTTTGGTACCATTGAGAGACGTACTGGTCGCTCATTTCTGAACGCCACGTATTTTCCTCGTAGGATCAGCTTTGTTTTAATTTGCTTCCTAGTTTTAGCATATTTGATATTCACATTTTAGGTTCTCGTCCCACAAGGCCACGTTTGCCCACTTGCCTCAACTTGCTTTTAATAACGTACTCATCACATTAGAACCCTTTTCCTTGAAGGAATAACCAGACTTAATTGCCGAAACTTGGGGCGTTCAAGAGAGGTTGTTCACTAATATTCATTTTCTGCCCCCTGTTCTGCGAGAGTGATGAGAATAAGGAGTTGGGTCCGTTTCCTCCATTGTATAGGGGGCTGGAGGAGCTGTGTTGAAACACTCAGATCACTGGAAGGCTTTTTTTAGTAAATGGCCTCAAAACCTCGCAGTTCGCGGGGTAACGTCGTTGAATTACCCCACGAACGTTAAAACTGCCATCTCCAAGTTATGATCTTATGGGAAAAAAATGAGTTGATAATGTACATTGATTAATACACGAGACAAGTTTTGTGTTGATTGGAATTGTGTCTGTGTTTCTGGCTGAAAATTGCTTCGGCAATCAAACGACGTAGGCGGAGGGGGCGACAGAAGTCTTAGTACGGATAGAAGTAATCTTCGATTGCTTTGCCGTCGTCTTCCTACCCTGGTACACCTCATTGTATCGCAGCCGCCACCTCGGGTCTAAATCGCAGGCACCATTCTTCAGAGCACTGGGAGAGGGCTAACACCTCTTCACAACAACGTCGAATTGTTCTGGTTCCCTCAGCAATGTCAGCCGTTCACGGTTCTTTTCAGTTAAATGAGCAGAATGAGAATCGATTACTGCCTGGATATGAGCCCCTTCCACATAAGAAATCTTCCGGAAACTCCATGGGATAGTACTGGGATGTTTCGTGTGTCGTCCTGCTGAAGGGGAATCCGCAAAGTCACTAAAACTGCTTCGAAGTCGAAGCTTTTCCCAGTAGCCGTTCACATTCGTGGACAATTAGTTTATGGACTCCTGTGCAGTCAACTACGCTGTACGGTTTTCACCGTTCCCTGACAATAACAAAGTTCTGATTCTCGCTGGCTTACAAGAGACCGTTGACTGTGTTGCAAGCGAAATAGCTCTTGAATGTCGCGATAATTCACAGGTCGAGCGTCTGCAGGAATAATTTGGTGTTCTTGAATGGATATTTGGACGGGCGAGGCCAAGATCCTGCGGATTGCCTGGGGCATTATTTACGACAAAGGTGCTTTGAATGCTGCGTTCTTGGACTTCATATGCTCTCCAGCCTCCTAAACAAAGCAAGTGATGATCCAGTCCAACTTCCTCACCCAGCGTTCATGTCATACTTCCAACACGCAAGCAACCGGCCATTGATCTTCCTCATTAGGGCCCGGGGACTTAAGCAATGGTAGATCAGGGCAGATGTAATCGTAACTTCACCCAAAGCTTTACAACAGCAGAGAAGGATGATACAATCCTTTGCGAATTAATCCCTGGAGAAGCATTTTCGTTCTTTGGTATGAATAGAAGATTTGACATTTTCTTACAAAACCAGACTGTCTCATTGAGTTTGGAGACTACTGTGACAAGTGGCCCTTCTCCGCTATGATCTTCTTGAAATGCTTTGGGTTCTTTTCGGATGTGACTCTGCGCGACAGGGTAATCGGATCCAGTTACACCGTGGCACGGCATCAAAGCCCAGGATGACGCAACCCTCAACTACACTACTGTGAAAACATGAGGGTACTTACCTCCAATCACATGATTACAAGATGCTGATTCTTCCAGTCACCTCGTCCTGTCGCACAGGTGCATTCGCTTGTTGAAAATTTAAAAGCATCCTCTACTGGTTTTGATGCCCTTCTGCCCCCCCCCCCCCTCGCCCGCAGACTGTGTGGTTTTGTGTAACCACATGGCCGTCAAACTCACCACAGTACCAATGGCTGACAACCGTTCCTGCTTCTCGTCTTCCAGCAATGCAAACAAGATCCTTCCATCTTTTAGAAGAAAGAGTGACGACTGTTTGCACAAGATATGTTCGCACACGATTGAACACGACTAACTTTGACGCTTCCACTCATCTGATCTTTATTTTTATCGATGACCTGGATAGTCGATTCGTTTACAGCATTATGGGCGCCGACCGCAGTTATCCTCATTCCATTGTCCAGCTTATCCAACGCGTCCATTTTCTGTAACAACAGACAACTTTCCATCTCTCTTTCATCAGCATGCTTATCACCCTTTCCAGACATAATTAAGACACGAGACCAAGAAGCAGTTAAAATTGTGAAAAGTGTAGTCAAAGTACAATGCTTATCGCACGATATCTCTGCAGTCACTCAGTGAGACAGTGTGGCAGATGCGCGCTAGTGTAATTTTAATACGCAAACACAATCGCGAATTAATCATGATCCTTCCGCGATGCGCGATGGTTGTTACATTAATTCTTCTGCGAATAATGGCGTTCGTGATGCTCAAACCAGCGAGCGAGGCAGGTCTGCTGTATTCTATTCGCTGTTATGAATATAACTCACGTGTATGTTCGACTTCTTTATCATAAAATGCTTTAATTGTTTATGGTATTGTAGATAAACATATTTTCATAACGTAAAGGTAAGAAATGATTCTTCGAAAATGTTTTGGTGCTTGGAAACGACACTAATGAGAATTACATTTGATAAGAAATTAAAATCGGATTAAATTGGTTGAGTGCTTAATACCATTCATTTCACAGCTTGTCTTCCCGTTTTGTGCCTGTAAGGAAAAGATGGATACAACTTAAACAGAACTGTAATTTTACTTGTTTTTAGGTGAATGAAACTTTGTCCCTCACCCAAAGAAAGAACACAGATTGATGGTAACTATTTGACCCCAGACCAATGGATAATGTTTCTGGAACTGAGAGGGAGGAAGAAATGTGGGACTGGTATAAATTGCACAGTAAGAAGCTGCGCAGTGTGTAAACATTAGGATGATTAAGTCGAGGAACATGAGGTGGGCAAGAAATGGGGCGTGTAGGGTCGTTGGAAGATGATGCAGCATCGAATGATACTGTGATTAATGAACTGACACTTAGGTGAAGGCAGCGTTAGTAGACTACCTTACTTTGAGGTGTGAAGAAAATCACGAAGAACCTCAGTCAGCGTAAAGAATCGCAGGGCAGATATTTGAACCGGACTTAGCAATAGGAAGCAGCCATGAATAACCTTTTGTGTGTGTGCGTGCGTGCGTGCGTGCGGCGCACCAATCCATATCGGGCCTAGGCCGCCACATTGTTGAGTTTCACACACAGCCACACCTCCGATGGGAATCCTCTGAACGAGAAATCAGTTCCTCGCACAGTCCGCTACCTACACAGGATTTGAACCCCGCAATCCAAGCAATAAGCGACTGCAGACCTACGCCTTAGACTGCACGGTCGCCGGGATCGGCACTAGTTTATAATTACTGAAGACGCGTGCTAAAGGCAGCTGGTGTGTTCCACGCTTAGGCACACACTGGCCGCTAAAACTTCCGTACCTCCCTTATCGTTAATGGCTTAGACGCCACTTTTGTGATGTAACCGAGTTACCACTGTTCCTAGATATTGGTAAGCCTACTTACACTTTATGTTAAACAGGCCTAATGCACTGAGCTCTGTGAAAACCAAAATGAAATTCGTGACAATAATTAAAATGTAATTCCTAGTTGGCGGCATCAGAAGTGAAAAGACTGTTACATACTAAGCGCACGTGGTGTGTGTCCTGCATGTTGACTGAATTGTATCCTGTACGAGTAATTTCTGCACAGCGGATGCGTGCTTTAATTGCAACATTCTGTAACGCAGTCCTGAGCGTTCGTTTAGTCGGCGGTGCTGAACATACCTCCTCCACTACTGACATGCAGCAAACACTGGATTGTGCTAATGCAATTTGCGGTGGAAGGTAGAAAAAGGTGAGGCAATTTAATTCACCTCAAAAGTGATGCGGACGGCAGTGAAAGCATCTCTTATATAAATAATATGAATCCCCGTTCTCAGTGTTTTTTTTTTGTATTTTCATTACTGATAATGTTGTAGCACGTTTATTGTGGATTCTACACTGACACAACGCACCGAAGGAAGGCACCTCTGATTTGATTTTTGAGGTCTTGGCTTTTAAAACCGGACGTCATTGACAGGAGAATGACGTCTGAAAATGTCGAAAACTGTGTAATGTAGAATAAGTTGTACAATAGCTGGGAATACATATTTAAATGGGGAAGGGCGAACATTGTTAATCCGTGTTAAAATTTTGTACAAAATTACCTCTCGTTAACGGAAATCGTGTTGAGAAGGTGGAACAAAACGCGCAGCGTATGAAGGAGAAGATAAGGCACCACACGTGTAACGTTAACACTGTGTCGTGTTTGCGTAACCATTTTGAGGTGGAAACACAACAGTGCGTTTTGTGTTTTTTCCACTTCATCTCATAAACGGCATGATTTTTGTAATATTTTTGTTGCAGATAAGAAGTGTGTTTTAGTGTTATGTACAACTTTTGTTTAAAACATTCCTCATTCTAAAAATCCAGAGAGATAATATCATAAATGCACGTACATAGGTCTTCTTGGGCTTCATGTAAAGTGCCTGTTATTCTTGTTAGATTTTAATGAAACTTGAATATTCTCGTCAGATTCTCGAACATTCCTCAAATATAGAATTTCATGAAAAGTCCGTCCAGTAGGAGCCGAGTTGGACTTGCAGTCATGACGAAGCCAGTAGTCGTTTTTCACAAAGTTGGGAACGCACCTGGTAATGGCAGTGTCCCTGGTCATGAATATGCTTGTATAAGAAGTAGTGGTGCAAGCAGCACTGAACTTGCTTAAGGCCAAACGCTGTACACCATATATTTATCGTGATGGGATGTGGAAACTTGTGGACCATTGGAACACGTGTGCACTGTTGCAGGCAGGATGATCACGATGTAACAACAAAAATCTACAGTGTGATTGTTTTGTCAGGGTTTGTAATGAAGTCTCTTAATTTTTCTTAGTTTTGAATTTTATGCACAGGAAAGTCTAAGAGTTTCCGGCGATGGTAAGTACTGTTTTCTGCTTTGTAAGATGTTAAAAATGGAGCAGTGCGACCAGTAGCGATTGCGTTCGAGAAATGTCGAGATGAAACTTCGTCCAAGGTGGACTAGATGTAGTATATTAGCGCTAGTATCAGTGCTGGAGAAAGCTCTGGCCCAGCCACTTGAAAGTCTCCGCGGACAGTGGTATGCATACCACTGAGTCAAGGGACGGTGGCTATCTGTGGTAGGATTCCTTCTTAGGCTGGTAATACCATTGGCGCTTAGCCTGCTGCAATCAGGCAGCAGTTTAATTTTCTTCCTGTGTGATTTTAATCTGCTCGTCAGATTTTACCCTCACAGACATGACGTCGCTGTTGATCAGCGACATTACCTGTTACGTTGCCTTATAGTTCTCAGTGTTGGAACGACATAAGCACCGCGTGATGGATTTACTGCTCTGTGGGTGAAAAGTAATAACACCAACCAGGGGGTGGGTAGTGTTTGAAGGTGCGTTGGAAATTTTGCGAAATACGACTATTCGCTTCGTCTTGTCTGCCTGTCCGTATGTATGCATGGAACATCTTGGCACCCATTGGACGGATTTTCGTGAAATTTGATGTTTGAGGATTTTTCGAAAATTTGTTGAGACAATTCTAGTTTGATTAAAATCTGGTAAGAATAATGGGTACTTTGCGTGATAATATCTCGCTGAATTCTAGAAGAAAAAGGTTTCAGACAAAAGTTTTACTGAAAATCAAAACACGCAGTTTATCATCATATCTCCCCCCCCCCCCCGAAAATCTCGCCGCTAATGAGTTACTGTGGAAAAATATGGTAGGTCCAGACTGGCCACAGATTACAATATAGTACGGTGCATGCGTTTTTGCATAGCGGATAACTAAGGCCAGACTGCAGACACACACTCATAATATTTAATACTTATTGCGTTTCGACGGCAAAAATAGTTACGGTAACGCGCCTCAATGTTACGTTATACGTGGATTGCGTGTCTTCTGTTTTCTTCGCTGCAACAAGCAGATATAAGGATTGTGTGCGAAAACGGAACCAGGATTACATGAAAAACTGTGTAGGAAATCGGCCGTGTCCCGGAGAATGTATAGTGAAAGTTTAATACATAATTAACTATCTCTCCTTAACGGAAGTTGTTTCGCCCGGAAACAGATAAAACCCGGCTTGAACGGAATATAATCTGCTTTAAGTATATCAGTATGTCAAATATAAAACGAAGTCAGGTAAAAATACAAAAATGTGTCAACAACTACAAACTAAAACATAAATACTTTTGAAAGTGTCACTGTTCAGAAACCAGTAACAATTTAAAGCGTTAAATATGGCAGCCATCCTCTTTTAGGTCTAGGCAAAACGTGGATAATTAACGAAAGATAGATCCTATTATAGATGAAATTTGTGAGCCGGGAGAGCATTGTGTGTGAGAAACTAATGAAAGGAGCCACTAGAATAAATGTGTAAGAATACTGTCCAACAGGAACAAATGGATTTGCCACGTTGGCGGAATTCAGAGGCCCTGCTCCACAGTACAACTAATGATGACTTACAGACCCTGTAGAATTAGAAAGCAAGGACGACCGGTAGAGATACTGAGGAGCGCAGCGAGGATTATTTCCCTGGGCGTCAACCGGATGGAATGTAAAGCTAACAACTAACCCGTAGTACTGAGGTTGAGAAATTTGGGAGCTGTACGTTCATATTTCAATGTGTCTTCATATGGCAGTGCTAAATGAAGTTACTTATGTACGAAACCACCTTGCGTCACATCCTGGAAGACGGCAATTTTATCGGTATCTAATTGACTAGTGTAGACTGCATGACCGAACTCACTAATTGTTTGATAAGAGTGATGTGTGTGTGTGTGTGTGTGTGTGTGTGTATGAAAACACTCAGTAAACCTGGTGAGTGGATTTATCTCAGTATTTAACCAACTTGATGCACAAAATTTTGTTTCACAATAAGTTTTATTTCATGCATCTACATGTTTCGAGCACATGTGCTCGAAACATGTAGAGGCATGAAATAAAACTTATTGTGAAACAAAATTTTGTGCATCAAGTTGGTTAAATACTGAGACACATATACTGAGATGCACGGTCAACAAAACATCAAAAACTGGTGAGTGGAGTTCATCCATTCCATTTATTTGCACTTACTAGCGTGCCACGAATGGTAGAACTTACAACTTTTCGTAACTGACTGTACTCTCAGCATTAAGGCAGCAAGAAGAGGGACGGTAGAACGTACTGTAGTAATTGGTTGGAAAGCGGATGGCTGTATTTTATTTATACTCCTTTCCGGAAGCACTGGCTTTGTCGATCGTAGGGACGCGTGCTGTTAGATCTGTGTTAACGTGTAAGAAGTCTGATGCACTAAAATTAGACTGCGGACCGCGGGTCTTGACTTCTGATTTGGTTCGGTATCATTAGTGGCAGATTGTTAAGCTTCGTCTGTATAAAGGAATGCTGAGGTTATGTGGATGTGTTGAAATATATGTGACTTAATGTATAAACAAACTGAGAAATCGTTACTCTGATCCCTGTTGCATAAGTAAAGATATACTTACGGTAGGGGAGAATATGGCGTTGAGGAGAATATTTGGACCTAGGAGGGACGAGGTAACGGGGGAATGGAGGAGATTGCATAACGAGGAGCTAAATGATTTGTACTTCTCACCCAATATTGTGCGGGTGATAAAATCTAGAAGAATGAGATGGGCTGGGCATGTGACGCGTATGGGTGAGGAGAGGGTGGTGTATAGGGTCTTGGTGGGGAAGCCGGAGGGAAAGAGACCAATAGGGAGACCTAGGCGTAGATGGGTGGATAATATTAGGATGGATCTCCAGGAGGTGGGATGTTGGTATATGGACTGGATTGGCCTGGCCCAGGAAAGAGACAGGTGGCGGACGCTTGTGAGTGCGGTAATGAACCTTCGGGTTCCGTGAAATGCGGGGAATTTCTTGACTAGCTGCAAACCAGTTAGCTTCTCAAGAAGGACTCTG
>Ga0131853_10006151_pt1 | contig 21679 bp, 9 predicted proteins | sample TergutLab28metaG_FD_92764 | JGI IMG/M metagenome (GOLD analysis project Ga0131853, IMG submission 92764) | Labiotermes labralis P1 segment gut microbial communities from Petit-Saut dam, French Guiana - Lab288 P1 (version 2) (version 2) | ecosystem: Host-associated > Arthropoda: Insects >... | reverse complement strand
CTACTACTACTACTACTACTACTACCACCACCACCAACACCATCACCACTACCACCACCATCACAATAATAATAATAATATACCGCAAGCAAACTAAATTATGGTACCACAAAAGAAAACAATTTTTTAAAATTAATTCCGACATGCTACTTCCAAGTTTCGAGGCAAACATTCCGAATTATGACACAGCTTTAAAGAAATCTGTAATGGCAACTTCTCATGCGTATCTTTAAACTATAAACGCCGCTCATCAAACATTTTGGGTCTTAAGTGTACAGGTGTGTATCATACGAGACTTTGAGCTGACGATACTATATTAATGTACAAAGTACTGTTTTTACCACATAACGACAGGATTGTAAGTTGCGTAGTAAGAGGCATGTTATGTTATGTTAATATGTCTTATAGACAAGACAACAGACTATAATACCGATCTGTGTCCTATGTGCTAGAAATGCTGATTTCCATTTTTGTAATCGTGGTGTCTGATTTAATCAAAACCAGCTTACTTATTACACATTTATCGAAAGAAACGTGAACATTCGTTGTGCTACACTGTCATTAATTCTCTCTTATCACAGAGTCCAATGGCGTTAACTTTTCAACAAAATAGTTACCTTGCTGTTTCACAGAATATGCAGAATGCCTTAGTTGGCTTCGCAGAATTCAGTCTCCAAGTAACGACTTGACTCCATAACATTTGTTGTTGTTGTTGTTGTTGATGATGTTGTTGTTGCTGTTTCTGTTGTTGTTATTGTACTTGTTTCTATTTTTATTTTTGTGTTTGTTATTTCACTGGTTTTATTGCTGTTGTATTGTTGATTTTCTTGTTCATGGTTTAGTTATTGTTGTACTGGTTTCCGTTCTGAGGACACATTTTTAATCCTTTCCTTGTATTATCCTCCTTTTTCTCTTTAGATAAATTCTTCTGTTTTCCACAGGTTACCCACTGTTCAATTTAGTATCGAATACTGCAAACACACTGTGCTGAGGACCTCTTGTTTGCTATGCATTGTTATTACAATGACATTACGATAAACTACATAATAAAAATACCACGAAAAAATTGTCATAAGCAAATGGCATACATAAATCATTAACAACAAACTTTAAGGGCATGCATTATACATTTTAGAAAGTCTAAATATTTTCAGTATTTTACCTCAACACATCCTCTCTGTAAATTATAAATAATCGCGTGATTAAAATTCACTGGTTTAAAAATTTTTTACAAATGTTTTTCGGCTTCGAATATCTGATAACAGGGTACACCGAGCACCCCTTTTTGTTTTGAATATCTACAATACTCCTCTCATCTAGAATACGGTCCTCGCGTAAGTGACTTTTTATAGTCTAGTAAGTTTCAACATTTTGAACGAACCCGCGTCCTCCTATCTTAAGGGTACAACCACCTTCTTTTTCCGAAAAGTTGATACTTTCCAGTCTAAACTACACGAAGTCACATTCCAGGCTACTGTAATTCTAACAGTGGAAACAGTAAGAACCTCACATCTCTCCCTTCCAATCCGGTTTAGCTAAGTGAAGGAGATGGTGTTGGTTGAAAAGTAACAAATTAAGGAATAACTCAGCACCATGCTCATGTAAGTTCAAGTTGGCTACGCATTAGTACAATCTGTTGGCTGCATAAATCAAATAGCATAAGGAGAAGTGTAGGTTTGACTTGGCCGAGTGGGTGGATTAGAGATCATTTCTACTACTGCCGGAAGGGTTGAGAAAGGAACAGGTCCTCCTCGCTGAGCCTCCCCAAGTGTGTTTAACATGGGTCAATACAAACCGCAGCGCCCAGATAAATCAAGGAGTAGCAGCAGTAGTTATTTCAGGGCAAGCAAGCTTGGTATGCTGCTCTGGTGCAGGCGGCAGAGATCCGAGCCCCTCAAACACATCAAGGAACTCGGTACAGCCAAAGGGTATACAGTACTGCAGCATATTCCTAGGCAATGTCTGGAACTGGAGATGGAAGGGTACTAAACACTGACCTAGTCCAATTCCCTAACTCTGTCACTTATGTTACAAAATCAGACGCGTTTCAACGCAGGAGAGTTTTGTGGTGCTGTTTTTACGGAGATCGAAAACCTAATTACGGTTGTTTAAAACTGTTTTTTTTATGGGAGAGTCTACAACCAACATCATCATCATCAAAGTCCATCGTATGGGGACAGTCGTCAGCCTCGTTTCACGGATCACAGCACCACCCTAGGTCTCCGCTGTTTCTCCAGTAACGAAATTCTCGAGCAGAGGCTAAAATTGGCAAACCCAACAAAGCTTCGGCCCTGCGGAAAGGTGGTAACCTGTTCGGGGAACCAAATATCGCAAGAAACTGTCACCAACCATGTTAAATTATTCCCCTCCAGGAACTGACAAAGATCCTAATGAAGGTATTAATGGAACGACGAAAATGTTGCATTCAGACGAGCTATAAAACACCAGCATAGGATTTCATAATGCTTTTCCTCATGCTTAGGGCGGCGCTCATGTTAGCAGTACAGAGACTGACAGACAGATAGGCAGCTGTTTAGAAGTTGAAACACAGGATCTTTACAAATGGAACATGTTTGTATAAGACGCTGAATATTATCCTGTTATCAACGACTTTCGTTTACGGTAAGGGAAGGTAAACAGCTTCTTTGTCTCTGAGTTTAATACAGGATACATGCTAGCAAAGTTTCTATAGTACGGTACATAGGTTATTAGTAAACTTTCCATATCAGATTTACAAGATAGCAAATATGGGCCTAAACGAATATCAGGATTAATTTCATAACCGACAAATTTTAAAAAAAAACAAGAAGAGAAAGAAGAAGTGCGAGGAAGATCCTGTACAATGTATTTACTGTGAAGAAACTTAGCGACGGAAAGGATATAGTTTCATAAGGAGATTTTAAGGAATTAATACAAACAAACTGGAATGCTTTTGTGAAGAGCCATGGTATATACTAGCAATGACTCTCACCTTAAGGCTTGAATAGAATATACTCTACAAAAGGGGTTAAAATAATTTTGAAATTTCGTACAAATTATCCCGAATAAACATTAAGTATCAAAATAAGCTATTTAGTGGGGAATGGAGTGTTTATTATAGCGTGCAGGTTCTTATAAACAAACAGTCCTTCTACACGTCTGGAAGGCCGAACTGTTGAATATTCCGTGTATTAGTAATTAAGTGTTTAATAACAGCAAAAGATACACTGATCACGGAAATATGGGTACTTATCATTTCACATCCACAATTCTCCAGGCCATTTCAGTGTAGCTGAGGCATTTTAGGGAGATTAAAATTGCAACGGGAGGTGAAGTATCAAATATCTATGCTTGAATATACATTCAACAATGTTCGTACATCATGCATCATATTAAATGTGACTTGTTATGGTAAGCAATACATGCAGGTCAGGTTCCAGTGGCGTAGATTGGTTTTTTGACGTCAGGGCCGAGAAATAATAATAGCCGCCCCCTGACAAAAATTACGTACGTTAAAAAAAATCACAATTATTAATCAAATTTTCTTCCATTTGTCCCAGAAACTTAAAATTTTTTGAGCAAATGAAATCAATTTTTGTTACTTAAAATATTCATTTTGTTGCGCCTTGTACTCTGCTGCTAAGGCGCACCCGCACCACTTGCGCCACCCTAGCCAAGCCTCTGCCAGTTTCAATTTTTCACTAATTTAAAGACGTGTATGCGTATTTAAAATGTAAACATTTAAATTGGAAACTATTTGTATTCGTTTATAGTCTTAAATGTTTTGCGATCGTGTGACACGCTTGGCATAGACAGAGTAATAATACATCTGGGAATGCGAACATCGGGGCAATGGCACAAGCTACATCGTAAAGAAAGCATCTAGACAGTACGTGTGTACTTCAAAGTGAGTACACCTCTCAAATGTTCTGAGAAATCCTCATAAAGCCCGTAATTTGAATTGCGCAAGGCGAAACACGCGACCTTATTTCACGCGTCAAAGCAAAGCAAAGCAAAGAAAGTATAATATTCTGTTGCATTATATTCACACTGGGGAAGGCACTTTTAAAATAAACAAAAATTATTTTTCTCGTGCCTTGACCCCTTGCCCCCTCTCTTTCTTTCCACCATACCTTCTCTGTCTCTCTTCGTTACTTCATAACTCTGATCTGTGTTCATTAAAGTAACAAATTAATTTATTCACAATTTAATTCTTCACAAAATGCAGTTTCTATCAAACAGGCACCACCTGCAGAGGACATACAGACTACAGGTCCCCACGGAAGAGGCTTGAGTATGACATTAGATACTCTGAGAATCGTGTATATATGTATGGATATGAATTCAATCCCTGTCAGAACAAAGGACAGCAAGACACACAGACGGAGAGAGAATGAAACAATCTGTTATCATTATTATCATCATTCATCTCTCAAGGAGTCGGATCATCTGGTGCAGAAGCTTTCGAAAATACAGTCAACTGTATTAGGCAAATTACAGATTACTTATTTCATCCGACAACTGCTGTTTTTCACTTCCCGCTATTCTGCCACGCGTGTCGCTGGCCAAATAAGTGTGCCACATTACTACATAAAGGAGATGACAGGAAGTGGCAACCAATAATCGTCGGATAAAATAACGATCTCGTATAAATTCTACTACTTGAGTGGCATTTGTAGGGAATTCTGTTCAAGACGAAGCAAAAGCCAGTTTATTAACACTGACATCTAAAATGTCTTCCTGTAATTAATGAGCTAAACCTTGTACCGATATGCATTTCCGGTCTTTCACTTTCTGTTAAATCGTGTATTACTTCTTACTGCAGAACTAGAGGCAAGTAAATAAAGTAGGAATAATCTAAAATCACGAACTTGGTACCTCATGGAAAAAACGCGCAAACATTTCGAAGGAACTCAGAAAATAAGATATTGTACGGGCATCGAAATTTCAGAAGTTGTTTAGGCCTATCCCTTTATATATTTGAAAGACTAAAAAGAAACACAAAACGAGGTTAGATTACAACCAAAGCCACCGCTGGAAGCAGTGATTTCAAATCGCGTGTTGGTAAATGTGCGCAGTTTAATTGCAACATTTCGAGTAAACAAAATGTGTGATTTTTTAACCAATTACTGCAAATTATCTGTTTCCACGTGTTCCTCAGCTCAGTACACGTAATAACCGTCCACTTAATAAAACAACTCTTATCCTGGATTTGAACGCAAATTGAGGGTCTATTTATGAGACTCGAGTGTTTAGATTTAACACCAATCCGAAAAAAATAAGCTGTTACACCAAGCTAAAACACAAGAAGAGGAAGATAAATCCAACTCACTTGTATAAGACAGGGCACAACCTCACCAACATGTTTAGGGGTTATCAAATGATGCTTATAAACTGCCTACCGTCTTTCAACTGGACTGTAGCTCATGACGTTTTCATTCATTAACCTCGTGTGTTTCGCAAGTGTTATGGATATACAGTTAAAAAATGCAGGTGGTATTCACTAAATAAAGAATAAAATTCGTAGTATAATTCTTCTTTCCATGGCACAACAGCTCCTAGTAGGTCAGGGCCTCCTCATTATCGAGGCTTCACGATCACACTCAGGCACTAAAAGCTCGTTTGGACTCCCCTGGAGGAGTGATCAGCCCGAAGCAGAGACCTATGCCGGACATCACACAACACACAACAGACAAATATCCACGCCTCCGGTGGGATTCAAACACACAATCCCAGCAAGCGAGCGGCAGCAGAACTGCGCCTTAGACCGCACGGCCACAGGGAAACACAACATTTCAGTTCCTACCGCAGAGTAAACAGACTGCGGCTAAGTTACAAAACAATTCAGTTAATAATGTTCATTCCGAGAAACAGTCAAAATAACAAACACAGTGTGCGGTGAGATGCACATTTCTTTAATGTTACAGTGCACATAACACGTGATTATTGTTAACAACAGTGCTTAAGTGGGTCAGTGGGATGTGAGGACTTCCTTGTTAGCACCCTCAAGGCATCTGGGCGAATGGATGTGCAGATCCACTCATCCTTAAACCCGGCAGCAGATGAATGTGTATCGTCACTTAAATCAAGAGGCCACTTTAATGACTGGGAAAGCGTACTTGGCACCGATTGGACAGAAGGGTGACTGGGCTCCAGAGCCGGTCTGGACATTTTGAAGAAAAAGAAATCTCTTGCTCCTGCCGGAAATCGAAACCAGTAGCCTCATCACTGCAACAATTACGCTATCTCAGATCGTTACTTCATGTGTTATGCACAAACATAACAAAAGTGAATTGACAGTAAATTCACTTTTTCCCAGTCACGGACTGACTGCTTAGAGATTAGAGGTGAAACTGGCTTGATTTTCTGAATACAAAGCGTTAAGAAAACGGATAAATTAAAACCTCATACAGTGGGCCCCTAGGAAACATTTCTCTGCCCAACGACTCGTTATCAAGCCTATTTAAGTCACGACTTAACAAGCTTTTCCCTCGTACTGATTTATCCATTTACTGTTTTGGGGTTTCTAACGACCTACTCAATATAGTAGATTATATAGCGTTGAATTAAAGGGTGACTGATAAACAACAGAATGTAATGGTTTTGTAGGTAAGCTTTCTCCGCCTACTTTGTGTTACTTTCTTGAACCTGAGTAGAGGGACTTGGAGAAAACTGCGAAAATTTTAAAGATTGCTCTGTTCAGGTTTGACTTATGAACACAGCAGCTCAAGAATTCGAAGCCACAATCCAAAACTCTCAAAAACTGGTTCTTTTTCCACATAAGTTAACTACAATAACGATAAAAATTCATTAATCTAGTGCTAATTAATCGACATAATGAATTAACTATGCGTAGAGTAGAAAAAATTGCCTTTTCCGCTTACGTCCAGTGGTGTTCAGGCACAGGACTTCACATCTTCCAGAATACGACGATCACTACAGCATTCTGCAGATGTAACGTATTCAACAAACTGAATACTTGCATTGGGCGCAAAGCCACTTCAAAATTATGGAAGTGTTTCTATGTAATTATGTAGAATTTTCCTACCTTCACAGCCGCAAAGTAGAACTTGTCAAATTGAAGGCTCTGTGGCTCATAATGTCGTGTAGGCACGAAATGTACACAACCAGACAAATGAAAACAATACTGGCAGCAGTAGAGACATACGGTTTATTGAACGAAATGCCAGTACGCGATGGGCTTTTAGAAAGAAGGGAAGGGGAGAATGTGTGTATGAAAGTTGGACATATAGCGTATATTGGGAATGGTGTAAAAAAAAAAAGAGGGTGGAAGGGAGGGTAAGAAGAGAAAGACTGTGACAGGAAATAACAACGAAGCGACACGCCTATCTGACAGGTTTGCGGATGGCGTCCAGAGAAATTTGAAGTGAAAACAGCCCACACACAAGAAATGATAGGAGACACCAAGAAAACAAAGACCTACGTATGAGATGCTTGTAGCAGACTCGTGGATTCAAGATTTTTTAGGTGGGGGGAGGGGGGGACTAAAATGCAGGCAAAGGAGCAAAGGAACGGGAGACAAAGGGACAGTGAGGGAAAGATTTGACTTCATTCGACCAAGTCATAGCTTGAAAGCACTCACTGCCATTTAGCCTGGAGATACTAAATGAGTAAAACAAGTGATAGAGGAAGAAGAAGAAGAAGAAGAAGAAGAAGAAGAAGAAATGACAAAGGAATCCCGGAAGTGTAGTCTAGTTTTGAAGCCTCACAATAGACAAGAATGAGCTAGGCAGGTTTTCAAATGGAATGGATACAGTCCGTGTTTCTACGTAATTGAGAATGAAGCTCCACTTTCTTCACTACCATGTGAAGATAAAAAGAAAATTGGTATTAGTTTCCCTGCGCACTCAATACCTACAAAATTTTCTTCTCTCCTTTTTATATGCTTCCACAAGAATCCTTACAGAGCTGCGCACTGCATTAGGGCCTACTGTATCAGACACCAGGGTACGATAGAACGAACAAGAAGAAAACTCGAATGTCTGCCTCCCTATTTAGAACCAAGATCTTAACTACGCTCCCAGTACTGTTCTTGTATTAGGGTTATAAACGTGTCTCATTTGCGATTCCACATTTAGTGTGTGGATGGTCACAAGAATAACTATGCTCAAGAGAACGAATACATTTCTGGAGATCATTCTGCATTGAGGGGAAGATAATGAACAGATTAATATTTGTAAGAAGCCTTTTCTGAATTTTGAAGTACATTTAAAAGTGATAAATCTTCCTTACTGCGTACAACGTTTTAGGTAAATGACAAAGTTTGTTCATTGTTAAGAAGCCCCCCCCCCCCTCCAAAAGGATAAATAATTTACGAGGTAAATCCATATTCTTCGGCACAATTTCGCAGGAGTGTGACCTGCATAATTAGGACACTCACTCTTAATTCCTACAGGAATTATTTTCATATTCCCTTATTGAAACATATTGAGCTTGGATAGTGTTTTGAAAAACGTTCGCCTTTAAATACATTTAAAAAAACGTTTCGACAGATCGGCGTGTTTTTGTTATCACGTGAAAACAGTGACAGAGAGAGAGGTATTGATTGGTTGAGTCCGATGTAAAGAGGCAGTCTGTATCACTGGTGGGTAAGCCTACAGCAGTGTACAAGGCTCGAACACTAGTCATGCTTACAGCAAAATGTCGTCTTTAAAATGTCTATAAAATTATTTGCCGTCTTTTGCTTCATAGAATAAAATTATAAATATAAACGATGTTCAAATGACGAGGAATAACCAGCTTCATGAATCAGGATCGTTCTTCAGAAGATGATACGCTCTTAGCTGGTCAAGAATATCCTCGGCTCTTACAGATAACAAGGTTCAATACAATGTTCATAAACGGCCATCGATACATGCGAATCCATTTCACAGCCTCATATATTATTTCGGTAAGATGCATTTTTATATCATCTTCCTATCTGCATCTAAGTCTTTCAAGTAGTTATATAAGGCATTTCTCATTCGTTTTAATGATTTTGCTGTCCCTAGCCACCTAATCTCAGGTGTTTTTGGATATTTCACATAATAACCGGTTAAATACGTTACTCCAAGGCTATTCGTTTACCGTTGTCACAAATGACCACATGACAAATACTAATATAAGTAGGGGGGTCAACCATCTGTGTTCAGGTGAAGAAGATTTTGCTCATTTGGTATACGAAACTTAATTTTAGGATGTATCCTTATAAAATTGTACCGAAATAAACAAATGGGCCCTTGTAAGTCATTCAGCAATAATACTGACCTTAAAAATATTAAGGAAATAAATATTTTGTCGGCATCCCTTCATTTGATAGAAGTGACCAATTGCTCAAAAATTTTGAGTTCTGTATTATCCAACGAGAGAGGGATTAATTTCCTTCTTAGACTGACTAAAGGGTTTGTTGCCTAAAATAAAGTTACGCTGTAATCAAAGTACACAGAATTTAACCATTTTAAATTTATTTTTGGCACCTCTTTCACATCAAATAATAAAACCTCAATTGATTTTTAGAAATTATTAGCCAAATTAATAGAATCTTCGAATTTCAGGATAATCTACGTCATGCACAAAAAATATTCAATATGTTGACGACTTAAATTCCTTAAGAAATGAACTTATATTGCAACATTTAGAGGTAGACACTTCTATTAGATCTAACAGCGAGTAATGTACATACCAGTTCAGCAGAAGGTTGGTTTTAATAGTCATATCCAACAGTCTCCAACTGATGCTCCCCGTAACCACGATATAACACAGATTTTAGCATCCTTCTCTATCGGTAGATTGGAAGTATTTCAAAATATTAAATTTATAATCATAAAATGGTTCTAAACTACACTTTTGTGCCATCTTTCACAAAAAGATATTCTATTTTTGAACTCGTGTAAAGCAAAGAAGAGAAATTATCTCGTAACTTAATTTGTCATTTCTGAAGTAGGATTATTGTCATGAGTGTAGTAGGATATTTGTTACATTGTTACATTGCACGATTCAGCAATAATTATTTACCCCACCCACTATAAAGTTTTAAGCCAGATGATGGATGTGGTAAACATTTTTTATGAACAACATGTGGTTGTGTTCATCAATATACCTTAGAATATAAGTTATCTGTTAAAAACATGAACACATCAGCTAGCCACATCGGACACTATGGCCCAATGGAGACCAATTTCAGTTGCGATCTTGTATCAACGGTTAACTGACCTTGCAAGGATAACGTAACTATCCGAACGCGATATTCTTCTCAAAACGGATATTCCATAGAGCTCGAAAGTGCATTTTAATTCCGTATCTAACAACAAATTTCAAATGCAGGCTAATCGCTGGGTTTTTTATATCACTCGCAAAATTTGTGCCGTTAAGGACCATTTCGTCCCAAAACATTTCGAATTGTGCAGGTTTACTAAACCGAAATCTTTGCCAGCTCACAAGTTTCGTGATTTTTAATTTTAAATCTTTCTGATTCGCAGCAAAAATAATAATATTAAACAAATCAAGATTCACGCGTACATAAAATCACATTCATTATGCATATAGACTATTTTATTTATTGAATAAATCAAATGCAAAAACAACGAAGTGAATTTCAATTATTTTGAAGCAAAGATGAACATTTCGTTTATGACTTATAAAGCAAACAAATTTAAGATGACCTGGGCAGTAAACTAAATAAAGTTTTCATGTCTTAGTAATTTTTGATAAGACATGATACTGAAGTATTCTTTTCTCCTTACTCTTATTTCTGCAGCTAGAACATACATCCCAGATTAGTCAAGCGATTGCATGTGTGACTTATCTTCTAGAGATAACCTTTCAGAATCTCAGGAAATTCACTATGGTGTACTGTAATTATCTGAAGAGAAACTTTCGATATTGCCATCCAAAATATGGTATGGTTTAAATTAAGATTCGTTTCCAACGCAAAACTTTTGCTCATTTGAATTCGATGCTAAGATATCGCTACATACGGCATTTCTCAAGTGAGTCCTACAAACACCTCACTTCTGTGTAGAAGAGTTCCAGCTCTGTCTGCTTTCGAAAGTACAGAGTATGTTATTCCTTGAAGTTCTGAAAGAAATTTCACTTTTAAGGAAATCAATTGAATTTTGAATTCCCCAAGCATTGCACACTGTGCTAGAAATAAAGGAATACAGCTCTTTGTAAACCGCCCTCAATTCTGTGGCAGGGAACTCCTCCCAAACGTCGGCAAATATGTACTATTACACGCGACGTTAGGTCCTAAAATACTTAAATATTTACCAATATCGCTGCGAAAACCTCTCAAATCTCTCAGGAAATGTAACTATTTTAAACGCAAAGCCTTTCATTCTTCCAAAATTTCGTGGAAAAGTATATTAGGTACGTTGCAGCTGGCGACATCTGACGGCGAGCCTATGGCACAAGTCCACTTCATAGTTGTCCAAGAAGTCGTCCAATGAAGTTTTCCCTGCTGAAGCTTGTTATACCTTAACATTTGTTGTAGATTATTGTCTTTGAGACGACTCGACAAATATGGCAAGACAGAAACAGACCTTCTTGAGAGTTTTGGGATGGGGTTAGAAAAGGAAACTGAGCGGACGATCGATGGAGAAATGTCATTTTCCGGAACCGGAAATCACATAAAGAGCTGAAACGTCACTGTGATTCTATTGGAAATAAAAGACAAGACCTGACTGAGGAAGAGAACAAAAAAGAATGAAGACATTTGTCCTAGTGTCCCCTTCAAACATTTAAGTTATAACTTGACACCTTTTGACATAAAAATCGAAAAAAAAGAATGAAAAGAGACTTCAGATCCATCAATTAGGGTCAATTATTGTTAGAGTTAGAAAAGAAACAACAAACTTCGGACAATGTTCACATTTCAGCAAGTGCAGGCAAGTGGGATAATGGAAACTTTTAGTTTCCCGTAATATTTTGCTGTAATTTTGTTTTGTTCCAATCGGACTTTGGTCTGTTCTGTGATGAACTGCATCCTGAGGGAGCCCACAAGCCTACAGAATGCTTCTTCTTACTCTCTAACAAACATGTTTCAATTTACGTTAGCAGTACGTAAATCAATCTTGTAGATTAAAACTCAATGCAGTGTAGTAACTTCTAAAACTCAAACACCACCAAAGTCACTGCCACAACATTGGGTATCTTCCATGCACGGCACATTTTTAATGCGTCCTATCCTTAAAATCATTTTATCCCTTCAATGATAACAAGTAGGTACTTTAAAAATGGCTGTTCCACAGACATTTTGTATTGTACGCTGTCATAACTTACGAAATTGCGTAATGCTCGCAGTTGTCCAGTTGCGTAATTATGTGAGGTGCAAATATTTTAATCAGCACGTCCTGCAACGTAATTAAAGTAAGTCACAGACGGATAAACACGCTGTATTATCTTTATTATGTGGGATCCTAATGATAGGTAGTAAGAATCATACGAAAGGAAGATTAGACAGCACAAGATGTGAGAAAACGTCGCTTAAGAATAACTTTATCTTTAAAAAAAACGAAAGATCAAAATATCAAGAAGACTTCAAATGTGGAGAAATATTAAACATAGACATAATAATGAAATGAGAATTAAGACAGTTGAAGAATAGAATACCAACTTCATGTCACTTGCTATTTTATTTCACTTCTTATGGGCTCAACATGTTTCGGATATTAATATATCCATCATCAGGAGCTTGCGATTGTGCTGCTGAATTACCACATTGATGTTTTGTTCTTGGTTCGATGTGTGTCGGAGATTCGGTGCGGCTGGGTTGGAGTTGTATCCGTGTTGCAGGCTGAAGCCTGGTAATTCAGCAGCACAATCGCAAGCTCCTGATGATGGATATATTAGTATCCGAAACATGTTGACCCCATAAGAAATGAAATAAAATAGCAAGTGACATGAAGTTGGTATTCTATTCTTCAACTATCACAATGATGCACGGCCCAATAAACATAAAAGTTAAGAGTGTGGAAAATATGTGAAATTAAGCGAGAATATCAACCATACAAGGACAAAGAAACCAAAATATAAAAAAAGGATTGCGCACTGAATCAAGGTTTTATGAAAAGCTACATTAATTAGGTCTAACAGAACAAAGACGGCAGGCTAGACTAAAATGGTTACACATTTGTTAACCACGTGAAAATAGAGGTGCACTGTCAACGTAAGAAAAGAAATAAGCCAAAATATTTAGAAAAACAAAGGTAATGTGAAAAGGCACATTTAGTTGACGTGGGAACAAAGACTGAAAAAAAAATATATTCATGAATTTTAATTTTGCGTTTTTGACATTTAAAAGGGAATAATTATCACGGTTTGCATAAAAGAAGGGAAATGACAAGCCTGCGGTGTCCTGTAGGGATGTGAATAGATAGAAAAATTACTGCAATAAGCTTCGTGCCCGAGACGACTTACGCAAATTGAAATACGCATTGCTGGAAATTTAAGGCCACGTCCAAGTTCCAGTTCATCCGGAATGAGTCAAACCCAACAACCCCTAATCCCATGGAGATTGAAATTCTCTCAAATTATAGGCCTATTTAAAACTTCAACTCCTTATTCATAGAGTAGCAACTGAGTCTCCACTTACAGATCTATCAGTTCCTGCTGCTGGGGCAAAAGGTCGGTGCCGATGATCAGAATCGCTAGAAACATGGTAGGATTTTGAACAATGAATCTGTTTGTACATATGCAAATACTGAGCTTGAAAGTTTTCAGAAATTCGAGTGAGATTTCATACTTAACTCGCTGCTGCCCACATAGGAACGATAAGCGTACATTGCAAAAAATCACAAGGCATAACTTTTGAAAAATATTGCTTATAGGTCATCAAAACACAGCCTTCACTAGTAAACAAAACTGTGACATTAAATCTAGCGACAAATGTTCGGATTATTCATCACGAGGCAAATGAAATAAAATATAAACATTTAAAAATGTTTAAATAAAAACAGTGTAAATTTACTGGGAATGAGTTTCAGATTAAGTTCAGTATTGTTTATGACTTTGACTTTTCCTCCTTATTTTAGATTTATAATTTATCATCAGTGTTAAGTAGGACAGAGGTCAACTCTTAAAAAAACTTTTCTGAACATTTACGACTAAGTGCACTGACGCATGATCTGCGTATTTACAGAATTTTACTTTTTCGTATTTCATTAGATTCGCCGGATGATGATTGACTACGTGGAAACATGGGTCACTAGAGTTAATTTAACAGATTTTTATTAAATAAAAGTTGAGTTTGGCGGTGTACAAGTACTATTTGTTGATACTTTTAACACAGCGGGATGCCAGACATCAAACCGTAATTTTGTTTGGAACAATCCGTCTCACTTTCATGACATTCAGACACAATATTATCGAAAATTGTAACGAATCGCTTGACGCTGATATGGGTATGAGTTTGGTGGCAATGGATCAAATATTCTGCAGTGTATAAAAATCTGTGTACAAATAACTGAGATCGGGATAGAAATTCATTCTCTCTTCACATAAGAGCATTCTAATCGACCGTGAAACTAATGCAAACGACAAATAACGCACAGCAGTTAAACTGAAATCCAGAAACGCATGAGAAATTTTCAGATAACATTTATATCAATTAGATGTTTGATTAAAAGTCACTAATTACGTCACAATATGACTATATATAGCAAGGTATTTTAAATAATTGCCTCAATTACCCAGTTCTCTAAATCCATACAGTAGCGTCCTTCAAATGTTGAGTGTCGCTCGGCTACTGTCAAAAAATTTAGACTTTGTATGGGGCCAGAAGTTTACCTCTAAACATTAACTACGAAAATATTAAAAAAGTTACGTAGTTACAAATATGTTGGCAATTAACCAACTTAATGACAAATTCTTGTTTTATAATAAGATTTATTATATGCCTCTACATGTTTCGAGCAATGTTGTGCTCATCATCAGGACGTCAAAATTGTATTATACAGCATCCGGTATCATCACACCTGTAGGTGGCCGTCCGGTGCACAGGTTGAGAAAGGACTGTGCACGAGACGGCCACCTACAGGTGTGATGATACCAGATGCTGTATAATACAATTTTGACCTCCTGATGAAGAGCACATTGTGCTCGAAACATGTAGAAACATATGATAAATCTTCTTATAAAACAAGAATTTGCGCATTAAGATGGTTAATTACCAAGTTTACACTGAGATGCACGTCAAGAAGAACATCAAAATTACAACAATGTGTTTCAGTGCGTCCTTGAAATATCTAACAATATAATACCGCGCTTTCCGCCGACAAGGACATCAGTGTGCCAGCCAGAATTCGAGCCGCTATCAATCATGTTGAGATAAAAAGCAATTAGCCACGTACATGGATTATTATGGATTTTTCAGGTCAAGGACATATAACAAGAATGGCAAATTACTGTCGCAGTATTATAATGAATTTTAATTTGCCTCATTTTACGTCCAATTACATGAAAGTCTAATCCGACTACGCTATGATATAATGAGTTTAAGTTTTATAAATGTTGTGAGGCGGCAGAAATTTGTTGAAGTAAAGTAGAAGCAGATGGAGCATCTCCCATCTTTGTCAGTTTACTCCGAAGTGTACGGTCATTAACAGAAAGCGCTTCGATGCGGAGTTTTGATAACTTGAGGCTACTATTTATCTCAGTGTTTAACCAATTTGATGCACAAAATATGTTTCACAATAAGTTTTATTTCACACCTCTACATGTTTCGAGCACATGTGCTCATCATCAGGAGGTCAAAATTGCATTACACAGCCTCTGGTATCATCACACCTATAGGTGTGATGATACCAGAGGCTGTGTAATGCAATTTCCTGATGATGAGCACATGTGCTCGCAATATGTAGAGCCGTGAAATAAAACTTATTGTGAAACAAATTTTGTGCATCAAGTTGATTAAATACTGAGATAAATATACTGAGATGCACGGTCAGCAAAACGTCAAAATTTGAGGCTACTAGTTTTAATACCGTCGCACTTAATTAAAACATACAACTACAAATACAAAGGAAAAGAAACCACCCTGTAGAAATAAATAAATTTGACGTATGTTTTCCACCTAAAATACGGATAGTAGAGGAATTCAAAATTTAAATTTCCGTAGTTCGAAATGCAATATAAGTATCAACTGTACTGTAAAAAATACATTATTCGAAGCATAGTTTATATGCAGTATGATGTGCATAACCTTACTACCCTCCTCTATTTCCTGTGTAATCGGATGCGGAAAAGGTTGGGGTAATATTATTTGACAGCGCGTACTTCCCAGCGCCTTCTTTGATGATATAACTGTACTGAATCTTTTGAAGTAAATCATTCATATTTCAGAGGAAATAGAAGTCAGATAGTGCAAAAGAAGCTAGCTAGACGGTCTTTTCTAAGGAACAAATTCCACGATTTTATTCCGTTGCAGGCAGGATACGTTTCAAACAGGTACTGGAATTTTGGATTGTCGGGACTCCAGATTCACGGGACTGTGCATATTTTACGCTAAAGAGAAGTTTTAATTATTCCCAGGTCCCTACAGTACAGCACAAAGTTTTGCATAATGTACTTATAAAACGAAGATTAAATATCTTGTTGTCACTTATATTGTCCATAAGCGTTCCTCCGAACGAGGCAGGAGGGCACGTGGATCCGAAGCAGAAGTCCTGTAGACTAGAGCGTCGTATTAAGTAGCGCCGACCGTCTTCAACATTGTATATAACATGTGTATGGAAAGGTCAGTCTCCTTCCATTAAATATTTTTAAAACGATTTTGGATGTCAATCACAAGATGTGATTTTATATTTTAAACGAATATCATCATATAATGAATCCAATTGACTTTCATTGTATCTCCCTCTACACAATATGGGCCGACCGCTCCCTTGTTGCGATTGTGGGTTCGAATCCCGCCGGAAGCATGGGTGTCTGTCTCTTGTGAATGTTGTCTGTCGTCAGGTAGAAGGCTCTGATTTTGGCTGATGACTCGTCCACGGGAGACCTACCGTGAGTGGTATGTCTAACAGAGCGTGATCGTGCAGTCTTGACAATGGGAAGGCCCTGGCACATTAGGGGTTTTTGCGCCACGATAAACAATAAACGTAAATGCATATAATACTTTTAATTCGTGTCTGAATAAGCGACAGTGTCACATCCGGATTTCCATGGGTACTATAGAGCTTCGTTTTCGTGTGACGTCACAAGTCCCATTTGTATGGAATCAGACCGGCGAGAACTAGTGCGTAAATATAAAGTCATCCAGTCATGACGGAACAATATCTAATTTTGAGAGAAACTAAACCACGTCATCAAAATCCATTAACATTCAACCGCGTAAGTATGCATTTTCTGGAACAACAGGGTTAAAACAAACACCAGGTATCAAAGCCGTTACTCTGTACCACATTGTCTGAAAACTATTCAAAGCACTTACAGTTAGCCCACACAAACCCGTTCAACGTAGCGATAGCTATATTTCATGCTATATGCAAATGTAATGTATGACGAACCATTTATAATAAAATTCCATAAAGTTCGATTTTAGCTTCATGCAAATTTAATCAAACCCCTAGCAATGGTGACGGAAATTAATCTTCCAGGCGGACGGACTAGCCCTCATTATATGGACATTTGGAAAAGAACAGATGAAAATGTGGACAGTTGAAAAAAATGCTGCCGTCCAGTAACCCAGGTTGTTAGTCCTGCGCACCGGCCGCCTTTTACCTACCAACATATATGGCTGGGATTCATTTATGTTTGATGCTGAGTCGACCCCAAAGCAATATTGCTGTCGGAAGGATTAAGTCAATAAAATATCCCAGTAACTCCATCGGGAATCAAACTCGAGGCCTTCCGGCTTTTAGCGCTGTGCCTCAACCAACTGTGCCACCGCGTAGGATGAGCGGGCTATGTTAATACAAATAAAAGAACCTACATTACGTGGAAACCGAAAGCTGTTACATAAAACAATTACACTTTAATATCATTCTCTATTAAAATCATTCCACCAAATCCGTTTTCTTTATGTCAATCTTGTACTGTAACGGACACAATTCTAACCATCGGTTCATTGTGAAGAATTCGTAGCGGGTTAATGGCGTACTATTTCAGATTTGAGTCCCAGTCTTTATTTATTATGAAAGTTACAATATTTCTGTTAAACACTATGTCATATAGCGCTGAATGTGTATCGTAAGATAATTAACACGAAGAAAAGTTGTGTCTGAAGGAATTAATTAAGACGCTATATGTTGAAGTCACCAAATAACGAAAAGCATTTCGTATTGTGAAATGTGTGTTGTGTAAGGTTTAGGACGTGTCTCGGGCCAGGGAGTATGGCGGCTGATATCTCCAGGGACTATATCGTAGCAGACTGTCATGTTGGGTTCAGAATATAAGACAGTCGGCAGGTAAAGGCAGGAACAGAGATATTCCTCTGGGAACAAGGGGAATGTTGTTCTCTTACACTGTAGCTCTCCTCAGCCGACAAAGCCTCTAGTCAGGCACTGCTTCTCGACAGAATAACCTCTTGAATGTGCGTTAAGTTATAACCTAACAGGAATTTATATTCGAGGGGAAAATCTCTACTGGTATAGTCAGAATTTAAATTTTGACTCGAGCAAAATTCTCAGTGATCGGAAGGAAAATTGAAGTATTAAGATATTTATGTGTATATTTCAAGATCACGGTGTTCTGGGGTGTGACACCGTGGAGTTTTGAGATGTATGTAAGAGAGTTTCTGAAAAGTCCTCTGTCCCACTGGACGGAATAAACTTTCTGAAACATGAAGAGCGTCTTACAAAAATAAATAATTTGAAAAAAAGTCGCATCTTATTGGTTGTACTCTGAGAATATATTAGCAATGCACGGACATAAGAATGTCAAATTGAAAGCATGAATACTCGCAGAAGTTCAAATGTGTTTAAATGCGAGGCGCGTCGTCATAGGGTGGTTAGAGCCAATTCCCTGTTTCGTACAGTGAAAATCCCTGGTTCCGACCCTCAGGCAGGTTATTCTTAACGAGATTTTATGTGCCACCACACACATGCTTCGCCGGTACCTCAAATTAGGACAGTACCTCCTCCTTGCATACCCCTTACAATTAATTATCCGATGTACGGTATGAGCTACTGACAGCGTCATTAAATGAATAATTAATGATTTTCGAGACTCTTTGCTACACACACGAAGGCTTATTGGTTGATTGATGACTGAGGACAATTTTATGAAGCTGCCAGAGGAGATATATGGTTCACAGCATCAAAACAGATTCGTAATAAATTTCACAGAGAGTAATGAAACTGCGTGTAGGAGGTAAAAAAAGGACAGTAGCGAGAAAACAAGATGTCATCGTTATTCCAGTCACTGAAGTCCCTGCTAGGCACCTCGATATTAAGCACAACCCCTGCACGACAAGTACTGAATTTTGTGTAACTAATTTGTAGCAGACGATTTGTGGAGTTCAGCTCAATCATGCGTGTCTGGGTTTCATAATAAATGTGACAGTGACTCAAAAGGAAAACTGAAAAACATGCCATATAAAACAGCAAAATAGTCGCAGCATAATTTGTAATATCTTGACGTCATTAAGAATATTTATCATTCTATGTGGGTTCCGACGTATTCTTTAAATTTATGACGTCTAAGAACACCACACAGTATCGAAAACGTATGAGAGCATACCTGTCTCCTGATAAAGGTGGGGCTGTAGAAGCGGTTCTGGCTCTGGTTCACAACAGTACGCGAAAAATTGGAAGAAAATATTAGCTATTGGACTTACATACAAGGAATTATTTATGAGAGAGGGCTTGTGATAAAATTCGTGTTCTTTTTTCAACGACTTTATCAGTAGCGAAAACTACACAACATCAATGCTGGATGAGCACATATTGAGTAAGGGGCACAGATGGAAAGATATTGACTTAAACAGCCATAGTAATCTGCAAGAAACGTGTTTCAGCACAATTTCGCCCACCATAAACTCGACGGGATCGTCCCTAAGCCTTAGCTTTGAGAATCAAATCATGCGTGCAGCATAAATGAAGAGCTAACAAGGACGTAAGCATACACAAAATTTGTTGAATCCAGGATGGTTACCAGTGCACAAGGTCGGCATTAGCCTGAAAGCTGCCACAATACATGAACAACTTTTGGTTCCGCAGCAACAAAATATTAGGACCCGGGATACATAAGAAACATCAAAATGACAAAATCTGGCTTGTTCCTGAAGGTCGACAAATGGATTACCTCTCACTATCTGACAATCGTCAAATCAACTGAATCCTCTATTAGCTCACTAAATAGCATAGTGGCCAAATTCATAGGGAAAAGAGAATGACGTTGATATTGATAATGATGATGATTATGATATTCATGATGATGATGATGATAATGTCACACTGAAAATAATTTAAATTTAAGAAAAATCCAACCAGATGCAACAGTATGCAGATATTTATTTACTGCAAAGTCACTCTACATGTTTCGGGTGTCACAGCATGCATCATCAGGAGTACTAAAAACTGTAACCGCAGCCTCCGGTACAGGTCATAATACTGGTAAAGCTACTTCCCTCCAACGTGGCCTGATCAGACGTGCTGTGACACCCGAAACATGTAGAGTGACTTTGCAGCAAATAAATATCTGCATACTGTTGCATCTGGTTGGATTTTTATTAACACTGAATTATGATGCACGGAACCATGAGCTAAAAATGAAAAGAATTTACTATGTAAATAGTCTGATAGAAGCTCGATTTACTGTTGCCATAATGATACCGTAACCAAAGGACCGTCAAACTGGATCTTTCCTTCACATTTCGTATTTATGTATCATTTCACAAGGCTGTAACATTAAGCCTTTTTTTTTAAAACATTAACTGTCATTTATGATTTGTCTCATTGCAGAAATAAGCGACATAATGCTATTTTGCAGTTTGCTTGCACTGGAGCACCGAACAATTCACATTTCCATTCAACCTCACACCATTCCCACTGCATGGTGTAAGATTAGATGATCTCAAAGCGTTGTTACTTAGGATCAATTTTCTGAGATGTTCCTCCGTGCCGACGGGTGAATAGTTGCCGAATGTTTGAAGCCATCAGCAACCTTCCTCAACGTCGTTTACAATTTACCTGTCGACAAAACACAACTTCACAAAAGACTTAAGCAAAATGCATGACATTTTGTCTACTATTCAACATATTCCCAAACCTGAACCCTTATTTCATGAGAACTGTTTTACAAAACGCTGACGTAACGAAAACCTACCTTAAGCATTACTTCATTCTACTACTGCTATGAAATTAGTTTTATAAACAGATGAATCACACCTTAATGTCGACTGTGACAGTACTTGAAAAATAGACTGTTCGGTAAAATGTACCTTAGAGGAAGGAGAAATAATGCAGACAGTGACATGGCGGCTCAGATTGGGGAAAAACTGTTAAGTCATCCACGTTGTACCTGTTATCACAGCCGCTGGACTTAATTATTCCTGCGTCTTGTTTGCTACAACGAATGTTCGTAATCTTATGCGTATTGGACCGTGCATCATCTTGATATTTGAATAAAGGTTGATCAGCTAGATAACACTTGCTTTATTATATATTGCTCAACATGTTTCAGACGTTAATACGTCCATCTTCAGGAGCTAGCGAGTACTTGTTGTGTTGTGTAGGCTGACTTGAGGCGTGCTGGTGTTATG